>Ga0115002_10006398_pt1 | contig 13564 bp, 11 predicted proteins | sample ArcticOcean_MG_C_8_FD_89576 | JGI IMG/M metagenome (GOLD analysis project Ga0115002, IMG submission 89576) | Marine microbial communities from western Arctic Ocean - ArcticOcean_MG_CB11_86 | ecosystem: Environmental > Aquatic > Marine > Oceanic | place: Arctic Ocean: Canada Basin | collected...
AGCCACAAGGACAACAGCCACAAGGTGGACAGCCACAAGGTGGACAGCCACAAGGTGGACAGCCACAAGGTGGACAGCCACAAGGTGGACAGCCACAAGGTGGACAGCCACAAGGACAACAGCCACAAGGTGGACAGCAGCCAGACTACTTTTCCCTAAAGGTAACTCTAAACAATTCTAGCTATGTTGTTGCAACCCCTTCTTCAAATACTGAATTCGGACTATCAGAATCTGCGGATATAATACTTTCAGACTTTGGATTCAATATGACTGGAGGTGCTTTAAAGTTTAACCATCCTGTCTCTGTAGCCTCAGATGGAACAAGGTTAATTGTTGTTGACAGATTTAATAATAGAGCACTTATTTGGAACACGATTCCAAGTTCAAATACTAATCCTGATATCGTATTAGGACAAAAGAATTTTACTACGGAAATGCATGGAGACGGATTAGATAATTTTAATTTCCCAGGCCAAGCTTCTTTAACATCTGATGGAAAGCTTCTAATTGCAGACACTGGGAATAATAGAATCTTAGTATGGAATAGTTTTCCTACTAGTTTTGGTCAGGAAGCTAATTTTGCAATAGATATAGACTTTGCAGGGGGAGTACAAGGGACATGGCCTTGGGGTGTGTGGTCTGATGGTACTAAAGTATTGGTTTCACAAACTGTTGGTGGCCAGATTTTATTATGGAACACTTTTCCAAATTCTGGGACAATAAAACCAGATCTTGTAATTAAATCATCTCAAGTTGGAACACCGCGTTCCATAACCTCTAATGGAACTTATATAATGATTGGTGACGAGAATGCGAGTGGAGAGTGTATAGGTTTAAATGGTACAAGATCAACACATATTTGGACATCATGGCCAACTTCGAGTAGAGATCCTGATGCATGTGTTGACAACTGGGTCGGAGGAGTGATAGTTGATGAAAAGATTTATGCTATTGCTGCAGGAGGAGAAACTTTATATTTTTGGGATAGTTTACCAACAACAACTAATGATGTTTCAATAGGCAAGATACTAGCCGGGCCAGGAGAAGGTCACAGATGGCAAGGTGGAGACGATGGGGGAATGGCATATGCAAATGGGAAGTTGTTTGTTGGAGAATATAACAGAAGTTTAATTTCTGTTTTCGATTCTATTCCTGAATCTCCTGATACAAGCCCAGATTGGGCATTGGGATCAACTTTGCCTACAGATTTTCCTCTTTTAGATGATTCAATTATTCAAAACCCTGCAATTGCATCAAATGGAGAGATGTTATTTATCTCATCAGACTTTGATAGATCTTTATCTGTATGGAAGAATATACCAGGAAGTTCTTCTTCCCAACCAGATATTTTTTATAAAAGATTTGAAAATGCTCCATGGGATATAACTGTTTATGGAAATTCGGTTTTTCTTGCTGGGAAGAAGGGGATTTATGGATGGACAAATTTTGATGGTTCGGGAGAACTTCCAGATATAGATGAATGGGAGAGCATAGGCAGTATAAATTTTGAAGAACTATTTGGAATTGCTTATAACGGAACTTATTTTGCTATTGCAGAAGGTAGAGGAGAAAAAGTTTATATATGGGAAGGAATTCCTTCTCGATTAGATGAACCAGTTTTTACTTTAACAAACCCAGTTGGGGTTGGTAGGTTAGATATGAATGAAGAATGGTTAGCTATAGCAGCATATCCTGGGGATCAAGCAAATGTTCATCTAATCAAGCTTTCTGAATTAGCCTCAGGAGAACTTAGAGCAGTAAATGGATATTCTAATTTTCCACAAGGAGTAAGTGTAAACGAGAAAGGCCTATTTATTGCTTTGCAAGCGGACAACAAGGTTGTTGGATGGGACTCGGTAGAGGATGCTTTAAGTGGTTCATCTCCAAGTATGTCTTTTGGGGGAAGTACAAATAAATCTTCATCTGGAACAAAGATGGCATCAACCGTTGCGTGGGATGGAACACATATATGGGTTGGGGAGTTTAAATTTTCAAATAGACTTCTTGGATTTCTACCTTCTAAATAGTAATTAGATTGATAGTTTCCATATAGCTTCTACCCAGTTGTCAATTAAAGCCATACTCTGATAGCAAAAAAAGAATTTAAGAATAAAATAGTTACCTATTTTCTCTAAAGAAAGTCTTTCCGATATTTCCAGGAGAACCAGTTTTACCATCTTTATAAATAGTTAAAATGACAAGCACAAAGAGAGTGATTAGATAAGGTGTTATTTTTAATAAGTATGGGCTAATTTCGAAACTATAAGTTTGTAAACGTGGAACAAGTGCTTCAAGGAGTCCAAATATGAGAGCTCCAATTGCTGTTCTGTAGGGCTTCCATCCACCAAATATAACAAGAGCTAAAGCAATCCAACCTCTTCCCGATGTCATATTGTCTGTCCAATAGGGGACATAGCTTAAAGTCAGATATACTCCTGAAAGACCTGCAAATGCACCCCCTACACAAGTAGCAATAAATTGAGTTTTATTTACTTTTAACCCCATTGAATCAGCGGCTCTAGAATCTTCTCCAACAGCTTCAAGCCTCCTTCCATACAAGGTGTATTTTAATATATAGGTAACTGTGAACATTAAGACAATTGCAATATAGAAAATTATACTCTGATTGAGCAAAACTTCTAATAAAGTATCAGGTTCCGAAATATCCACTATGCTATCAATTTTTGTTACTAGCTTTCTTCCAACATATTTCTTTCCTAGAAGAGAAGATAGTGATAGTCCTAGGATTGTTAACGTCAATCCAGATACTGTTTGATCCTGTTTTAAAACAACTGTTACAAAAGCATGTAACGATGCAAATAGTGATGCAGAAAATATTCCCATGGTTATTGCTAGAAATATGTTTTCCGTATTTATTGCTGTGATAAAGCCAGTGACTGCACCAATAGAAATCATCCCTTCAACACCAAGATTTAACACACCCGACTTTTCTGTTATGAGTTCCCCAAGTGCAGCTATGAAAAGTAATGTAGCTGCTTGTAAGGTAGCGTTTACTAGTCCCATTAATTGAACATCAGCCATCTTTAACCTCTTTAATTTGATAAGTAAAGAAAAACAAAGCTATTAATGCGCCAAATAGAGTTGTTGCTTGGATAATATCTGCAATGTAAGAACTTACTCCTACTGTCTGGATAACAGAACCTCCAATAGTCAAAACACCGAATAATGATCCAACTATAAAAATTCCAATAGGCCTCATTCCAGTAATTGCAGCAACAATGATAGCCGTGTATCCAAATCCTTGGGATATTCCAGTTGAGACCCTATGGGTTTGACCTAAGAGCTCAATTGCCCCTGCTAAACCTGCAAAACCACCACCAATCAACATAGCTATGAATGTTTTTTGTTTTGCATTTATCCCTGCGTAGATTGCTGTCATTCTCGATCCTCCAGTAATTCTCATTTCATATCCCAATACAGATTTATCAATTAGGTAGTAAGTACCAAAAGTACATAAGATACAGATAATAAATCCAATGCTTAATCTCCCGAACACTGTTGGAAGAAAAACCTCTTCTCCCACGTAAGCTGCTACAGGGAAATTTAAAGAATTCAGATCTTTCCAGGGCCCATTAATAAGATAAACAGTGAATCCAATAATTATGTAGTTAGTTAATAGAGTTGTAATTATCTCATTAACACCAAACATGACTTTTGTAATGGCTGGAAACAACATACAAATTGATCCCCCTACAAATCCTGAGATTAGGAGGACAAAGATATGAAGGGAAGGGCTGCCGAAGTCTGTATTGATATAGACTAAGTTTACTATTATTGCACCTAGGAACATTTGACCTTCAGCACCAATATTCCAAAGCTTGACTGTGTTCATTATAGCTATACCTAAACCCGCAAGAATAAGAGGAATAGCTTTATTTAGAGATGAACTCAAACTGTCGATACTTCCTACAGAAAGCTTAAGCATAAGTGAAAATATATCTAAAGGATCCTGGTCTTGTATCAATAAAATTATTGAGCCGACAGTAATTGAAATAATCAGACCAATTAAAAAAGAATAAAAAGTTGAAAGGTCATGTATAGATGCTTTCTTAACCAGAATATATCTACTCATGGACACCTGCCATTGCTAGACCTACATTTTGTCTGCTTGCTTTATCGATATCAAATTCTTTGATTATTTTTCCTTCGTATAAAACAATTATTCGGTCACTTAGTTTAAATAATTCGTCTAGATCTTCAGAAAATAACATAACTGCTGTACCGTTATCCCTTTGATGTATGATCAAGCTGTGTATAGCTTCAACAGCACGGACATCAAGGCCTCTTGTGGGCTGTGATGCAATAATTACTTCTGGATTAGAAATTAATTCTCTTCCCATTAATATTTTTTGCATATTTCCTCCAGACAACGTAGACACTTCTGCTTTTGGATCCGGTACCTTTATGGAGAATTCCTGAATTAGTAAATTTAGATGTTCTAATAGCTTATTTTTTAATAAATGGGGCCCATAGCTTGCAGCCGAGTATTCTTTTATCGCTGAGTTGTCTAGTACTGAAACACCAGGAGCAAGACCCACTCCAAGTCTATTTTCTGGGACGTAGGATAAATTCAGTTCCTTTCTTGCCCGGACTCCTTTTATTGATACATCTATATCATTAATAAATATATTTCCATTGAAATTTTGTTCAATCCCACTAATAATATTTGCAAGTTCCACCTGTCCATTTCCAGAAACTCCTGCAATACCTAGAATTTCCCCAGATTTAATACTTAAGGTTACATCTTCTAAAATGTTTAAATCACTTTCAGTCTTTTTATGCAATATGTTTTCAATTCTCAACTTGACCTCTCCCTTAGGATTATCTTTATTGACTTTCGATGAAGTTATTTCTCCAACCATGAGATTGACCAAAGTTTTATGGCTAACAGCTTTTGTTTTTAGATCCTTTGCGATCATTTCACCATTTTTCATCACAAAAATTTTCTCAGTGAACTGCTTAATTTCGTTTAATTTATGAGTTATAAGCACAATCGTTTTTCCATCTTCTTGTGATAAATTATCTAATGAGAGTTTTAGTTGATCTGTTTCTTGCGGAGTTAAGACAGCAGTAGGCTCGTCAAGCAACATTATATTGGAATTACTAAATATCAATTTCATTATTTCTATTTTCTGTTTTTCTCCTACTGATAGTTCTGATACTGGAGAGTTTGATTCAGCAGATAATGAGAAAATTTTCGAATATTTATCGTAAGCTTTCTTGAAATCTTTTATATAAATATTTGTTTTTGAAAGAGTCAAGTTATCTTTAATACTAAAATCCTCTATCAATCTGAATTCTTGATGAACCATACCTATCCCTAAATTCAAAGATGCATCTGGAGTTAAACGTACTTGCTTTTCCCCATTGATATATATAGATCCTTTTTCTGGTTGGTAGACACCTGATAGGACATTCATGAGAGAAGTTTTACCAGCTCCATTTTCTCCGAGTAGACCGTGAATTTTTCCTTTGTAAAGGTAAAAATCGATATTATTTAATGCTTGAACTTTACCAAAAGATTTAGAAATTTGTTTTGTTTCTAAAATAATTTGATTCATATCTCAGGATAGAACACTCCTGTCGTTTACACGACAGGAGTGTTTAAAAATAAATTTATGGACTTACAGTCCCTATCACATTGTCAACGAATTCACCCTCAACTATTGAAGGATCAAAAGATCCAGATAGAATCTCCATAGTCTTTTCATTGACTAATTGTTCCAAAGTTCTAGGGATATCTTCTGATAATTCATATAGTGAAACTAGGCCTGTTTCCATCCCCCCCCAGTAAGCTTCAGGGACAAACGATCCATCAGCAATTGATTCAACAACAGAGATATAATATGGAGCCCAATCCCAGACAGGAGCTGTGATGAAAGCTTCTGGTGCTGCATCTTTGCCATACCCAGTATTATATGCAATCCATTTAGCACCAGCTGCTTCAGCAGCAATGCCTGTTGCTGTTGAGTCTTGATGCTGAGTTAATACATCTGCGCCCGTCTCTAAGAGAGCATTTGCAGCTTGTGTTTCAGCTTCTGGGCCAAACCAAGTAAACGTCCAAACGACTTCAACAGTTGCATTCGGATTCGTTTCTTTTACTCCCTCAGCAAAAGCATTAATACCTCTAATTACTTCTGGTATTGGAAATGCTGCAACGTAGCCTATTTTATTTGATTGGGTTATTGCTCCTGCAACAAGTCCAGACAAGTACCTAGGTTGATACATCTTTCCAAAGTAATTACCAAAGTTCGAATCATTTAATTTATATCCTGAACAATGAAGGAATATGACCTCTGGATACTCCAAAGCCATTTCTTCCATTGCATCTAAATATCCAAATGTTGTACCAAAGATTATATTGTAACCTTGTTCAATATAAGCTTCAGCAACAGTTCGAAATTCTGTAGCATCCTCTGGAATTAGCTCAGTATAAGCTGTCTCAATTCCCGTTGTTTCTTCTAGTTTTTGTCGAGCTACATCGTGTGCTTGAGACCAACCTCCGTCATCAGCTGGACCAACATATACAAATGCAGCCTTATATTCGTCTACAGATGCGGCTCCACCGCATGCTATAGCAAGAATACTGATTAAGATTAGACCTACCGTCCACCTTCTATGCATTCTTACCTCCTTATCATTTATAAAAATTATACATTTAATATCAATTAAGAGAATGTTTTCATCATGTTACTTTTCAATTTTTCATACTTTTTTCTTGAATTTGATACAATGATAGTTCGATTATGGAAAAACTTTTTTATACATGGGACGAACAGTTTGATGATACTGGCGAACTCTGTGAGACGATTCAACAAGATTCTTTTCTTCCAGACGTAGTAGTTGGAATTAGTCGCGGCGGTTTAATACCTGGAGTTATGATTTCTCATAAGCTGAACATCCCATTTAAACCAGTCCATGCTTCTACTAGAGATTTTCCCCATTGGGAGAACTACTTACCACAAAAAGGAGACCAGAAGGTTCTAATTGTTGATGATATTTGTGATAGCGGAGAGACTTTTGAAAGAATATCCGATTATATAAAAGAAAATATTAATCATCAATGTGATGTTCGGTTCGCTGTACTTTGGTGGAATAATGAATGCGATTTTAAACCACATTACTTCATAAAAGATTTAGCAAAGGATTCTGAAGAAATATGGATAAATTTTCCCCATGAAGTTTGGTGGGAGAATAATGGAGAAGCGTCAAAATAAACTAACTACTAAGTTTAAGGCCTTATGGCTAGCCCTCTTTATTGTATGGTTTGCCTTGAGCATCGGGTTCTCCTCTTGGATTCCATTTCCTTGGTCATTATTTCCTATATTAGGTACTTTAACCCCACTTATAGTTGGAGCTATAGCATCAAAAAAGTACTCAAAAGGGGAATATGATGAGAGGATTACTCTTGTAAGTGAGAAGTTAAAACAAGTTAAAAGTACAGGTGTTCCAGATCTAGAGAAAATTCTAAAAAAACAGTCCACAAAAGAAGAACCTATCCAAGAAAAAGAAACTGGCACCTATGTATATCAATCAGTAATTAAAGAAAATAAAACTTACTCAATAGAACAAAGAGGAATCATTAATGATGGCAGCAAAAGAAAAAAAGATAATAGCAAAAGAAAAAAAGATAGTAGCAAAAGAAAAAAATTTAAGAGTAAATATTAATTTATTCAAAAGACATAGATAGAATTTCATATTTCAGTTCAGTTTGTGGACAGTAGTTGATTTTGTTATATTGAGATGAGTAGTAGGGGGGGGGTCTATGTTAAGTGATCAAGCTATAAAGATTAGAAAAAGATACAACAAACTAGGTTCATTAGTAAGTGCATTTTCTTATGATCCAGATAATGTTTCTAAATTAAAGGTCTGGGGCCAGAGAAAGAACTTGGATTTTATTACAGGTCTACAGCCAAAAGCAAAAGGAGCTAAGAAAGAAGAAATAGTTCTTGATGGAGTTAAAACATGGAAGGTGACAACACCAAATTCTGATCCAAACAAAGTTATTTTGTATTACCACGGAGGAGCATACATAGTTGGTGGTCCCAAAGGTTATTATCCTTTAACAAGTAACTTGGCGGATATTACTGGGACTACAGTCTATGTACCAGATTATCGACTTGCGCCTGAACATTATTTTCCGGCTCAATTAGAAGATGGTGTAAAAGTATACGATGCACTAATTAACCAAGAGGGATATTCACCTGATCAAATTGCTCTAGCAGGGGATTCAGCAGGAGGAAATTTATCTCTTGTAACACTTTTGAAACTAAAAGAGCTTAGAAAAGAGCTACCAGCAGCAGTACTATGTATCTCACCTTGGGCTGACCCACCAGCAACAGGTGATACTTATACTGAAGAGATGGCAGACAGGGATGTGTTATTAGGGCCAATTATGAAAAAACAATGGAACAAGTACGGACATCCTGGGTTCGCTGGATATTATGTAAAAAATGAAGATATGGATGTAACTAATCCATATATTGCACCAATTCATGGAGATTATTCTGGATGCCCACCTGTTATGATTCAAGTCGGGAGTCATGAGTGCCTCCTAGCAGATGCAAGGTCAGTCAAAAAGGCATTAGACCAAGCAGGCTGTGTTGTTGGCTACAAAGAATGGGAGGGCATGTGGCATGTCTTCCATATTGAGACGAAGCTTCCTGAGACAATTGAGTCATTCAAAATGTTTGGTGAATTTTTGAATCAGCATATGAAAACAAAATCATTCAGTTAAGATTCATTTAGTAATTAGCAACTAGAATAGAAGCTGATGACTATGAATAGCTATTCTTCGGCTTTAGATATGTTCAATGCAGCATCAAAAGAGGCTCCGACTTTTGACTTTACAGGTGTAATACATTCTTTTAATGAGAGAAATGCGTTAATTGAAACAGATCTTTTTGATGAAAAGTCATTGAAATATTATGCGAAAAAGAACTGTGGAATGGAGGTTACAGAGGAAGAAAAGAAGCTTTTTGAGACAGAATACCGAGGGGGATCTCAAGGAGACTACTCCATTGAAATGAATAAAAAAATAAATAATGTTGTCGAGTCTTTAGTAAAATTCCCATCTTCTAAGCGTGCAGTAATAATGATGAACAATAAATGGTGGCTCCATGAAGATACAGATGAAGCAAAATGCTGCAGGGAGCTTCATTTTAGACTTACTCCGTCTGAATTAAGTAATTCTAAATGGAAAATTAGTTGTACAGGTATTTTTAGAGCACAAGCCGTCGATATCATGCCTAAGAATTTCTATTTTGTTTATAACATTATGGAGGTCATAAGACAAAAAATAAGTCATTCTTTAAAATATGAGATAGAAATGGGCTCCTATACCCATTTTGTAACAATTCTTGTGGCTACTAGGTATGATTGAAAGAAATTAGTCAGTATATAGATATTTCTTATGCCAATTTATTATTGCCTCAAATCTTTGTTCCCTATGAATAGGTTCTCCCAATCTTGTAAGTTCATGGCCCTCACCAGGAAATCTCATCATCGCACATTCAATATTTCTTTTTTTTAAATTAGAAAACAATTGCTCACCTTGTTCAACGGGGCAGCGGTAATCATTTTCAGAATGAATAATAAGTGTTGGGCAAATTATATTATTTGCATAAGTAATTGGACTTTTCTTCCTGTATAGATTTTTGTTTTTATCGAATTCTTCTAGCAAGTACATTTCAGGATAGCCACTTCCAATATCTGAAGTCCCAACCATTGTTTCCCAATTCAAAAGAGCCCTTTCAACGATCGAAGATTTAAACATTTTTGGATAATGACCAATTATCCAAGCAGTCATAAAGCCACCATAGGAACCTCCCATGATTCCATAGTTTTTATTAGAGATTTTCAACTCTTTTATCATTTGGTTGAATGCAGATATTACATCATGCGTATCATTAACTCCCCATTTGTTACCACACACATCCCTTAAGAATCTATGTCCTCTTCCTGAAGAACCTCTTGGGTTACAAGCTATTACATTAAAACCAGCTTCAGCATATATTTGGAACTCATCAAAATAAGTAAAACCATATTGAGCAGCAGGACCACCATGGATATTTAATAACGTTGGTTTATCTCTACCAACATAGATTCCCCAGGTGTCTATTTTTGATTTTCCTGTATCAATTCTTTTATATACGCAATTATATGATTTGGTTTTTCTATGGAAGCTAGAGTTTGTTTTTGACTTCTTACTTAAGATGCCCCCTTCAAGACCATATATCTCATCTTGTTTTGAAAAAGTATTTGCAATTACTGAAATTGCTGAGGAACTTACTGCGAAGTCAGATATGGTTACTTGTTCATCAATTAATTTTTCTAAACTAGTACCATCACCCTTTGCTATAAGTTGCTTTCCTGAATCTTCATAAAGAATATACATAAATGATGCTGTACATTTGACATCTATTATTGTTCTATCAAGATTTTGATAGAAGAGCTTAGTTCTTCCAGAATCTTTAATTTGATAGATACTATGATTTGTTGGCCAATCAAATCTATTTTTCAATCCGATCCCATAAAGTTGATCTTTAAATATAAATAATTTACTCCAGCTACCGCTGGTGTTTATAGTTTCTAATTGTTTTGCTGACTTTTTTATAATTCTTTCTTCAAGCATTGTTCCTAGTTTGTTATAAGTGTTTGCTGTAAAGTAAAAAGATGATTTACTTTCAACCAAAGAATTTATTGATATCAAATTATTCGGGATTGATAAGTAATCATCTTTGTATCCATTAATTATTTTTGAGCTTTTAGAAGAGGAAATATTTACTTTGTATATATGAGATCTTTTATTATAAATTATTCCCTTGGTATCAAACCTAAATGGAAGATTCTTAATAAAAAGTGGTTCCTTTTCCTTATTCTCAATGGTATCAAAGTTTTTATCCCATTCTTTAGTTACAACATAGATGAATTTGTCATTAGAACTCCATAAGTAACTCTGAATAGAATCTTTTGTCTCAAAAATAACTTTTATAGAGTTTCCATCTTGAATACAAAGAGAGCTTACAGTTTCTTTTTTACTATCCTTTTCTGATCTAATATAAGAAATTAATTTTTTATTATTTGAGTACTGAGGAGTAAAAAAATCTTTTGTTTTGGAATCTTTAAATTTTTTCCATGTATTTTTTGAATACTTCCAGAGCTCACTTTTGTAGGCATTTCTTTCAAAGCTTGCTTTCGTACTCTGAACAAGAAGATCTGTATCGTTTGTAGCAATGTTTGATAGTTTTCTAAAATCCTTTAAGTTACTTGGTCTCAAAATATTTTCCTATCGCTATAGAATTGACCGTAAATTAATTCTAGTAAACACATTACAATTTTCTTGATATATTTCCCCATACTTCTTTAGAGAGATCTCCTTCTGTAGTAACTTTGTTGAAATCAACCATATGATTCCGACCTGAAGCATGGAGCACAAAATTCAAATAGTTCGTTTTAATTGTATTATCTGTGTTATCAGTACCAAAAACAGTTTCTTCATCAAGCTCAATTAAGATCTTTTGCTCTATGTCAGGGGACTGAGCAAGCCCTTTCATCATTTTTGAAGCACAATATTTTAGAGTGCTTATATTCTGCTTATAAGATTCGAGTTCATCTATTGCCCATAAAATATCAAGTAAGTGAACATATAGGTCAATAATTCTTGCAGCCAACATCTGTGCAACAGCAACTTTCCTACCCCCAAAAGTCGGGACTTCCACTGACCAGTCCTGATTGTCTTTTAGTACCTCAAGATAAAAGGTATATTCAATATCTATTTCTTGGAAGATCTCTTTAAGAGAAAGATTTTCCCTTTCTTTATTTATCACTTCAAAGTACTCACTGGATCCTTCAGGGATATTTTTTCCGTTCCTTATTCCATTGTTAATTTCATGCTGTAGCCCAGATAAATGCGTAAGGACTTCTTTTATTGTCCACGGCTTACTTCCAGAAATTAACGAAAGATCTTTTTCCTTTAATACAAGTTCTAGCCCTTTAATTTTATTTATAGAATCTTCAATTAGAGAATATCGTTCTTCGTTAAACATTGTTAGCCTTACACTGGCTCTAGCTTGGCAGTAAAGTGCCTAAGGAATTGAGACTGTTCAATAATTTTATACCCAGATAGTTCATCCTTCCTTTCGGACATAGCTTTCAATACTTCTCCTACATAGTCAAAATGACTTTGGGTGTATGTTCTTCTTGGAGATGCTAATCTAACTAGTTCATTTTGTGCTGGAGTATCATGTCCACCTTCATTATGAACTCCAAATGCAAATGTTCCTATTTCAGCACAACGAACTCCGCCAAGGAGGTACATTTCACAGACAATTGCTTGGCCTGGGTATTCGTGCGGAGGGATATGAGGAAGATATGTTTTTGCATCTATATATAAAGCATGGCCACCTGCAGGCTGGACAACAGGAATCCCATATTCAGTTGCTTTATTTGCAAGATAGGCAATTGATTTAGTTCTATATTCCAGATAGTTTTTATCAGTAATCTCTTTAAGTCCTTGAGCTAAAGCATCCAAGTCTCTTCCTGCTAGTCCTCCATAAGTTGGAAATCCTTCAGTAAGGATAAGTAAATTTTTACATTCTGCAGCAATTTCGTCATCATTAACCCCAATGAAGCCTCCAATATTACCAAATCCATCTTTTTTTAAGCTGATTGTACAACCATCAGAAAGTCTAAAAATTTCTCTTGCAATTTCTCTAATCTCTATTGACTCATATCCTTTTTCTCTTTCATGGATAAACCAGGAGTTTTCTGCAAATCTACATGCATCCAAGAAAAAAGACACTCCATACTCATCACATAATTCTCTGACTGCTTTTAAGTTTTCCATAGAGACCGGTTGACCACCACCTGTGTTGTTTGTTACAGTCATCAGGACAAAGGGAATATTTCCTTTCTCTTCCGATAGGGTTTTTTCTAGTTTTTCAAGATCAACATTTCCTTTGAAAGGGGAGGGTTTTAAAAGGTTCAGTCCTTCTTCACATAGTAAATCTCTTGCTTCTGAGCCAGTAAACTCAACATTTGCTCTTGTTGTATCAAAATGGCTATTACTTGGTATGACATTGCCCTCTTTAAGCATTACAGATGCAAGAATTCTCTCACTTGCTCTACCTTGATGTGTTGGGATTATATGTTTATATCCAGTTAGTTCAGTAACTACCTCTTCAAATCTTTGCCAGGACTGTGATCCGGCATATGATTCATCACCTCTCATAAGTGAAGCCCATTGCTCTGCTGACATGGATCCCGTACCTGAGTCAGTAAGTAAGTCAATAGTTACCTCTTGTGATTTGAGTCCAAAGATATTCCAACTTTCTCTTTTCAGAGCCTCTAGCCTCTCTTCAGGTTTTGTAATTGGTAAAGGTTCAACCGATTTCATTTTAAAGGGTTCAATGATTGTGTTAAATTCCATGTTTAAATTGTAATTGAGTATTATATGTATACTTTAGGTTTTATACTTCATTAAAGAAATGTTTACTTTGGAGAAAAAATGAGAAAGTTCCTTAAAATATTATTGAGAATACTG
>Ga0115002_10006399_pt1 | contig 13563 bp, 14 predicted proteins | sample ArcticOcean_MG_C_8_FD_89576 | JGI IMG/M metagenome (GOLD analysis project Ga0115002, IMG submission 89576) | Marine microbial communities from western Arctic Ocean - ArcticOcean_MG_CB11_86 | ecosystem: Environmental > Aquatic > Marine > Oceanic | place: Arctic Ocean: Canada Basin | collected...
AGTCCTCGAAATCGGTACGGGAAGCGGATATCAAGCCGCTGTTCTCAGTCCACTCGTTCGCGAAGTCTACTCCATTGAAATCGTGGAAAGCCTCGGACGACACGCGAAAGAGACACTGAAACGACTAAAGTACGACAACGTTCACGTCAAAGTTGGCGACGGATACAAAGGTTGGCCCGATAAGGCCCCCTTCGACAAAATCATCGTCACTTGCTCCCCCGAACGCATCCCCACTCCTCTCGTTGAACAACTAAAAGAGGGCGGATTGATGATCGTTCCCGTTGGCGAGCGATACCAACAAACACTCTACTTAACCAAGAAAAAAGACGGAAAAATGGCTGCGGCCGCCCTCCGACCAACGCTCTTCGTACCCATGACGGGCGCCGCCGAAGACAAGCGCGAAGTGCAGCCCGATCCCAATCATCCCGAGATCCTCAACGGTGGATTCGACGAACCACTCCCCAAAAATGGATTCGTTGGCGGCTGGTACTACCAACGCAATCTGAAACATATCAAAGATCCAAAATCCCCAGTTGGCGACTTCCACGTAACCTTCACCAACGAACACGTCGGCGCGCCTGCTCACCTACTCCAAGGCCTCGCAATTAATGGCAAAGAAGTAAACCTCGTCGAACTCTCCGCGTGGGTGAAGTCCGATAACGTACAACCCGGTCGCGACTCGACCGAACAACCACTCGTCGCTATCACCTTCTATGATTCCAACCGCAAAGATCTCGGTACCCGCTGGCTCGGACCGTTTCGCGGAACCAACGAATGGTATCAACAAACCAAGCGATTCCCCGTCCCAGTGAAAACCAAAGAAGCAATCATCCGCATCGGATTATTTGGGGCCACTGGCACCATCGGCTTCGACGGTATCAAGCTGAAAGTCGTGGACGATTAGAGACGTCTGAACAAATGTTTGGACATGGCTCGACGTTTGGACACGATTGAACTGCATACTTGATTGATCAGTCTGAACCCTAACTTAGGCCTGCTACCAAGCTCGCCAGGACGTTCCGAGGCAAATGAGACGTTCTGCTGCAGCTTGATCATGTGCGCGCTTTCTGCACAGTGCACAACGCACTCGACCTAATCACCCCAGGTCTCTCAATCATTAATTTGCCTGCAGTCTCCTTGATTTCACGAGCTACCACCTTGAATTTCGTGCTAGTATTGCTATGTTCGGAGTCGTAAGACCCCGTAAATCTTCAATAAATTACGTAGCTTTCCACGACTGAGGGGGAATTTGGTGATGGTTCGTTCAATTTTTAGGGGGCTGTGTACTGCGGCAGCAATGGCTGCAGTGCTGACACTCGGCCTTTCCGACGCCAACGCAGGTTGGGGTTCCCATGGCTCGAGCGGCGGTTCGTCCGGCGGGTCTTTTGGCGGTTTCAGCAGTGGCAGTTCCGGCGGAAGCTGGGGCCGGTCCAGTCTTGGTAGTAGCGGCAGCAGTGGTGGCGTAGTTCGCGTCCAGCACGGTAGCAGCGGCGGCAGTAGTGGTGGAAGCAGCGGTCTTCTCAGTCGCCTGCGTCATCGCATTCACAGTCATTTTCGTCACTGGGGTTCGTCCGGTGGCAGTTCTGGCGGAAGCTCAGGCGGTAGCTGGGGTGGTTCGTCTGGCGGTGCATACCACGGTTCCAACGGTTCCTCGGGTGGCGTGATCAGCCCCTCGTATTCGGCACCGATGGAAATGGCTCCCCAAGCAGCTCCTGCGGGGCCCGCACCTGTCGACATGACGCCAGCACCAGTCGAGAGCACAACGAGCATCGACGGTCACATTACGGTCAGCGTAGCTAGTCACGCCAAGATCTATGTGAACGGTCACCGAACAAGTAGCACTGGTGAATTCCGCCAGTACGTCTCCCGCAATTTGCGAGGAAACGTTGGCTACACTTACCAGGTTCGCGCCGAGTTTGAAGTTGATGGCGAAATCGTCAACAACACGAAAGAAGTTGTTCTTCACGCTGGTCAGACGCAGCACGTGACTTTCGCTCTGGATACTCCCGAGCAAGTTGCAGTTGAAGAGCCAGCACAGACAGAAGAGCCAACACAGACAGAAGAGCCAACCCAAACTGAAGAGCCAAGTGACACGACGCTGACCTTGCGAGTTCCCGAAGACGCTCGAGTTTACCTCGGCGGAAACGCGACAGCAGCAATTGGTGACGTCCGTACTTACACGACAGCTGGACTACAGAGCGGTCAACAGTGGGACAACTACACGATTGTTGTCGCAGTCGAGCGCAATGGCCAGATGGTAACTCAAGAGCGAGTCATCACGTTGAAAGCAGGCGACCAACCATCGCTCGACTTCGACTTCGATATCGCGAAAGTCGCGGACGCTCGCTAAGTCGAGCCTGCTAAGTGTCGAGTCTTACACCGACCAAATCAAGACAGCCGCTTTGCCATGCAAAGCGGCTGTTTTTTATTAGTGAGTTGTCGAGGTTGCGAAGTTAGTTCCGCACCCCACATTCCATACAATCGATACAACCTGCCAGTGGGGATTAATCTAGTCGCAGATAGTCGTGGAAGACGAAAAGAACGAGAGGAATTGATCTATCGTTTCCTTCCAAATTCACGGCCATGTCACCAGCGAAAAAACAAGCCGAGAGCCCTTCGCTCGCCCCCCAGGTTGCACCTTGGAGCGCGCTTGCTCGGATCGCAGTCAGCTTACTGGTCGTTTTCCATTTGACTGCCGTCGTGATTGCACCCTTTCATTTTGCGACCAATACGCGGCCGGGAGTTTCCTCGCCCGCCAGCGACGTGGTCATTAATGTTACGAAGCCTTACATCGACGCGACGTTCCTTAATCACGGATACTTCTTTTTCGCGCCGAACCCAGGGCCGAGCCACTTGGTGGATTACGAGGTCCAAACCGAGCAGGGGAGTGTGACGGGACGATTTCCCGACCGTTCGCAACAATGGCCACGGTTGCTCTACCACCGTCATTTCATGTTGAGCGAAACGTTGAATACCAACTTCGTTCCCAGCCAACCGCCACCTGTTGTTGCCAACGACCCCGAAATGCTCGCTCTATGGACGAAAGATCGAAACATCTATTTCGAGCTGCGGAAGTCATTCGAGAATCGGCTGAAAACACAATACTCCGGCAGCTCGGTTGAATTGCGGCGAGTCGAACATCGGCCGCCGGATTGGTTTGAGGTATTCGTGCAAAAGTATTCACTCACCGACGAGCGGCTGTATCAAGTACTGCCCGAAGAGCTGCCGATTGCGGTATCCAATCCAGTTCAACCCAATCCAGTTCAACCCAATCCAGTTCAACCCAATCCAGTTCAACCCAATCCAGTTCAACCCGGTCCAGTTCAGCCCGGTCCAGTTCAGCCCGGTCCAGTTCAGCCCGGTCCAGTTCAGCCCGGTCCGTTGCTTCCTTTTCCAGAGCGGGTGAGCCCAGAGGGAACAGGTGGTGGTCAAGGAGTTCTTCGACCTGGAGGGACGCCATGAACGCAGCCCTGACTGCAACGAAGAATTGGTTCCTGCAATCGTTGAGTGCTTGGAACCGGTTTTGGTTTTCGCCAACAGCACCTCATACACTCGCCGCGATCCGCGTGCTTACTGGCGTGATGCTGTTCTATACGCACTTGGTATGGGCGTTGGACTTGTCGGCGTTCCTTGGCCCGAACAGTTGGATCAGCGCCGACATGGCGGGTCAAGTCACTCGCAGCGCCTATACATTCAGTCACCTTGACTACATATCGACTCCGACACTGCTGTGGATTTGCCACATCGGGGCGCTCGTTGTATTTGCGTTGTTTACGGTCGGCTATAAGACTCGAGTGATGGCAGTTTTGTCGTGGCTGCTGGCGCTTTCGTATTGCCATCGCCTGAGCGGTGCCTTGTTTGGATTGGATCAGGTCAACGTGATGTTGGCGATGTATCTGATGCTGGGTCCATGCGGCGCGGTCTTTTCGGTCGATCGTTGGCTAGAGAAACGCAAAGGAGCCAGCGGGATCTCCGAAAGCACATCGGCTAACTTAGCAATTCGTTTGATTCAAATTCACCTCTGCGTGATTTATTTATTTGGTGGCATCGGTAAGATGCGGGGCGAATTCTGGTGGGACGGCAGCGCCGTTTGGTTCTCGGTCGCTAACTATGAATATCAATCGCTCGACGCAACTTGGCTTGGCTTCTCGCCGATTCTCATCGCCGTGATGACTCACCTCACCGTTTTCTGGGAGACGTTTTACGCAGTCCTCGTTTGGCCCAAACTAACTCGGCCCGTCGTGTTAGCCATGGCATTGATCGTGCACGGGGGCATTTGTTTGTTCCTGGGGATGATTACTTTTGGGACGGCAATGATCATCGCCAATGTCGCCTTCGTAGATCCACGGACTATCGACGGGCTCGTCAAATGGGCGGGGAGTCGAGTTGGCTTGGTTATCGGGCCGTCGTCTGTCGGGCCGTCGTCTGTCGGGCCGTCGTCTGTCGGAGCAGTGCAGGGCGGGGGAGTTGCTGCGGCCGTGGCCAGTGTTGCCTCGGCAGGTGCCGTCGTGACTGCGGGCAGCGGACCGAGCGATTCAGGCGTTTTGCAACAGCCTCGTCGCCGTCGAAAGTCCTAAGCGGATAGATCAAGAACCGCTATTGCAACAATTCGAGTCAAACACGATTTCCAGTCGGACACGATTTCCAGTCACAACCGCGTTTTGCAGATCCAAACCATTGCCGATTTCGTAGTCCGCGGTATATACTGGTAGGTTCGACCGAGGCAATATTACCCCGGTATACGAGCCAAGAATTAACGAGAGTGTTCCGGACGCTTCCGAGCGACCAATTCTGGGGCACGATCATCACTCCCACCCCACTGAAATCCTTTGAGGAGGACCATACCAGTGAACCTAAACGTGGCATTAGTCGGCGCTACGGGCGCCGTCGGCAAGATCGTTCGTCAGCTTTTGGAAGAGCGAGATTTTCCGCTCACCTCAATCAAGTTTCTGGCATCCGCTCGTTCCGCGGGCAAAACGATCACGTTTAAGGGTAAGGAGATCACAGTCGAAGAAATGTGCCCGGAGGCGTTTGACGGAATCGACATCGCCATCGCCAGTACTCCCGACGCGGTCGCTGCGGAATTTGCTCCGTGGGCTGTCGAACGAGGCGCAATTGTCGTGGATGAAAGTGGATTCCATCGCATGATGGACGACGTACCGCTGATCGTCCCCGAAGTAAATCCAGAAGCGATCAACGATCACAAGGGCATCGTCGCCAGCCCCAACTGTTCTACGACGCAGATGGTTGTCGCGATGAAGCCACTTCACGAAGCGGGCAAGATCCGCCGCGTGATCGTCAGCACTTACCAAGCGACCAGTGGAGCAGGAGTCGTCGGCGAAGAAGACCTCACCGAAGGAACTCGAGCTGCTCTTGGCAAAAACGATTACGACTACCAAGCGTTCTCTCATCCGATCGCCTTCAATTTGATTCCGCAGATTGGCTCTTCAAAGCATGAAGGCTACACGTCGGAAGAAATGAAGATGGTCTGGGAAACTCAGAAGATCTTCGGCGACGACTCAATTCAAGTTTGTCCGACCTGTGTTCGAGTGCCAGTAGCAAACTGTCACAGCGAGAGCATTTTGGTCGAGACTGAAAAACCAATTTCGGTTGACGAAGCGAAAGAGTTGTTTCGAACTGCAGACGGAATCACGCTATTGGACGACCTTCCCAACGGCGAGTACCCCATGCCATTGAACTCCAACGGTAAAGACGACGTCTTTATAGGTCGAGTTCGAAAAGACCTGTCGTGTGAAAATGGCTTGACGTTCTGGTGTGTCAGCGACAACCTCCGCAAGGGTGCTGCAACCAACGCCGTTCAAATCGCCGAACTACTCGCAACGCAGCTCGGTAAAACCAAAGCCCCGATTGCCTAGCAATTTGTAGCCTAGAAAACTGGCCGGGACCGCATCAGTTAAGACGTTTTGCCTATGCGATCGTTCAAAATCACAGTGGCTTACAAAGGCAGCGAGTACGCTGGCTGGCAAGTCCAACGGAATGCGAAGACGGTCCAGGGCGAATTCGAGAAAGCGTTAAAAAAGATCACTGGGCAATCGCTGCGAGCGATTGCCAGTGGTCGAACTGACTCAGGGGTCCATGCGATCGCGCAAGTCGTCAGTCTCAACATTGACACCCCCATGGCGCCCGCCATGCTTTGCCGAGCGTTAAACGGGAACCTCCCTCGCGATATCTCTATCGAAAGCATCGAGGAAGTAGAAATGGGGTTCCACGCAATCCGCGATGCAGAGGGAAAACGCTACCGATATCTAATCCAAGATGGCCGTCAGCGCGACGTTTTCGCGGGCGGGCTTTCGTGGCAATGCACGTACCAGCTGGATATGGAAACGATGGTTCGCGCTGCCGAATTCCTCGTCGGCGAACACGATTTTTCCAGTTTCGAGGCAGCGGGGTCGGAGCGAGCGACAAGTATCCGCGACATTCGAGAATTGAGCTTATGTCGCAAACAAATCGCGGGATTTTCGCAGATCGTTATCGAGGTCGAAGCGGACGGTTTTCTTTATAATATGGTTCGAAACATCGTCGGTACGTTAGTTGAAGTCGGACGTGGAGCTCGCGAGCCCGAGTGGATGCTCGAGGTACTGGCGGCGAAGAATCGGATTGCCGCTGGCCCTACCGCGCCGCCCGAAGGACTTTATCTTCTTGAGGTTTATTATTAACTGATGCGTGTTGCTCACGTCATAACTCGAATGATCATCGGCGGCGCGCAAGAGAATACGCTGTACAACTGCCGCGATCTTCAGGAAGATTTTGGCGACGACGTGTTGCTAATCACCGGCCCGGCGATCGGGCCCGAAGGCGATTTGCTCGACGGTGAAAGAGGGCAGGGCATTGCGACTGAATATGTCCCCAGTATGCGACGAACTATCCATCCGTGGCGCGACTGGACGAGCCTCGGTCACATCAAAAGACTGCTCCGCGAGTTCAAGCCCGATGTTGTCCATACTCACAGCGCAAAGGGCGGGATCTTAGGTAGAATCGCGGCGCATTCGCTTTCGGTTCCCGCCATTGTTCATACCGTGCACGGCGCGCCGTTTCACCCTTATCAATCGGCGCTGGCTCGAAACGCTTTTCAGGCTTGCGAAAAGTATGCCGCCAAACGTTGCCATGCGATGATCGGAGTCGCCGATGCAATGACCGACTTAATGGTCGACGCCAATATCGCTCCCCGCGAAAAGTTTACGACGATCTACAGTGGCATGGACGTCGAGTCGTTTCTGGAGTCGGGCGTTCATCGCGAGAAAGTCCGCAAAGAGCTCGGCTTAGCAAATGACGATATCGCGGTCGGCAAGATCGCTCGACTAGCTCCACTAAAAGGCCACGACTCGTTGATCACCGCCGCGGAAGAAGTTCTACGCGAAAACAAACGAGTTAAATTTATTCTGGTTGGCGATGGGCAACTGCAAGAAAGCTTACAAAGACGAATTGAGCAAGCGGGGATGAGCGACGCGTTCCACTTCATTGGCTTGGTGTCACCCACGAGAATTCCAGAGCTTTTGTCGGCGCTGGACATGCTGGTTCACACGAGTTTGCGCGAAGGGTTGGCTCGCTGCCTGCCGCAAAGTTTGTTGGCCGGTGTTCCAACGATAGCGTTTGACGTCGACGGTGCCCGCGAGGTTGTTGTCAGCGGTGAAACGGGCGAGTTGATCCCTCCGCTGGACACGAGCGGCTTGGCAGCTGCGATATTGAAGCTGGCGGGGAACGCAGGGTTAAGAGGTCAATTGGGCCAGACGGGTCGAGATCGTTGTCGGGAACAATTCGACCATCACGTTATGACTCGGCAAATTCGGAAGCTATACCAGAAGGTTCTGGGAGCGGCAAACAGCTCGTAATTATAAGATCTTGCCTCTTCATCTTGCTGCTTAATCTTAATCTCCTCGCACACATGTCCCTTTCGCAGTTCTACGTGTTGGTTTAAAATGGGGAACTCGCGCAGTTTTCCCAACAAAGCGGATTTCCCGCTGTGGAAAAACTGTTTAGACGTTTTTTGCACTCGGTTTTGCACCCGAGCTTACAAACCTACGGACAGATTAGGCTTGCAACTGTGACGCGAATACGCGACTACATTGGACCGTTCCGACTCACGCGACTCATCCGTGTTGGTAATACAACACAGGTATGGGAAGGGATGCACGAACAGGAGAAGAAGCGTTACGCGCTGAAAGTTCTCCGTCCGGACTTCCGCAAGGACCGCACCGAAATTGGCTATCTCAAGCACGAGTTCGCGGTCGCCAAGGAACTGAAGCATCCCTACATCATTAAGATCCACGAGTTCAACGGTTCGGAAGCTACCCCCTATCTTTCGATGGAACTTTACAACGCCAAGAACCTGAAACAGGTTCTCCGCGAGGGCACTGCGGAATTGGCTGCGTATGTTCCAAAGATCGTGGAGCAATCGGCGCAATCGCTGTATTACTTCCACCAGAAAGATTGGATCCATTGCGATATCAAGCCGGACAACTACTTAGTGAGTGGCGAAGGCGAAACGCGTTTGATCGACTTTACGATCACGGTTCGCAAACGCAAAGGGATAAGCAAACTGTTCTCTAGCATTGCAACGAATATTACTCGACGTTTTAACACCAAGACTCGCGGCACTCGAAGCTACATGTCCCCCGAGCAGATTATGGGACGCGCGTTTGACGAGCGAGCCGACATCTATAGTTTTGGTTGCGTGCTATTCGAGTTAGTGGCGGGAAAGCCACCCTATACGGGAAACTCGCCAGCCGACTTGCTGAAAAAGCACTTGGTCGCACAGATCCCCTCCGCTCAAGTGCACAACAGTAACGTGACGCCAGAGTTCAATACTCTGATCCGCAGAATGATCAATAAAAAGCCAGAGGATCGCCCGCCGTCGATGTGGGATTTCCTGAAGGAATTTCAATCGACCCGGCTGTTTGTAAAGCCGCCGCCGCCGCCAAAACAAAAACTTACCGAGGACGACCTGGACGAGGTCGAGGAGTCTTAACGATGGATACTCCGGCACCTGGATTACCGTTTGAAGAGCCAATCTTTGAGCTCGAAATGAAAATCCAAGAATTGCAGAAATCGGAAGGCGAACAAGACGCCGAAGCGATTCGCCAGCTGCAGCGCGAACTGAAAGAAGTTACCGAAGAGATATACGGCAACCTCACTGCGTGGGAAACGGTTCTCGTTGCGCGACACAAAGAGCGTCCTTATACCGCCGACTACGTGAAGTTAATCTTCGACGAATTTGTCGAACTGCACGGCGATAGACACTTCGGCGACGATCGCGCAATCCTGACCGGTTTCGCCAAATTGGGCGAACATAAAGTCATGATCGTCGGTCACCAAAAGGGCCGCACGTATAAAGAGCGAACGGAATGCTTTTTCGGTTGCGCTCATCCCGAAGGCTACCGAAAAGCCATGGCGAAAATGCGGTTAGCAGCGAAGTATAAATTACCGGTCATCTGCTTTATCGACACCCCAGGAGCCTATCCGGGAATTGGAGCCGAGGAGCGTGGTCAAGCCTGGGTCATCGCCGAGAACATGTTCGAGATGTCTCGCCTGAATACACCGATCATCTGTATTGTGATCGGGGAAGGGGGGAGCGGCGGCGCACTTGGCATCGGCGTTGGCGATCGAGTCGCCGTGATGCAGTATGCCTACTACTCCGTGATCAGTCCCGAGGGTTGTGCAGGTATTCTGTGGAAGAGCCACGAATTCGCCGAGCAAGCGGCCAAGGCATTGCGATTCACCTCCAAAGACCTGCTCGAACTCGGCGTCGTCGATGCAGTCATTCCCGAACCGCTTGGCGGCGCCCATCGCAGCCCCACAGGTACCGCTCTGCAGGTCAAAAACTTCCTCGACAAAAACCTGCAAGAACTGACCGAAATGCCCAACGACGAGATGCTCGAAAAACGCTACGACAAGTTTCGCCAGATCGGGCGATTTCTAGAACTGCCGCAGGAAGGCTGAGCTGCTATTCCGCTTTAAGATTCTTGCTCGCGCGTCAAATTCGAACCCAGTCCTTTAAGTTGGCGTGTTCGAATATCATTTCGTGTTGAATTTGCAGGTCTTGTCCCAATCCAGCTTCGATTGCTCGATCGTACATTGAGATTGCGATGGCAACGTCACCCAATCTGCTTTGAGCAGCGGAGCTTGAGCGCTGGTTGCAGTCACGATAACATCGGCGCCATCGACTGCCTTTTCAAGGTCTGCCCCAGCGACCTGAAATTCCATGTCTGGCAGCAGAGCTGACATCTCTTTGAGGAATTGATGTTCTTCTTCTTCGAGCTTCGCCGCGACCCGGCAAATCCGCAAAGAGGGCAGGGCGGTCTTCATGGCGAGGAGATGCATCTTGGCCTGTTCGCCAGCACCGATGAATCCGATTGATTCTGAATCTTTGCGCGCGAGATGCCGAGCAGCCAGCGCGCCCATCGTGCCAACTCGAATATTCGAGCAAAGAGTTCCCTCCATGAATGCGATTGGGAATCCGTGTTCAATCTCTGACAGAATGATAACGGCGGACAGATTCTGCACGCCATGCTTTACTGGATTTGGTGGGAAAACGGAGACCCATTTGACGCCACAGATCTTCTCCTGTGTAAACGTTGCCGGGAGGGATACGTTCTTGCGTGTCGTCGTTAAAGATCTGAACGATTTTTTCAGGAAAGAGGACGTCTCCCGACTTGAAGGCCCGCAAGGCGCGTTCGGCTGCGTCGATCGCCAAATTAATATCGAGGCAGCCAGCAGCCAACAAATACTACCACGATGACAAACGCGACCATAAGAACCGCGCCATAAAGGAAATTGAATCGAGTTAGCGCCAACGAAACGCTGAGAATGGCGACGAGGCCAAGCAATGTTCTAACCGTGAATTGGTACATGGACTTCTCCATGAAATGTGGACGCCTTCGCCCGAGAATTTCGGCCATCAACAACAGCAGAAACACACGAAAATACCAGGACAGGGAAGTCGAGAAAAAATGCTGCAGCCGAGGGCGATTCGCGGCCGTACCTGGAGACCACAACGGACCGAGCACTTACCGAATTGCTGCGAGAATGGACGTCGTTATTCAACTAAAAGACAACCGGCTAGGGACCTCAAAGCAAACAGGGGAAAACCCCAGCAACGTCCGATAATGTTTCTTATGTTCGTTTAACCCTGATTTTTACCCTATAAATAGCGGGTTTCCCGCTGCACCCTATTCTTGGCTCTTAATCTTAATCCTAGTCTTAATCCTAGTCTTAATCTCTCCGCGGCTCCCGCGGCTCCCGCGTTCTCACCGTATCTCACCGTATCTCACCGTATCTCACCGTATCTCACCGTAGCTCACCGTAGCTCGACGGGGATAATCCCACGTCCGTGAGGTTGCTCTGGAGCCTCTCCAACATGTGGAAATTCTGGATGCGGATGCATGTAAGGATGGATCACATCGTGGACCTCATCCGGCATCACATCGTGGGCCTGATACAACAACCACGCTGCACAATATCCAGACTTGGAATTGATGACTTCGCCACGTTGCGGCGGCGCCAAAAGTGTTGCCGCAAACATCGTGATCACGACGCACAGCACTACCCCCTTCGCCAAACCTAAAACGGCTCCCAACTGGCGGTCGAATTCCTTCAGCTTGATGCGGTCGAGAAACTCCGAGATCAAACGGAACAAAATCCAAATCACCAACGAACAGCCAATGTAAAGCACCAACATCGCCAAAAACATATTCCATGGCGGAGCTGCCTGGATCATCTTTGAAACCGGCTCCCGAAATTCGACCGCCACAAAGAAGCTCAGGAAAATCGATGCTATTGATGCAATTTGCCAGACAACTCCCTTCCATAAACCGAGAATTGTGGCCCCAATCAGAACCGTCAGCATGATTATATCGTAGATCTGCATTGCTAGCATTCCCTTAATGCGTACCTTTTAACAAGGTAGAAAGTATAGCAATCACCCGTTTGTCCTCGTAGATCAAATTCCACAAGAGAAAGAGCCAAGAGCGAGAACTTTGCTAGCAATGCCAGCGGTTTGATTTGCGGTTGGTCTCAAATACCGCTTCGAGTAAAGTTTGCCCAGCAAAAATATTGCCCTCGAGCAATGAGGGAAAACTACTAGCCTGCCAAGGATTGGGAAAAGATGGCCGATTTCAAAACGCACATCACCACGAGCACGATCGTCGGAATTGGTTATGGAGTTGGCGGGTGGTATCTCGGTATGCCGATTCCTTGTTCGGCGTTATCGGCTGGACTGTGCAGCATCGCTGGAATTCTCCCCGATCTGGACAGCGATTCGGGCAAACCAGTTCGCGAGATCTTTGCTGCTGCTGCGGCGATGGCGCCGTTGATGTTGGCGGATCGATTCCGGCTACTCGGACTCGACCACGAGTACATCGTGTTGGCGGGCGTATTGATGTATCTGATCATTCGCTTCGGGGTTTCTGCGATCTTCAAGCGATACACAGTTCATCGCGGCATGTGGCACAGTATTCCCGCCTGCGCTACAACGGGCCTGCTAACTTACTTGATGGTAAACGACCATCCCGAGAACATTCGCTATTTCATGACGGGCGGAGCAGTCCTTGGTTTCCTCGTTCACTTAACGCTAGACGAAATTTGGGCCATTGAGTTCAAGGGCACCAAAGTACGTTTAAAGAGTTCTTTTGGGACGGCGTTGAAATTCTACAGCAAAAGCACGTGGGGTAATTTTTCGACCTACGCTAAGCTCATCGCGTTGACCATCTACGTTGTCTTCGCCGACCAAATGCTGATGGACAAATTCAAAGTCGAGCACGCGACTCATACTGCTCGCGAGAACCTCGAAAAGGTCATCGAATCGACCGAACCGTTGTGGCGATAGAGCCACACTCTAGACGCCCTCTCGCATCAATTCCCCACTCTACAAGTCGGAGCGGGGATCGACGATATTCATTCGCAACCGAATGTAATGCGCAACGGTCAGTGCCGAAAAGAAGATTGCGGCAACGTGCCAGATTACCTGCCAGGCCAATCCAGCGAACGGGTCGAAAAACAGCCAAACGGCTGCTGCGATACTGACAATGCTCAGAGTGGCCAAGCAACTCGAGAACCTTGCCCTCGGTGGCTTCCAAGGCTGCATGAATTCCTTCAGAGTCGGATACACTGTGTGAGCGACTGCGAACTCTGGGTCGGGGCGCTCCATTGGCCTTTGGGAGCTTTCATACTGATAGCCGTTGGATTAACTAGCGTTAATGATGCCACCAAATCGAGCCCTCCGACGAGCGTTCCCGATCCATGACGAATCCGCGGCCCTTCCCCGTCTGGAAACGAAACGCGGGCAGCGACATAGAATTCACGAGACTTGCCTGCCAACGAATCTGGGAGCTCGGCAGGCATTCACCGAGGCGGAAACGTACACCCAGATCCACGAGCTTTCATTGTCGTTGTCCGTGACGATAAGCATACAGCTGATGCCAAGCCCAATAAGGCTTAGCGCGAGAGCCGACATGGAGAGGCAACCCCAGCGCTGTCTGCGTTTCTCGACCCGAAGAGACTCGTCGCGTTTGGACGCTGCTGGATCAACTGCTTTGTCTTTCAATTGCC
>Ga0115002_10006402_pt1 | contig 13561 bp, 15 predicted proteins | sample ArcticOcean_MG_C_8_FD_89576 | JGI IMG/M metagenome (GOLD analysis project Ga0115002, IMG submission 89576) | Marine microbial communities from western Arctic Ocean - ArcticOcean_MG_CB11_86 | ecosystem: Environmental > Aquatic > Marine > Oceanic | place: Arctic Ocean: Canada Basin | collected...
GCGGGCTGACCATCCTCGTCAACAACGCGGGCACAAACGTGCGAAAGCCCATGGACAAAATCACCGAGGAAGATTGGGACCGCGTTCTCGATCTGAACCTGAAAAGTTTATTCTTCATCACCCGCCGCGCGGGTAAGGAGATGAAAAAAGCGGGTGGCGGCAAGGTCATCAACATCGCTTCCCTCATGGGCTGGTCCGTATTCAAGAACCCCCACGGGCAGAGCTACGGCCCCTACGCATCGAGCAAGGGCGGGGTGATTTCACTGACGCGCTCGTTCGCCGTCGATTGGGCGAAGGAAAATATCCAGGTCAACGCTATCTGCCCCACCTTCATCGCATCTGCCCTCACGAAAGCCCTCACCGACGACCCCGTGGTGAGCAAGGCTATTTGCGACCGAACCCCGATGGGCCGCTTCGGCACCCTGGAGGAACTTGTCGGCCCCTGCGTCTTTCTCGCCTCGGCCGCAAGTAACCTCGTGACCGGAGAATCGATCCTCGTGGACGGCGGCTGGCACGCGGGATGAAAAACCGAATCGCTAAAACACATAACCGACAGGAGACGCACCCATGATTTACTCGCTCAGAACGCACCACGTCACCCCCGGCAAGATGAACGAATTCCACGAGCTTCGCCGCGAGGCGATTCCCTTTTTCGAGAAACACGGCATCAAGGTCGTCGGCTACTGGAAAACCGAGATAGGCCCCTCACCCTCGGTGGTCTCGCTTACCGCGTTTGAGGACTGGGGCCAGTACGAGAAAGCCCAGAGCTCCCTCGTCGCCGACCCAGAGTTCAAAAAACTCATGAGCCGCTTCCAGGGTCTCAGCCATCGCACCGACACCGTTATCTTGCGGCCCACCGACTACTCGCCGATGACGTAGGGGGGGGGAAGGGGAGTGAAGTAAGCTTCAAGTGATGTTGATTCATTCACCTTTCAAAAGATGTGGTAAATTATAATTTTGCGCCGAAATTACCATTAGGTAATTCAGGAAAGATTATGGGTCAATACCTAACATACTTATCAGGAATTACTGCGATTTTGGGATTTACCATCCAAGTACGTGATATTCCTCCAGAACACCGCGAGTCCAGAAAAACGATTTCGTTGTTATCTTTTGGATTCTTCTTAGGGAGTTCACTGAGAAGTATCAGTTCCTTTGACATAAAAATAAGAACAAAATTTCATCCCCTTGCACTCATACTACTAATCACTTTGATAATTATTGTCATTTGCTTATTCTTCGTATTCTTCAAAACCATAAATTCAATCGATCATCAAAAACGTAATAAATTCCATGATGTCTTGATGGATGGCATACTCTTTTTCTTTGTCCTTCTTGTCGCAACTGGTATCGCATTTGGAATTTTAAGCAGCCAGGGAAATACAGGATCGTTGTCCAATCGTGAACGCATGCCATTTTCCACTCATAACCTCAAAAGAAGAAACTACGAGAACGCCATAAAGTATTTTGAAAATTCAATGTCTGGATATTCAACAAGCGACCTTCGAAGGAAAGAAATTGAAATTAAAATCGACAAAATAAAATTAGATATGGCTAAAGAAATTACCAAAGATATTAATCGTTACAGACTCTCATATATTTTTTGAAGCTATCACTCAAAGGAGACCACACCATGCATTCATTTCGAGAAATCACAGATTCGCTCTACGAGACGCCCGTGAACTATGCGGGGCATTCGGAGGGCTTTCAGCGGGCGGACCTGATCGGGGCCGCGCAGGGCTCGGTTCACATCGGCTTCAGCATTGCCGAGCTTGGCCCCGGCGGGCGGATAGACGCTTGTGTTCATTCGTACGAGAAGGGCGTTTTTGTATTGGAGGGTGAGATTGAGTTGAATCGCGACGGGAAGGTTTTTCGCCTCGGCAAGTTCGACTTCGCCCTGATCCCCATCGGAACGGCTTACGCTCTCAGGAACACTTCAGGCGCGCCAGTGAAATGGGTCGAGAAATGCGCCCCCCAGCCGAAGCTCCCGGGCGGGTGGGTGGACAGCTTTTTCACCAAAGGGCTGGAATGGGGCGAGGCACTATCGTTCGACCCACTGAACCCCGCTTGCACGATGATCGGGCGCTTCGACTGGAGCCAGATTCCTCCTTCCCAGGACATCAATAAGTACATGTGGGGCTGGGCGAAAAAAATGCTGATTGACAGCGTTCTCGGTAGCCACCAATTCAACATGTTCATGATCCATTTCGACGATGGCGGCCAGACGGACGAGCACGACCACTCCTTCGAGGAGGCCTATCTTGTCCTTGAGGGCGAGTGCACCTTCAAAGCCGACGGGAAGGAATACGTCCTCCGGCCGGGGACAATCGGCTGGTCCGGGGTAGGCTCGCCGCACGGGTTTTTCATGAACCGGGGGACGCACTGCCGCTGGCTCGAGATCATGACCCCGCAGCCCCCGGTCCAGAATGGGAACCGCCGCCTCTCGGCCTGGGACGACATACGCTCCCACATGCAGGGTTGATCGCATCACATGAAACGCGTCCTGCTTTTAATGACGGTGAACACCTACCGAGCCTCAGCTTATCTTATGGCGGCGGAGCGGGCAGGGCTCACTGTCACCGTCGCCACCGACCGACCCGATGTACTGGCTGATCTGAATCCGGGCGGCTCACTCACTCTCGATTTTTTCGATCCGGAAAAAGCAGCGGCGGAGATCAAATCTTTCGCCGATGTCTATCCTATCGACGCCATAGTGGCGGTGGACGACGACACGGTTATCACCGGTGCGATGGCGGCGGAGGCGCTGGGACTCCCCTCCCACACGGTTGAGGCAGCGCACGCCACCCGGAGTAAGTACGAGCTGAGAAAAATCCTCGATGAAGAGGGGCTGCCTTCTCCCGCTTTTCGCCTTGTTGGGGCGGATGATAACCCCGTGTCCATCGCCCGGTCGGTTTCCTATCCTTGTATTTTAAAGCCCACTTTTCTCGCGGCGAGCCAGGGCGTTATCAGGGCGAACGATGAAAAAGAGTTCGCCGCCGCCTACCGCCGGATCGGAAAAATTATGGAAGACTCCGGGGTGAAGGAGCGCGGGGGCTTCGAGGCGGATTCTCTTCTGGTCGAGGAATACATTCCCGGCCGGGAGGTGGCGCTTGAGGGTCTTGTCGCCGGGGGGGCACTTCATGTCCTGGCGATCTTCGACAAGCCGGATTCAATGGAGGGGCCATTTTTCGAGGAGACGATTTACGTTACCCCCTCGCGCCTGCCTGAAGAGACGCAAAACGAAATTATCAAGGCAGTGAGACGTGCCGCGAGGGCGATTGGCCTGAAGGACGGGCCGGTGCACGCGGAGCTTCGGGTGAACCAGGGCGGGGTGTGGGTGCTCGATGTGGCGAGCCGCACCATCGGCGGCAAGTGCTCGGGGGCGCTTGAGTTCGGAGACGGGGTGGCGCTCGAGGATTTGATTCTGACTAAAGCGTTGGGGGACGAGCCGCCCTCGATAGCGCGGTCCGGCGCGGCCTCGGGGGTGATGATGATCCCGATACCAGGGCGGGGAATTTTAAGACATGTCGATGGAATGGCGGCGGCGCTGGCGGCGCCTGGCGTCACGGGAATAGATATTAGCATCCACATCGGGGGGCTGGTCGTTCCGCTGCCCGAGGGGAACCGCTATCTAGGTTTTATTTTCGCGAAAGGTGAAACGCCGGATGAGGCCGAGGCGGCCCTTCGCCGGGCGCACGCGCAACTAAAATTCCGGCTCGACCCCGATGAGGGAGCCGAGCCGGAAGGTGAAGCCGTTTAAATCCAAAGTAGAACTTATTTTTTGGTCGGTGCGTAGTAGGGGTTGTCCCCCGAGGCGTGGTCAGTGGTGTCCACCACTTCGATCTCGGGGTCGAGCTGCTGAAGCCGCGCCTGGACGCCGGTCTTCAGCGTGACGTCCGCCTGGCCGCAACCGGCGCAGCCGCCGCCCATCTGGACGAAGACGCGCTTGCCCTCGACATCAAGCAGGTTGATGACACCCCCGTGCGAGGCGACGGACGGGTTGATCTCGGTGTCGATGATCTCCTGGAGCTGTTTGAGCAGGGACTCCTCGCTCGCGACGCGCTCACGCGTGATCTTGAATCCGCTTGTCGGGCCCTCGGAGATGAAGTCGATCTGCGCCGCCTCGGCGCGGGAGAGATGTTCGACCGGGGCATAGACACCAATTTCGGCGTGGTCGAGTTTCTCGAAATCGCTCGCGTCCTCTTCCTTCACGAGATCGAGCTTGTAGCCGCCCTCGAAGCTCACGAGGATGCCAGCGAAGCCGCCCCCGTGCTGGTCCATGATTTCCTTGATCTTCGTGACTGCGCCTTCGGTGATATTCATCGCAATGACTCCAGGTAAATGGCCAAGGGCCAGCCTAAAATTGTTTGTCGAATAAACAGACCAATTTCATCCAAGATAATACCACGCCGCCCCAAAAAGGCAACGGGAGTCCACACGTCCGAAACATGGCAGAGAAAGCGCCTAAAAGTAATACAAATTACTTATTATCAAATACTTACTCTAATTTCCTGACAGCCAACGGCCCCCGATATGTGCGATATGTTGCACTCATGTGGGGAAAAACCAGTCAGGGCTCGACAACCACTTTGAGCGCCCCATCTATCCGGTCGCGGAAGGTTTCCAGCGCATTCGCAAACTCTTTGAGCGGAAATTTATGAGTAACGAGGCTGAGAAGCTCAAGCGCACCGCTCTCAACAAGGGCGTGTACCTCAGACAGGGCATTTGGCGCGGCCCGGGAGCCGATAACCTCGATTTCGTCCAGAACGAACCGGCGAAGCGGTAGTGGGGCGTCCACTTGGGTGATGCCGCCCACCACGACGCGCCCCCCCTTTTTCACCATCTCAACCGCCTGAACGATGGTGCCGGGCGTCCCCGCGCATTCGAGCACGACGTCAGGCCCGACGCCGCCAGTGGCCTCTTTGATGAATTCCTTGACGTCGGTCTGCTCGTAGTTGACCGTCTCGTATCCCATTTTTGCCGCCTTATCGAGCCGGCTGCCCCGCCCCACGACAATAACGCGGCCCGCCCCGAGCGCCCGGGCGCACTGATAAGCGACCGAACCGACCGCGCCGGGCCCGATGATCACCACGGTGTCGCCCGCCTCGATACGGCCTTGCTTGGCGATATGGAGTGCGATTCCCGCCGTGTCGTACAGCGAGGCAGAGGCAAGATTAGAACCTGGCGGGAGCTTGACGACGCAACGGGCGTTCACCGATATGTACTGGGCGTAGGCTCCGTGCACCGTGAAGCCGTACTGGCGGTGTCCCGAATCCACGTTCCCGTAGTTGAGGCAGATGTTGTAGCGCCCCTGCATGCAGTTGCGGCAATGGCCGCAGCCCACCGCCGAGCTCCCGGCCACGAGGTCGCCGGGCTTGTAACCGGTTATCCCCGGGCCCACCTCCTCGACGGTGCCAGCCCACTCATGGCCAATAATGAAGGGCCATCTGGGCGGCCACATCGGAAAGAACTTTCCGGAGATGATCCCGATGTCAGTCCCGCAAATGGCAACCGCGCCCACCCGGCAGAGCACCTCGGCGGGCCCAACCTCGGGGACCGGCACCTCTTGCTGAAACTCATATTTATTCGGCTCAAGGACCACCACTGCCTCCATGACCGATTCCGGCATGTTTTTCTCCTTTAGGCACGAACGGGGCACAGCGGCCTAGAGCGGGGTGCGCTCTTTGATGTCGTTCTCGGTCACATCACCCATGAAGATGTAGCCGGTCTCCTCGACGCTCCCCGATCCGACATACATGCCCACCGCCTCGACGGGCTCGGTGTCGCTCAGGTTGTAGAGCCAATGCTCGACGCCCTTGGGGATGTAGTGGAAATGCCCGCCGCGCACCTCGACGCGATCCGATCCTGCACCGGCGAGGCCGTGGCCGCTGATGATGTAGTAAATCTCCTCGCAGTTATCGTGGCGATGTTTCTTGTGAACGGCCCCCGGGAAAAAACGCGCCCGAAATAACGTGGTCGAGCTGCCGTTGTGGGAGCCGATCGGAATACGGAAGTCGGTGATCGACCAGCCCTCGCCCTCGTTCATGTTCTCTTTGGGAACGTCGTCGAGGTGGACCAGGATGCCCTCGTCAAAACCCTCCCTCGGCATGGCGAGATCCGCCTCGGTCACGTCGCCGGCGAATTGATAGCCCGAGTCCTCGACGCTTCCCGCGCCAACGTAAAATCCGATGACCAGCGCGTCCTCGTCCTTCGTCTCATTGTGGAAAAAGTGGGGCGATCCCGCCGGCATTAGGCGGCAGTGCCCGGCACGCACCTCGGCCCGCCCGTCGCCCTGGCCGACGACGCCATTACCACTCAGGTAGACGGCGATTTCGTCCGAGTTCGCGTGAAGGTGTTTCTTGTGGGTCGATCCGGGCCGGAAGATCGAATGGAACACGCAGGTCGAGCTGCCGCATTCCTTGGTGATGGGCAGGCGGAACTCCGAGATCGCCCAGCCCTCGCCGGCGTTCATGTTCTCGGGCTCAACGTCGTCCACATGGATAAGGGGGTATTGAAGTGGCATGGCAGTTTCCTCTTATTAAAAATGGCGTTTTATAACTGGCCCGTGCGCGGGGCCCTAAGATCCTCGTCCGTCACCGGGCCGTTGTAAGCGAATCCACTCTCATCAAGCGCGCCAACACCAACATACCATCCGGGTGCGGCGAGATCATCGCTGTCGCTAATGTTGGCGAGCCAGTGCTCGCACCCAGCGGGAATATAGTGAACGTCCCCGGCAACAAGCTCCCCCCGGTCATCGCCCACACCCGCGAGGCCGTGTCCCTTCAATATGTAGCATATCTCCTCGCAGTTATCGTGACGATGCTTCATGTGAACTGTTCCGGGGCCGAAATAGCCGTACATCCAGCATGAGCCTACCCCGTGGTCTCTGTTCAGGGGCTCGCAGAAATAATCCTGGGTCCATCCCTCATTTCTCGACACCTTCACCATCGGCACGGCGTCCTGGTGAACCAGGGGGTATTTCAGTTCGGAGTGGCGCTCCGTCCTAGGGGCGTTCAAATCCTCGTCCGTGATTTCACTTGAGAAGACATGGCCGGTGGCTCCCAAGTTCGGCGCGCGATCATAGAGCCCGAGGATAACCAGCGGCTCGTTCCGGCTGAGGTTCACCAGCCAGTGCTCCACCCCTTTGGGGATGTAGTGGTAATGGCCGGCGTGGACCTCGGCGCGATCAAGACCCGCTCCGGCGAGACCGTGGCCGCTGATGACGTAGTACTGCTCGTCGCAACCATCGTGCCGGTGTTTTTTGAGACTATCGCCCGGCTGGAAAATCGCGTGGAACATGGTGGACGAGCAATTCTCTTTCTCGCTCAAGACCACTCGGAACTCCGATACGGCCCAGCCCTGCTCCGCGTCCATCTTCTCGGGAGCCAGGTCGGCAATGCGGATATATGGATTCTCGAACGGCATTACGCCCTCTCGCCAATCTGAATGACGCCACGCAGGGTGCCGCCGTCGCCGCCACTATCAATAAACTCAAAACCCTTTTGAATGTCATCAAGCGGGAAGTGATGGGTGATGATCGGCTCAAGGTCTATCTGGCCCGAGGCCACCAGCGCAATCGAGCGGTCAAAATCCTCAGCAAGGCCCGCGCGCGAGCCAATAACAGTGATGTCCTTGAAATAGTAAGACTGCGCCGGAATGCCACCGACCTCCGCCGGTCCGATGCCGAACTGGAGAATCGCCCCGCCAGGTCGGACCATCTCGTAAGCCTGGATCATGGTCTGATTCGTACCCGCCGTTTCGATAACCACATCCGCCCCGAGCCCACCGGTAACTTCCTTCACGCGTGCGACCGGGTCACCCTCGCCTGCGGGCACGATCTCATCGGCCCCGAGCTTTTGCGCCATTTCAAGCTTCCATTTACTCCTCGTGACGGCGATAACCTTCGCCGCGCCCGAGACTTTCGCCAGTTGAGTATGGAGGAGCCCGCTTGAGCCCTGTCCTAGCACGGCCACCGAGCCGCCGGGGATGTAGGGCGCCTTCCGCTGGCTGTAAACCACAGTGTAGAGGCCCACGAAATTCGTCGCTGCCGCGAAGGAGACGTTATCGGGAATCTTGTAGGCCTCTGTCTCCTTCACCGCGATAAGCTCGGCGAACGTTCCGGGAACCTCGCGGCCCCTGAGCCCGCCGCTCAGGCAGAGATTCGTCAGCGCCCGCATGCAGTAATGGCAGACGCCACAGGCGGTCACCGGGTTAAGCACCACTCTGTCGCCAAGAGCCAGCCGCGTCACGCCCTTGCTGAGGCGGATAACGGTGCCGGTGCACTCATGGCCCGGAATGAGCGGAATATTGGAGGGCATCTTCCCGGCCCATATGGAAACATCGGTGCCGCAGATGGCCGAGACCGCCACATCCACCAGCACCTCCCCCGGCCTGAGAGCCGGGTCCGCCTGGCCTCCCACCGTCATCTTGTGGGGCGCTTCGAGCAAAGCCGCTTTCATGAAAAGCTCCTGATTTCGAGTATCGAATTATCAATGAAGAGTGGGAATAATACCGCCAAACGGGCCGGAGCCCAAGAGGAGGAAAGGAAAAACCTGATAACCGTCCTTCTCCGATATTGGCAGCATTTAAAACCCAATCGATTAAAAACAATCCATTTCAATGACTTACCAAAACCATCACATAACTATTCTCACACTACACAACAAATCAGTTAAATAATTACCGTTCGCGGAGAGCAAAATGAAAATATTTTCTCACATGGCAATTGGCCTATCCCTTTCCTTAAGTCAAACAGAAAAAATAGGAATAATATCATGACTGAGGCATCATTTAAGGGTCGCGCTGGAGAGATTTGGGGATATTTCATCATTACAATGTTGTTGGGTTTCATTCCACAGTTTTACATATGGTTTATTAATCCAGCCGCCCCATTGATTGTCACTGTTGGCTTATCAATTTCGCCAATGCCAATAAGTACCGCCATTTGCCTGAAATTGGTGCACTGGTTTTTCTCAAAAATCAAACTAAACAATGGCACGACCCTAAACTTCATAGGTAGTTATGGGCCGTTTTTGGGATGGGCCCTCCTGACTTTTCTTTCTATCCATACAATTACCTGATGGGCTTGGGCGACAGTGGCAATGCTCCGATGGGTATGCAGAAATATTGAAGGTAGCAATAGTCAACTTATTTTCGTTGGCAGTGGATGGGGCTATTTATGTCAGCTTTTTCTTGCATTATTGGCGAGCATTTCCATAATACCCATGCCCTAGGTGATGGGTTGGATAGTCCGGTGGCTTACGAGAAACATGGTTATCGAACAGCCCGCGTCATAAAAAACGGCGGGGGGCGGCCCATGGTGGACCGCCCCCCGCTGGTGGTGGTGCTTTGGTGAATCTGGCCGCTAGTTCGCTCCGGCCAGATCCTTAAACTCTTCCATCGTGAGGAGGCGCTTTTCCTTGAGGGCCTTCTCCTTCACGTCGAGCAACAGGGCCATCATCTCTTCCTGGGTGGCCTTGATACCGAGTTCTTCCAAGAACCAGACAATCGAGTCGATGCCTGAGCCCTTGCCGATGACGGGCTTAGGCTCGGTCTGGCCAACGAGGCCCGCGCGGTAGGGCACGAGCTCGGTCGGGAAGTCCACGCCGGCGTTCTTGAGCCAGCTGACAATAATGCCGCTCTCGATGTCGTAGAGCTTCTCACCCACGACGCAGCGGTTCGGCGGGACAGCCACATCCGCAAAGCCCGTGACGAGGCGCGAGACCTCGACCATTTTTTCGGTCTTGATGCCCATATCTACGTCGTACATGGTCTTCATGGCGAGGGTGAGCTCTTCATAAGCACAGTTGCCTGCTCTTTCGCCAAGGCCGGTGACCGAAGTCTGGGCCACCTGACAACCCGCTGCCATCGCCATCAGTGTGTTGGCTACACCCATGCCGAAGTCATCGTGGAAGTGAGGCTCGAACGGAGTATCCGGGAACACCTCGCGCATTTTCTTGATCAGGTGGGGCACGGTGTGGGGCGCGAGGCCGCCGAAGGTGTCTACGATAGCGAGGGAGTCCATGTGGCCCTCGGTGGCGACACGCTTGAGCATGTCGAGCACCCAGTCGAGCGGGGCACGCGAGAAATCTATCGGGAAGAAACAGACGTAGAGACCATTTTCCTTGGCGTACTGGGTCGCCTTGATCGAGGTGTCGATGGCCTTGTTGAGGTCCCACTTGTAGGCGCGTTCGATGATGTGGGTCGAGCTGGGAACCTCCATGACGATGCCCTTGACGCCGGTATCGACCGAGCGCTTCACATCGTCAACCATGCAGCGCGCGAAGCTGAACACCTCGGTGTTCGAGCCATCAAGGCGCTTGACGATCTCCTTGATGGCCTCCTCGTCCTGCTTCGATACTACGGGCATGCCGGCTTCAATACGGTGGATGCCCACCTCGGCGAGCGCCTCGGCGATACGGATTTTCTCATCCTTGCTGAAAAGAACGCCAGTCTGCTGCTCGCCATCGCGGAGCGTTACATCGTGGAGCTTGGGGCTGGGATCGAAGTTCACCTGGTCGCGGACTTCCTTGTCGAAGTTCCAGGGACTGGTGAACCACATATCTGTATTCCAGGGTTCGCTCATTACCCAACTCTCCTCTTGAAAAAATTATAAGACCCCGGCGGACAGCGGCCCGAAGGCTACGCTGCCCGCCGGGGAAGGAATGACTCGTTCTACTCGAACCGCCCCTCGCCCCGCGACTTATGCGAGAAGTCGAAGAAAGGTGAGTCTTGAATGCACTCGTCGTAGTGCTGCATGCCGGTGAAGATGATCGGGCCGTCGGGGCCAACGAGGACGTTCTCCTCGAGACGGACGGTCTGCGGCAGGCCCGGATGGCCGGCGAAGGTCTCAATGGCGAAGTACATGTTTTCTTTAATTTCCACCGGATAGTCGAGGCTGTAGGCCCGGCTGATCCACATGCCCTCATAGAGGTCGAGGCCGATGGAGTGGGCGAACTGCTGGAGCGTCACCGTGCCGTACTTATCATCAGCATATACGGGGAACTTCTCGGCAACGTCCTTGGACGTCTTGCCCGGCTTGAGGTTCTCAAGGCCGGCGTACATGGAGTCATAGACCTCCCGGTAGAGCGCTTTTTCCGTCTTCGTCCAATCGCCGCCGCATTTGAAGCAGCGCACGTAGTCAACGAAGTAGCCGCCCGGTCCAATGGCGTTAATGTCCACAATCACGAGATCTCCATCGCGAATCATCTTATCGGTGTGCCAGCGACGGTACGGGCTTGTGTTGCCGCCCGAGGCGACGATGATGTCGTAAACGAAGTCGAAGCCCTCTTCATAAAGCAGGTTGTTCACCCAAGCTGTGAGGTCGCACTCGCGGATGCCGGGCTTGAGCCACTCGTGGCGGATCTTCCACATGCAGGTGTCACCGATGGTCGAGCTGATCTTCAAGCACTCGATCTCCTCGGGGGTTTTGATGACGCGGGCCTCACTCATCGCCGGCCATGCATTGACCAGGTTCACACCCTTTTCGGTGAAGGCGCTGTAGGCTTGGAAGTCCATGATGTCGATGCCGATGCGGCCGCCCAGATCAACGCCACCCTCTTTAAGGACATCGATGACCGAATCAACCATGCGGTTGACCATCATCTGCTCGGCCGTCTCGGACCATTTCCAGGTGATGGCGGGGCGGATGTTGCCCTTGAGCCAAGGGGCGTCGATGCGGGCGCACTCATAGTCGGAGCCGGCCGTCTCGAAGAGAACAGGGGTCTCCGCGCCACGACAAAGCACCGCGTAGCGGATGAAGATGTTGTTCTTCCAGTTGCCCTGGTAAACTGAGCAGGTGTAGCGGATGTTCTCGCCCTTGAACATGATGATGGCGTCCATGTCGTGCTTTTCCATCATGTCCTTGGCGCGCTGAAGCCTGTCCTTGCGCATCTGGTCGAAATCGACCCGGCGCTGCCAGTCGCTGCCCGTCTGACTGAACACGCGGCGGGGCGACTGATAATGCTCCCGCTGCAGAAAATCCATCGGCATTCCCTGTTTACTGAGGTCCACCATAGTAAACTCCTCCTTGAAATGAATGTTGCGATTTACGCAAAGCGCAACCCTTCGTTGGGGCGCGCTTCACAAAATAAAAAAAATAACTTCCGAGCTAGGCTGAAATTCTGATTCTCGCTTCTCCTTTTTCAATCTTGTCCTGTGATTCATACGTGGCATTTGTATTCGGATGATTTTTCAGCTCGCTGATTAATTCAGCGCCTCCTGCGGCGATAAGCGCCGCCCGGAGATGCTCCCCCTCGGCCTCCATGTGCTCACGCATGGCGGCACTCGCCCCCTCGGTGTCGCCCGACTCAACAGCGGCCAAAAGTGCCTCATGCTTGGCCAGAGCTTCATCGGGCTGGCCGGGGATGCCGATAATGCGGCGCTGGCTCTTTTCAATCAGGCCCGCGATGGCCTCCCAGAGCGTGAGCAGAACGGTGTTTCCCGCCCCGCCCCGGCGAGTGTGCGATGGAATGCGATACCCGAGCGGACAAACGCCTCAGAGGAGGACCTGTGCCCGCGCATCTCATCGGTCAGGGTGCGGAGCTTTTCAATGTCCACCCCGCTGCGCCGCCCAGCGGCGAGTGGGGCTATCTGCCCTTCGAGCCCCCGGCGCACCTCCCAGAGTTCAAGCAAGGTTTCCTGGCGTACATCGAGAAGGAACGAAAGGCTTTCTCTAATCGATGCGAGGTAAGGATCGACGCTGAGGTTTCTAAGAAAGGCGCCCTGGCCGCTTCGGACTTGGATGAGACCAGTGGAGTCGAGGGTGCGAAGCGCCTCGCGCACCGACGCGCGACCGATACCGAGTGTTGCGGCAAGTTCACGCTCGGAGGGAAGCCTATCACCCGGAAAAAATTTCTTCGTCCGTATCAGGTGCTCAATCTGGGCGACAACGTCCTCATAGAGGCGCGTTCGTTTGACCGGGCGGAGCAAGAGTTTCCCTCCTGGGGCCGGGCATGATGTCCCGGCGAAATCATCCAAAATCTCAGATCAAATGGAATGCTTCTGGTCAGGTGGTCTGACCAATACTATGGAAGCCCCCCTGGTGTCAACAAAATGTCCGGGATTTTTCTGAAATTCGAGGTGGCCAGAATCGCCCAGCAGTTCACCACCTGGCTCAGGCCGCTTTGACGCGGGAAGACTCCTCCAGAATGTAGGTTCAGAAGACCAAATGCGCTCTTTTTTCCTATTGCCCGGGGGCGTATTGTTCCCCCCTGAGCCAGGGCCCTATAATGGGCTAAAGGATTTCTTTTCTAGCCCTCATTCGAAAAAGGATGGATTTTGCCTCCTACACCGAGCCTCTCAGCCCATCTTTTTGCTTACGAGCCCCTGATCTTTGACCATTTAAAGACCGTAGCCGAGGCCGGATACCGCCGGGTCGAGCTATGGGCGATGAAACCTCATCTTGAATATGACGACCCTGGTGCGATTTCCCAGCTCGACGAGTGGCTCGAGGAGCTTTCCATTGAGGCCGTCAGTTTTCACGCCCCATTTTATGCACACTTCCGCGAAGCCCGTGCCGGGAATTGGCTCTCCCTCTCTCACTCAGAGCCCGAAAAGCGCC
>Ga0115002_10006403_pt1 | contig 13561 bp, 13 predicted proteins | sample ArcticOcean_MG_C_8_FD_89576 | JGI IMG/M metagenome (GOLD analysis project Ga0115002, IMG submission 89576) | Marine microbial communities from western Arctic Ocean - ArcticOcean_MG_CB11_86 | ecosystem: Environmental > Aquatic > Marine > Oceanic | place: Arctic Ocean: Canada Basin | collected...
ATGGGCCTTCGCCGGCGGTAAGATCCCAGGCGGCTTCTTCAAGCGCGAGGGACGCCCCTCCGAGAAGGAAATCCTGACCTCGCGGATGATCGACCGGAGCATCCGGCCGCTGTTCCCGAAGGGCTTCCGCCACGAGACCCAGGTAATCGGCTGGGTCCTTTCCGCGGATGGCGAGAACGACCCGGGCGTGCTCGCGAAGCTCGGCGCGTCGATGGCGCTCTACTGCTCGGTCATTCCCTTCACCACGCCGTTTGCCGCGTTCCGCGTGGGTCTGAGCGATGATGGCTACATCATCAACCCGACCACGGAAGAGCTTGAGGGTTCGCGCCTGAACATGATCCTTGCCGCTCGTCGTGATGCGGTGATGATGGTCGAGGCCGGCGCCGAGGAAGTTAGCGAGGACGAGGTCATCGGCGGTCTCGAATTCGTGCAGCCGTTCGTCGATTCCTTCATCGACCTCCAGGAGCGCGTACTCGAGCAGCTTGGCAAGACCAAGCGTGAGTTCGTTGAGCCCGTGATGAACGCCGACCTCGTCGCGCGCGTCGAGGAGCTGGGTGGCGACAAGGTTCGCGACGCTCTGAAGGTCACCGACAAGATCGAGCGCCGCGACGCCATGAGCGTTGTAAAGAGTGAGATCAAGGCCGCGATCGCGGCTGAGAACGAGGACTGGGCAGGCGAGGCCGGCGACGCCATCGGCGAGTTGGTGAAGCGTGCGACGCGCCACGGTGCGCTGAACGACGGTGTTCGTTTCGACGGGCGCGCTTTTGATGAGGTCCGCGAGATCACGGCTGAAGTCGGCTACGCCCCGCGCGTGCACGGTTCTTCGCTGTTCACTCGCGGCGAGACTCAGGCTTTCGTCACCGTGACGCTTGGTACCGGCGATGACGCCCGCAAGGTCGAGGACTATCACGGCGACACGTGGAAGCGCTTCATGCTCCACTACAACTTCCCGCCGTTCAGCGTCGGTGAGGCGCGCTTCATGCGCGGTCCTGGCCGTCGTGAGATCGGACACGGAAACCTGGCCGAGCGCGCCATTACTCCGGTGCTACCGAGCGATGAGGATTGGCCCTACGTCATCCGGATCGTCTCGGACATCTTCGAGTCGAACGGCTCGTCTTCGATGGCCTCGATCTGTGGTGGGATCCTCGCCATGATGGATGCTGGCGTTCCAATCAAGGCGCCGGTTGCCGGTGTTGCGATGGGTCTGATGAAGGAGGGCGACAAGGTCGCCATTCTCTCGGACATCGCGGGCGAAGAGGATCACTACGGCGACATGGACTTCAAGGTGGCCGGTACGCCGCGCGGTATCACCGCGTTGCAGATGGACATCAAGGTTTCCGGTCTGTCGCGCGAGATCTTCGAGAAGGCGTTGAACCAGGCTCGCGAGAACCGTCTGCACATTCTGCAGAAGATGAGCGAGGCGCTGAGCGCCCCGCGCGACACCACGAGCAAGTGGGCACCGCAGATCGTTGCGGTGCAGATTCCGGTCGATCGTATCCGCGACATCATCGGCCCGGGCGGTCGCATTATTCGCGCGATGCAGGAAGAGACCGGCTGCAAGATCAGCGTCGAGGACGACGGCACCGTTCAGATCGCGTCGCCGGATGCGGAGGCTTGTGCCGCCGCGAAGCGCCGCATTCAGGATCTGACGGCCGAAGCCGAGATCGGCAAGGTCTATCGTGGCAAGGTTCGCTCGATCAAGGACTTCGGTGCGTTCGTGGAGATTCTCCCGGGCACCGACGGTTTACTGCACATTTCCGAGGTTGCGGATCACCACGTCGAGGACATGCGGGAGCATGTTGAAGAAGGGCAGGAGATCATCGTCAAGGTGGTCAAGATCGAAGCCCCGAATCGTGTGCGTCTCTCCGTCAAAGCGCTGACTGACGAAGACCGCGCATCCGTCGGCGGATGAATCAGATCTCGAACATAGGCATTCCACCGCACCGGCGGACTGAAACAAGGTCGAACAGATGAGCACACCCTTCCCATCCGCAAAGAGCATCGAGCGTCGGTGGTGGACTGTGGACGCCGAGGGACGGATTCTAGGCCGACTGGCCACGTCCGTTGCTACGTTGCTCATGGGCAAGCACAAGCCCACGTACACCCCGTTTCTGGACGTTGGCGACCACGTCGTCATCTTCAATGCTGAAAAGATTGTCCTCACCGGCAACAAACTGGACGCCAAGAAGTACTACCGCTACAGCGGTTACCCTGGCGGCCTCAGCGAGACCAACGTGGCCCGCCTGCTCGAAGAGCATCCGGAGCGCGTCCTCGAGTTTGCGGTGACGGGAATGCTTCCCAAGAACAGCTTGGGACGGCAGATGTATTCGAAGCTGCGGGTCTATGCCGGTAGCGAACACCCGCACACGGCACAGCAACCCGAGCCTTACGAAGGCTAAGAGGCGGAGATCAGATGACCGACGTCCAGTACTACGGCACAGGCAAGCGGAAGAGCTCGGTAGCCCGAGTCTTCATGCGCCCTGGCTCCGGCAAGATCACGATCAATCAGCGCGAGGTGGATGAATACTTCCAGACGGTCACTCAGCGGAGTGCTGTCATGGAGCCTCTCGAGGCAGTCGACGCCGCGGGTAGCTATGACCTGCTAGTAACAGTTAAGGGCGGCGGCCCGACGGGTCAGGCCGGTGCGGTGCGTCACGGTATTGCCCGCGCACTACTCGATGCGGACGACGAGCGTCGACCGGCATTGAAGGCGCACGGGTTGCTGACGCGTGACGCTCGACAGAAAGAGCGCCAGAAGTACGGTCAGCGCGGCGCGCGTGCGAAATTCCAGTTCAGCAAGCGTTAGGAGAGGCGAAGAAGTGGTCAGCGTATCGCTGCGAGATTTGCTTGAGGCCGGTGTTCATTTCGGCCATCAGACCGGGCGTTGGAACCCGAAGATGCGACAGTTCATCTTCGGCAAGCGCAACGGCATCTACATCATCGACCTGCAACAGACCCGGACGCGCTGGAACGAGGCGCTCGAGTTTCTTGAGCAGGAAGCCGCCCAGGGCGGGAAGGTGCTGTTCGTCGGGACGAAGCGCCAAGCGCAGAACATCGTCGCCGAAGAGGCGGAGCGATGCGAGCAGTACTACGTCAACCATCGCTGGCTTGGCGGTCTGCTAACGAACTTCCAGACCGTCAGCAAGAGTGTTGATCGCTTCAAGGACCTCGAGGCGATGGCCGAGGACGGCCGGGCCCAGCTTCTCACGAAGAAAGAGGTTCTGAAGTTGGAGCGTGAGCGCTTCAAGTTGCAGCGCAACTTGATCGGCATCCGCGACATGGCGGGACTCCCCGACGTCGTCTTCGTCGTTGATATTCGCCACGAGCGGATTGCCGTCGATGAGGCACTCAAGCTGGGGATTCCGGTTGTCGCCGTCTGCGATACCAACTGCGACCCTGACGGAATCGATTACGTCATTCCTGGTAACGACGACGCTATTCGTTCGATCCGGCTGTTCTGCGCTGCGGCGGCAGACGCCATCTTGTCGGGCGGGGCGACCTATGACGAAATGGTTGAGTCTAAGGCCCTAGCCGCCGCCGCGAAGAAAGAGGAGGCGGAAGCCAAGGCTGAGGCGAAGGCGAAGCCTGCGAAGGGCAAGCCGAAGAAGGCCAAGGCCGACACGCCCAAGGCGGCCAAGCCCAAGGCCGACACGCCCAAGGCCGACACGCCCAAGGCCGACACGCCCAAGGCGGCCAAGCCCAAGACGGCCAAGCCCAAGGCGGCCAAGTCGAAGGCGGCCAAGCCCAAGGCGGCCAAGCCCAAGGCGGCCAAGCCCAAGGCGGCCAAGTCGAAGGCGGCCAAGCCCAAGGCCGATAAGCCTGTCGAAGCGGTCGCGGTGGCTGATGCCGGCACCGACAGCGAAGTCGGCAGCGCCGATGCGGCAGCCGCCACCGAAGACGAGACTGCCGAGAAGAAGGACGCGAGCGAGTAATCCCGTCCGGCAGCCGTACTGTTCACATGAAAGTTTCTGAGGGATAGCAAAGATGGAGATCAGTGCGGGCGCGGTCAAAGAGCTCCGAGAGCGCACGGGCGTAGGCATGATGGACTGCAAGCGAGCCTTGCAGGAAACCAGCGGCGACATCGAGGCTGCGATTACCCTTCTCCGCACGATGGGCAAGGCGAAGGCCGCCAAGCGTGCTGGTAGGCAGGCCAGCGAAGGTAGGGTCGAGTCCTACATTCACATGGGCGGCAAGATCGGTGTGATGGTCGAGCTCAATTGCGAGACCGACTTCGTCGCGCGCAATGACGATTTCATCGCCCTCGCGCGCGACATCGCCATGCACGTAGCGGCCGCTGGACCTCGCTACATCAGCCGCGAAAATGTTGATCAAGCGGTGCTCGAGGCCGAAAGTCACGTCTATCGCGAGCAAGCGATCACTGAAGGCAAGCCGGAGCAAATTCTCGACAAGATCGTCGAAGGCAAGATTGGTCGCTACCTGTCGGAGGTCTGTCTCCTCGAGCAAGACTTCGTGAAGGACACCGACAAGAAGGTCGGTGATCTGGTGACCGAAGCCGTCACAACGCTTGGCGAGAACATCGTGGTGAGCCGGTTCGCGCGCTTTGGCGTCGGCGACGGTGACGTGACCGTGGCCACGCTCGCGCCCTCGGAAGACTAAAGGGAGAGTCATTGTGACGGAGAGTGGAGACCCCAATTTCCGTCGCGTGCTCCTCAAGCTTTCAGGCGAAGCCCTGATGGGCGACCAGGGATACGGGATTGACCATCTCGTGGTGCGCGCTGTCGCTGATGAGATCCGCGACGCCCACGCCCTCGGTACCCAGCTCGGCGTAGTTATTGGTGGTGGCAATATCTTCCGCGGTATTCGCGCGGGTGACCTGGGTATTGATCGCGTTACCGCGGATCACATTGGCATGCTCGCCACCGTGATGAATAGCCTCGCCCTGCAGGACGCGCTCGAAAAGCGTGGTCTGGACACGCGCGTCCTGAGCGCGATCCCGATGGACCGCGTCGCAGAGCCTTTCATCCGCCGCCGGGCGGTTCGCCACCTGGCCAAAGGCCGCGTCGTGATCTTTGCGGCAGGTACGGGTAATCCCTACTTTTCGACGGATACGGCGGCGGCGTTGCGCGCGCTCGAAGTCAGCGCTGATGTGCTCATGAAGGGAACCAAGGTCGACGGGCTCTACACCGCTGATCCGGTCTCGAATCCCGACGCTGAGATCATCCGGCGCACGACGTTCAGCGATGTCCTCGACCAGCGCTTGCGCGTCATGGACTCCGCTGCCGTAAGTCACTGCATGGAGAACGACATGCCGATTCTCATTTTCAACATGCAGGAATCCGGTAATATCGTGCGCGCCATCCGAGGAGAGACGATCGGTTCGCTGATCGCTGACGAAAGCTACCCGGCACGAGGTTAGGACTCATGGACGATACCGACAAAGTCAGAGAAGCCTTGATTGACGCCCAGCAACGAATGCAGGGTGCCGTGGAGGCCGTTCAGCGCGAACTGCAGAACGTGCGCACCGGCCGCGCCAACATTGCCGTGCTGGATGATATTCAGGTGGATTACTACGGCACTTTGACGCCGCTCAACCAATTGGCGAACTTGTCGGCTCCTGATCCGCAGGTGTTGATGGTCCAGCCTTATGACAAGGGCGCGATCGCAGCCGTCGAGAAAGCCATCCAGTTGTCCGACCTGGGGCTCAATCCGAACAACGACGGGCAGGCCATCAGGTTGCCGATTCCCGAGCTCACGGAAGAGCGTCGCCATGAACTGGCCAAGCAGGTCAGCGTCGTGGCAGAGCACGCCAAGACCGGCGTGCGACAGATCCGTCGCGACGCGAATGAGGCTGTGAAGAAGTTCGAGAATGCGAAGGAGATCTCGGAGGACGACGAACGTCGGGCGCACGACAATGTGCAGGAACTGACCGATACTTTCTGCGCCAAGGTCGACGAGATGGCCGAGGCCAAGCGCAAAGAGCTCCTCGCGATCTAGGGAGCAGCGATGCCCCGTCCGCCGATGCGTCTGCAGGAAGCGGTGCTGCCATGAGCCGGGGCCCCTTCGACTTCCATGCCGCCCTCGTTGCAGGCTTCGTAGCCGGCGCCTACCGGCTTCTGCGCGTCGCAGCGCCCGACGCCTCGCCCCTCCTGGCGACACGCAGCGATATCCTCGACGGCATCTTGGCGTTCGCCGTGCCGATTGCGATCATTGCCGCGCTAGCGGGCTGGCTAGTGGCCTGGACCGCGGGGAAGGTGGAACGGGCCGCCGAGACGCAGTCGGCGCTAAGGCCCCTCTGGTGGGGGGCGATGGTCGTCCTGGCCGCGCTGCCGCTACGGCTGCTGGTATTCCACGACCCGGCCCCCGTCCTGCTCGTCGCCGGACTGGCCGTCGGGGGGCTGGCGGCGGCGTGGCGACTTCTCGCGGTGATCGACCTCGAACGATCCGGACTTGTTGCCGCCGCGGTAGCGCTGCTGGTGGGTCTCTCCCTCCTGCCTAGCTGGCCGGCCCCGCAAGGCGATGAGCCGCACTACTTGATCGTTGCGCACTCACTCGTCGAGGACGGTGATCTTGACGTTGCCGACGACTACGCCGACGGCGTGTTCGCCGGCTACCACCCCGACTTTCTTTCGCCGCACTACAAGCTCGGGATCCGCGAGGGTTCCCGGTACTCGATGCACGGCGCCGGCTACCCGCTCTTTCTGGCGCCGGCCTACGCGCTCGGGCGATTGATCTCACCGCGGATGTCGGTGACGCTGCCGCGGCTGCAGCAGGTTCTGCTACACGCGCTGTTCGCGTGGATCCTCGTGCAGATCATCGTCCGTCATCTCGGCGCGGCGTGCGCGCTCCGCGGGACGATTCCGTTCGTAATCCTCGCACCCGTGCTGTTCGCTCCTTTGCATCTGTTCCCCGAGACCCCTGCCATGACGCTGTCCGCCGGGGCCTTCTGGCTCCTGACCCGGGGCGGCGGCAGGCGTGACTGGGTTGGAGCCGGCCTCTGCCTGGCACTGCTGCCCTGGCTGGGCGTCAAGTACATCCCGATCATGCTGACGGTCGGCGCGACCGGGGCTGTCCTTGGAGGCGCGTCCGTGGTCCGCCTGGCTGCGGTCTGCCTGCCGGTTGCCTTGAGCTGTCTCGGGCACACCGGGTTCACCTGGGCTCTGTATGGATCGTTATCGCCCTCCGCGGTCTATCTCGGCGCGGATCCATCGTTTGGACGTCAGCCGGGATATGGAGGCGACTGGTGGGCCTACGTAGCGGATTGGCGAGGCGCGCTGAGCACCGCGGTTGGCTATTTCCTGGATCAGAAGGAAGGGCTTTTCGCGGTCGCGCCCCAGTTCCTGATGGTGGCGGCGGGTGCCGTTCTGGTGTGGCGACGGAATTGGCAGCTCGCGATAGCTCTGGTCGTGATCGTGGCCTCGCATCTGGCCCCGTACGCGCTGTCTCAACAGCTGGGAGGGCAGAGTCCGCCGGCGCGACCAATGCTTGCAATCGCTTGGGCGCTGGCCATCCCGCTGGCCGCCGGATTGAGCGTCGAACTCCGACCGATCATGGCCAGCCTGCGCGCGGCACTCGTCACTTTGGGCGCCGCGATTACGGTCTATCTGGTGTGGGACCCGAGCCTGCTCCCGCACGACTATGGCGTGCGGGCGTCCTGGCTCCTTCGTGCGACCTCACCGCAGGGGTGGGAGATCTGGCGCTGGTTCCCCTCTTGGGTGAATGTGAGCGCTCGCCCGGTCGGCGTGAACCTCGTCTGGCTGCTAGCTGCCGCCGCGGTGGCCGCAATCCTGGTACGTGGCATGTGGCCTCGGCAGCTGCCCGAACGACGCAGCGCGCCGTTCCAGCCGGCGTGGGCGGCCGCGACGTTTACCGGGGCACTGCTGACGATCCTGGCTCTTGCTGTGGCGATGAGCCCGCTGACGGACCGGCATCAGGGTGGGGAGATTTCTCCCGGGGTGCAGGCGTGGACCATCGCGGCAAGGCCTGCGGGGGCATGGCAGGAGTCCGGTGGGGTTTGGGGTCGGCCAGGGCCACGCCGTAACATCGTGCTGACTACGGCCGAGCCCATCGTGCACGCTGCGATCACGGCACGTAGTCTTGTGCAGACCGACATCGACTTGGCCGTTGGCGATTGGCGAACCGCGCGAACCTTGGTGCCGACTACGGGGTTAGACGAATCGATCGAGCCCGGTGTGGGGCGCCGGTGGCGTAACCTGCGCGTCTATCGCGCCTGGGCCTGGGCCGAACGCGGTGCGACGCCGGCCGGACTCGATGGCGGCGATGACTGGCGCGAACTGGGAGTGTTTATCTCGTTGCGGAGAGGGGACGATGGCGACAGATGATTTGACCCCGATGGTGCTGGCGGCGGGGCACGCCACGCGGCTCCGGCCTCTCACGGATGATCTGGCCAAGGCGGTCGTGCCGTTTCTGAACCGGCCGCTCCTGGACCATACGCTCGAGTGGTTATCGCGGGCCGGGTTCGATCGTGTGGTCATCAACCTGCATCATGCCGGCCAGTCGATCATCGAGTGCTACGGGACGCGCGCGTTCGGTCTGGCGGTTCATTACAGTCACGAAGAAGAGCTCCTGGGTACCGCGGGCGGCCCCCGCGCCGCGCTCGATCAGCTCGGCAAGAATGTGCTCCTGGTGAACGGTGACACCGTCGGTCTCATGGCACTCGGTCCGCTGATCCGTCATCACCACGAGAGCGGTTCGTTGGCGACGCTGGCGTTGCAACGTGGTGCCGCGACGGCCGACTATCTACAGGTAACCGCCGCAGCAACGGGGGAACTGCTGGCCTTTCCGGGGAGTACGCTCGAACCCGTTCCGGAGGGCGCGGTGCGAGGGGTGTTTACCGGCCTTCACATCGTTCGGCGCGAGGTACTTGAAATGATCCCGCGCGGGACACCCGCGGGGATCGTCGACACGATCTACCAGCGTTTACTTACGGAAGAGCTCCCGATTCATGCCGTACCGGTCCACGGCACCTGGTATGAGGTGGGCGATCCACGCCGGTACATCGACAATCAGATCAGCAGCCTGCGCCTCAGCGATACGCCGCTGGGTATCGAGGGGTATCAGCGCGTGGAAGCGGGAGGATATCGCCGTCGCGACGCGCACCTTGAGAACGTCCGCTTGGTTGCACCCTATCTAGCGGGACCTGGGGTGCGACTGCGTCACGGGGCTCGCCTGTCAGCCGTTGTTCTCGGTGATCGGGCGCGAGTGGGTAGTAGTTGCGATCTGCATCGTGTCGTGGCGTGGGAGGACAGCTGGATCGGGCCCGCCTGCGAGCTGACCAACGTGGTCGTGATGCGTGGAGTACGTGTCCCCTCCGGGACGTGCGCTCGCGATACGGTGTTTGCACCCGGTGGCGCGGTGTCCTTCGGTGCTAGCCCCGACATCGCGGTATGACGACGCCTCGCTCCGAGCTCGAGGATCTAGCAGCCGAGGGCGCCCTCGATGGCCTCGACGTGACGAGGGTCGGTGACGCAGTCCGGCTCCGCGGGCACGCCTCGGCGCGTCGGTTCTATCGTGTGACTGGAAGAGGCGGTCTCACCGCGATCCTGGTGGTCTATCCCGCGCACGGCGCGGACCCTGAGGTCGATCGGTTTGAGCGCACGACGAAGTGGTTTCAAAATGCGGGGGTCCCAGTGCCGCGGATCTGGCAGCGGGGGAGGCGAGCCCTCGTTGTAGCCGACGCGGGCGAAGTGATGCTGGATGCGATCCAGGGGCCGGCACTGTCACGTTTGTATGCGCAGGCAATCCAGGCTCTTTGTCGTCTCCAGGCCCACGGCGAATTGCTCCCACCGCCGAATCCGGACTGGCAGCTGGACCGGAGCCGCTTCGACTTCGAGTTAGGGCACCTCGAGGAGCATGGCTTCGGCGGCTGGTTGCCTCCGGACGGGGGGGGGGCGCAGCGCGGCGAACTGTACGCCGACCTGGCGCAGCGACTCGACGCGATGCCGCGGGTGTTGTGCCATCGCGACTTTCATTCCCGCAATCTCATGGTGCACCGGGGTCGCGTAGTGGTGGTTGATTTGCAGGACGTCATGTCAGGGCCCGTCTTCTATGACGCGGCCTCCCTCCTGCTCGACAACTACGTAGATGTCCCGTCAGGGATCATCACAGACTCGCTGGGGCAGCTAAGCCGCCGTTCGCGCCTGTCACACCATGTCCAATCCGGAGCCGCGGTACCCAGCTGGCCGCGCGGCCTCTCAGACGGTGACCGCCAGGCGTTTGTGCTGACGGCCCTTCAACGTTCGCTGAAGGCTCTCGGTACGTTCAGCTATCAGGTTCATGTTGCCGGTAATGCCGAGTTTCGGCAGTACGTCCCGCGCACGTGGACGCACGTGCGCAGGCTGCTCATTGACCTAGGCTGGGAGCATCGGCTCGACGCACTCAGCGCCTTCGGCAAACTGCCGGCGTGACTTGGCGTCCGGGCGACGTTACCTTTCAGGTTCTCTGACGTTCGTCGGCCCGGGGGAATGAAATAGCGATGTCCAAACCTGTCTACATTGACGCGTTGATCGACCACATCGACGAAGATGTCGTGGTGCGCGGCTGGCTGTACAACAAGCGCTCCAGCGGGAAGATCGCTTTTCTGGAGCTGCGTGACGGTAGCGCTCGCGTCCAGGCCGTCGTCGTCCGCAGCAAGGTCGATGACGATATTTGGAGCGACGCCGAGTCGATCGGGCAGGAGTCCTCGGTAGTTGTTGCGGGGAAGGTAAAGGCCGACGAGCGGGCGCCCTCAGGGGTTGAACTCGCGGTGACCGGCATCGACGTTTTGCAGGCTGTCGATGGGTATCCGATCACGCCAAAGGAGCACGGCACCGAGTTCCTTATGGATCGTCGACACCTGTGGCTACGCTCATCGCAGCAGCACGCCGTCCTCCGGGTTCGTAGCAAGTTGCAGAAGATCTGCCGCGACTATTTCTACGATCGGGGATTTACGTTGATCGACAGCCCGATTCTAACGCCGCTGTCAGTGGAGGGCACAACAACCCTCTTCGAGACGGACTACTTCGGTCGGCCCGCCTACCTGACCCAGAGCGGTCAGCTGTACCAGGAAGCTGGCGCGATGGCGTTCGGCAAGACCTTCTGCTTCGGGCCCACGTTTCGTGCCGAGAAGTCCAAGACCCGCAGGCATCTGACCGAGTTCTGGATGCTCGAGCCCGAGATTGCATTCGCGACTATCGACGACGCGATGGACATTGCGGAAGACTTCATCGCCACAGTTATTGCGCAGGCTCTGCAGGAGTGCGATGCGGAATTGACCACGCTCGAGCGCGATCGCGCGCCCCTTGAGCGGGTGACCAAACCATTCCCGAGGCTGCACTACGACGACAGCGTCAAGCTGCTACAGGAGGCTGGCGAGGACTTCGAGTGGGGCAGCGATTTCGGTGGCGGACACGAGACCATCCTGTCGGAGCACTTCGGCAGGCCCGTGTTCATCACGCGTTTCCCGACCAAGATCAAGCCGTTCTATATGGAGCCTGACCCCGAGCGCCCCGAGCTGGTCCTGGGCTGTGATCTGATTGCTGCCGAGGGCTATGGCGAGATCATTGGCGGCGGTCAGCGCATCCACGATCCGGAGTTGCTGGAGCGCAAGCTTGCTGAGCACGGGCTGCCCCCCGAGCCGTACCAGTGGTACCTAGATCTTCGCCGCTACGGCACAGTGCCCCACTCGGGGTTCGGCATGGGACTCGAACGACTCGTGGCCTGGATCACCGGGCGGCCGCATCTGCGCGAGACGATTCCGTTTCCGCGCACCCTGGGGCGGTTGGAGCCTTGAGCAGACTGGCGCCGGCACGGTTGATTTCGAGCTGCTTGGGCTGCGGCTATCTGCGACCTGCTCCGGGCACGATCGGGTCGGCATTTGGCCTGGTCATCTTTGTGCTGCTGCTTGCCGAGCAACCCTTGGTGGTGCAGATCGGCGCCACAGTGGTAGCGGCTGCGGTGGGCACCTGGGCTGCAACGACAACATCACGGCAGCTCGGGGACGGCGATCCATCTGAAGTCGTTGTCGACGAACTCGCAGGAATGTGGGTCGCGATGCTCGGCACGACGACCCTCGAACAGTGGGTAGTCGCATTTTTCGCCTTCAGGCTCTTCGATATCTGGAAGCCGTTTCCGGCGAACGTTGCCGAGAGCTTGCCGGAAGGGTGGGGCATCATGGCCGACGATCTCGTCGCCGGTGCGTACGCGCTTGCGCTCGTGTGGGTCCTGGACTGGTGGCAACTGATCTAGGGCCGCCGCCGGGCGGGTCTGATTCGGGCCCGCTGGCGGCGGAAGTCGTGGCGCGCCTTGTGTCCGACGGGCACTCCGTCGCGCTCGCCGAGTCGTGCACCGGCGGAGCAGTGCTGGCGAGGCTTACTGCCGTCCCCGGCGCCTCGGGGGCCGTGTGGGGCGGGACGGTTGTCTACACGAACGAGGCCAAGCAGCAGTTGCTCGGTATTTCGGCCGAGCTGCTCGCCACCGCGGGGGCCGTCTCGGACGTCGTGACGCAAGACCTCGCTGTGCGCGTGCGCGAGCTCTCCGTGAGTACCTACGGGGTAGCCGTTACCGGTTGGGCTGGCCCGGATCACGGGGCCGAACCTGCCGGGACAATCTACGTAGCCGTCGCCAGCCCTAGCGGATGTAGCGCTCGGCGTGCGGTGTACGATGGCGATCGTTGGTTTGTTCAGCGGAGCGCGGTCAACGCTGCTCTCACCCTGCTTCTCGAAGTCCTCCAGGAGGCCCGCAGCGCGTGCTGATAGCAGAGGCCGTACTTGCCGGGTTCGTCGTGGGTAGCATGCCGTTTGGCTACGTACTCGTCCACTTGCTGGGCAAAGGCGATATCCGTTCGGTCGGGAGCGGAAATATTGGCGCCACCAACGTCGGGCGCGTCCTCGGACCCGCGGGATGGACCACGACGCTGCTGCTGGATGCCAGCAAAGGGGTCGTCGGGGTGATGCTCGGCGGCTGGGTGATGGATGGCGCGGCAGCCGGTATGGCGGCCGGAGCAGCGGGCGCTGTCCTTGGGCACTGCTACACCCCATGGCTTCGCGGTCGTGGCGGCAAGGGAGTGGCGACCATGCTCGGGGCCTTCGGGTATCTCAGTCCGGTATCCACGCTGGTTGCGGTCGCCGGGTTTGTTTTGAGTGTCGCGAGCACACGATGGGTATCACTGGGTTCATTGGTGGCTGCCATAGCGCTTGTCGTCGCCATGGTGGTGCGCGGCGAACCGTGGTCGTACGCTGGTTCAGGACTCGTTGTCTGCGCCGTGGTGTTTATCCGTCATCGCGAGAACATCGCGCGTCTGATCCGCGGTACGGAGACAAAAGTGGGAGGAAGTCGCGTTGCTTGAAACAGACCTATACACGGGTGTTTCCGAGCCGCTGCGCGTGACGGTGGTAGGTGCGGGTTCGTGGGGCACCGCTCTGGCGATGCACGCCGCTCGCGCCGGCCATAGCGCGACTCTGTGGGGCCGCGACGCGATGAAGGTCGATGCGATGCAGGCTGCACGCTGCAACCTGCCCGACCTGCCCGATGCGAAGTTCCCCGATGCTCTCGAAGTCACCAGCTACGCGGATCGGGCACTGGGCGGCGCCGAGGTCGTGATTAG
>Ga0115002_10006407_pt1 | contig 13556 bp, 8 predicted proteins | sample ArcticOcean_MG_C_8_FD_89576 | JGI IMG/M metagenome (GOLD analysis project Ga0115002, IMG submission 89576) | Marine microbial communities from western Arctic Ocean - ArcticOcean_MG_CB11_86 | ecosystem: Environmental > Aquatic > Marine > Oceanic | place: Arctic Ocean: Canada Basin | collected...
TATAAATCACATAAATTAAGAAGTACAAGTTGTGTAAAGAAAAAAAATGAAAATAAAATAAAAAATAATATAATAGATAAAGAAAAAAAAGAAGATAAACATTTAAAAGAATTATTAGAAGAATATAAATTAAAATTAAAATCTTGTGAATTAAAATTAGAAGAAAATGAAAATAAATTAGAACAAGAAAGGAAAAGTAAAAATGAACTAATTACAACTAATAAAGATTTAACAATTACCAACAAAAATTTATCATCTGAAAGTAAAAATTTAAGAGAATCAATTAAAATAAATATGACAATGAACAATTTTTTTATTGTAAATTCATTTGGAAAAGAAGATTTAAATTATATAGATATGAAAAAAATACTCAATGATTATAAATCTTTAGCACATATGGTTGCTAAACAAATTCAATTAAAACATTTTTCAAAACATAAGAAAAATCATAATTTAATGTTAATGAGAACAATTGCAAAAACATATAATAAAGAAGGTATATGGGAATCTAAAAATAATATTAAATTATTTATAGTTAATGAATTAATTAAAAAAGGAATTGTAAATATTGATGATTATAAAAAAAATGAAAATATAATATTTGAAGATAAAAAAGAAAAAAAATATAAAAAAGATAAGAAATATCTTTCTAAAAATATTCCTTTACCTTGTATGTTTAATCCAATAGAAGCTAAAAAACGATTAAAAGAAATACAAGAACAAAGAAAAGTAGACATTGACCCAAAAGATACTTTATGGGATAATATAGAAAAAAAATATAAAAAAGAAATTAAAATTGCCCAAAAACAATTAGATGTTAAAAATGCATTAATTGGAGATTTAAATAAAGCAATTAAAAAAAAAGAAATAAAAGCAAATATGGTTACATTTAAAAATTAATATTTATAAAATTTTAAAAAGTAAATAGTTTTGTAAATAATGTTAATTTCAATCTTAACATTTCAGTAGAATTTGCATTGCAAATATAACATTCTGCAAATTCATTCTGCAAATTAATATAATAAAATTTTAAAAGTAAAATAGTTTTGTAAATAATGTTAATTTCAATCTTAACATTTCATTAGAATTTGCATTGCAAATATAACATTCTGCAAATTCATTCTGCAAATTCTTTAAATTCTGCAAATTCAATATATTTATTATTTATAAAAATAATACTTAAATTCCTGTGCGTATCCCCTAATTACTATAATACTATATTTACTAATAATATAAAAACCTATAATAAACTTTAGATATTTAATAATTATAATTTGCAGAATGTTATATTTGCAATGCAAATTCAAATGGAATGTTAAGATTAAAATCAACATTATTTATAAATTAATTTCTTTTAAAAAAGAAGTTTAATTATAATCTGCAGAATTAAATTTGCAGAATGTTATATTTGCAATGCAAATTCAAATGAAATGTTAACATTCAAAATCAACATTATTTACAAATTAATTTACTTTTAAAAATTATTTAAATATATTTGTTATTTCATAATTTCGTTTATTTAACTTTATTTCTTTTGCTAATATTTTTGCAATTGATTTACTTTTTTTTATTAAATAATTTATATCAACATTATCTTTATCTATAAAATAATTATTCATAGTCATATTTATTTATAATAGATTCTTTTAAAATTTTAGTTTCATTTGATAAATTTTTATTTGTTGTAATTAGTTCTTTTATAGATTCATTTTTACTTTTCCTTTCTTCTTTTAATTCTTTTTCTAATTCTTTATTTTTTAATTTATATTTTTCCATTTCTAGTTTAACTAATTTTAATTCCTCTATTAAACTGTTATTACTAACTGTGTTATTATTATTTTGAATAATTTTACCATCACAAGGGAATTTCCTTGAAATATGGTTTAAATAATTACCTTTTCGTGTAGTTCTATACCCACACTTCTTCTCACATACATATTCTTTTTTTTCTTTAGACATTATATTCATAAACTATAACATTATAAAAATCTTTAAATATTTTCTAAATATATAAATTCAGTTTTTACTTTTTTTTTATTATAACATCATATGGTTAAATTATAAAATAAAAATTACCAAATGATATTTTCAAGAATTATCTAATGAAGAAAAAAAAATATATTTAAGATTCTTAAGGATTTTTATAAAGTCTTTTTCCACCCCATCTTCTTGCAGTTTTAGTATCTAAATAACTATTCTTAGGAATACAAAAATAATTACAAAATTCTGAAAAATCAGAATGATTATATGTTCTGTCTGCTTTTTGTGGATCTTTTATTAAATTACTTGAAGCATCTAAATTTGTAGCTTTGCCACCTCCATCTTTACCTGACCAATAACCATTTTTATCTTGTCTATAAAAATGATAAGAATTATTTGGTTCTACTGTTAATGCACCTTTATAATAATTATCAGCACATTTATTTTCAAATCCTGTAATATAAATATTAGGATTATCTATTAAAACTCTTTTAATTAATGATTTACAAGAAGTATCATTTTTATTCACTTTCTTTGTATAACCACTATAATGTCCAGGTTGAGGATTTATAGCACTACATTTAGAATTTTTACAAAATTCTTTTAAACTGGGAGCAATATCATTTAAAACATAACTGTAACAATTATGTGATTTTCTGATATATTCATTTGAATTCCATTTTTCTGGTTCATAATTAGGCTCATCACCTGTAGTTGGTGATAACTCTATATTAAAATGTTCAAAAATATAATTGGATGTAATAAATACTATCAAAATTATAAAAAATATTAATAAAATTTTTTCCATATATTATTTATATATAAAAAAAATAATTAATAATATAAAAAAAAGATGTAAAATTTTTGATAATTAATATTTTTTTTTTAATATTAATTATAATGTGATAGTATTAATTTGAGTAGCAACAGATTTTAATAATTTATTTAAATTTTTAATATTTTTATGTTTTTCTTGTAAAATTAATTCTAAAACTCCTGTAATTACTTTTACACGATACACTGGTTTTTTTTGAATTCTTCTTGGATTGCTTAAACGAGGAATTCTTCCTTCTATTTGTATTCTACTGGAATTATTACTAGGATAAGCTGACCATATCATAACTCCTAATGTTGATAAATTATAACCTGTGCCATGATTTTTTGGAACTATAACAATTTTATAATCAGGTGAGCCATCTTTGATTGTTGTAGGTGTTAAATCAATAAATTCATCACTATCAGCTTCTGAAAATTTCTTTTTACTTTTTATAAAAATATCTTGTTTTTTAATAGGAATTAAACTACCATTTTTTATATAATTTAATTTTGCTGAAATAATTAAATTTAATATTTTTTCACAATGTGCGTTAGTATCTCCAACAAGCATAACTCCAATATAATTATTTTCTTCTTCTTTTATAAAAATATCGTTAAAACATTGTTTATAAATAAATTTTGTTTTATTAGAATTATAAATGATTGTGTTTGATAATTTTTGTTGTAAAATAGAGAATATTTTGGTGTTATTTTCAATTTTAATAATATCTGTTTTTTTATTTGAATCATCATAAATGTAAATAGTTTTATGTTTTTTTAAATCTTCAATTATTATTTCTGATAAATTAAGAGTTGAATCACCAGTTATTAAACTATGATTATCTTCATGAATATTTATTTCATGAGTATTAAATAATGATCTTCTATAATAAATATCTTCTACTTTATATTTATTTTTTTTATTTGGTATTTCATTTTTAATTTTAGCTAATAAAAATAACTTTGTTAATTCAATCATTTCTAAAGTACAAATATCCCAACAAATATTAAATGCTTTTTTAAAATTTATTTTATTTGAACCAGGTAAAACATTACCATTTAAACTTTCAGGAATCATTGAATAATATTCATGTCCATCAGGTATTTTTGGTTTAATTGTACTTTCAAGTATATTTATACCATTATTAACTGTTTTAGAAATAATAGTATTTAAAGCTATCCAAAAATTATCATTTTTTAAAAGACTTGAATTAGATATTATTTCAAAAGGAACTAAAAATTTAAACCATTGTATTAAAGGTTCTAAATGACCATGATTTGTTATAGTAGCAGTTAAACCAATAAAATCTTTTGAGGAAGATGTTAATGCTAAAGATGCAGCAGTTCTTTGAGTTGTTGTAGGTAATGCTTTATGTAGTTCATCAAAAATTAAAAATGTTTGAGACATGATATTATTAAAAACATTTTTACAATGTTTTAAACTATCATGACCAATTAATGTGATTGTATATTTTTTAACAGATTCACAAACTTTATCATAATAATCTGGGTTTTTTTTATTTTTTTTGTTATCAATAATATTATAAATTATACCAGAATCTATTTTTGCTTTAGTTATTACGCATTTAACTGCGTTTTTTTTTGTAAATACTATATTTACTATAAAACCAAATTTTCTTAAATAATTACAAATTGTTAAAATAGTAGAATCTGGACAAGTATAAATAACATAAGGAGGTAATTTATTTTTTTTAATTAATTCATATAAAAATTTAATAACAATTAATGTTTTCCCCATACCAGTTGGTATCCATAAAAAATGACCTTTTAATTTTTTATTACTTCTATTTAACATAGAAGTAACTGATTCTTTTTGATGTTTCCATAAATTAAAATAACCTCCATCTTTTGGTAATTTTTTATATTTTGGTACATTTCCAATATCACATTTTTTATCTTTATCTGTTAAACCTTTATATTTCCAAGAATTTAATCTTGGTATATTATCATCTGTATATTGTTTATCTTGAATTTGTAATGATTCTGTTATATTAGTATCATTTATATATTTTTCTTCTTCTACAAAATATATATCTTTAATAATTTTTTTTATATTATTATAAAATATTAAATTATATATTTTAAAAATTAATTTATTGTTTTGAATTTTAATAACACCAGGATAAATAATACAAAGTTTTAATAAAAATTGATAAACTCCTAAATCATATATAACTCCTAAATGTTCTGAAAAACCACCACTTCTTGTTAATGCAGGCATTTTTATTATTTTAGAACCAGAATTTATAAAATACATAATTCTTCTTAAAATATTAATATCTGAATTTTTCAAAATATTTTCTAATCTTTTGTCAGCATCTTTTTCAATTCCATCAGAATCCATTAACCATGCTTTTCTAATAAAATTATCAAATGTAATTTTTTTAATTAAATTTAAAGTTTTTGTTATAATTTTTTGATTTGTCCAACTATTATTAATTGTTAATTCATCAGTTTTTTTAGAAACAATAAAATATTGTTCTTTACCATCTAAATCAGCTATTTTTATAAATTTATTATAAAATTTAGGAAAATGTTTATCTTTAATTTTTATTCCTTTTTTCAAAATTATTCTAGCTTTTTGAATTGCTTCATCTTTCATATCATCAGATAAAATAATATCATTATTTTTTTTAATAGGTTCAAGCATAGGAATAAGTAAAGAAATATTATCTGCTTTAACAGTAACCCAAACATTAATTCCTTTAATTTTTAAATTTTTAATTATTCCAACAAAACTTGCAATCCAACTATTTTCCAAAATATAAGTAGAACTAATTTTTTCTGTTCCAATTTTTTCTCTTTTAATTTTATTTCCTAAATTTTTAGTTTTTAAATCATATGCTAATTTTTGAACTCTTCTTATAATTTTAATTCTTTCTTGTTCTTCAAAATTTTCATAGGAAATTTCAGTTAATAATTTTTTATTTTTAACTAATTCTTTTGTTTCATATATTTTTCTTCTTGGATTTCTTCCTGTACAACAAATAAATATATTACTTAATAATTTTCCAAATGGTTCTTTTACATCTAAATTTTTTAAAGTTTCATTTTTATAATATAAAAAATTTTGTTTTTTTAATTCTTTAAAACTTAAATCAAAGAAATAAGCTAAATTAGGGAACCAATGTTGATCCATACAATGTATAATAGGCATTACATCAGGTCTTGAAATACATTTTACAACTTTTAATTTATCTTTATTTACTTTCTCATAATCAATAGCAATATGTCTTATTAAACCTCTATCTCCAGAAAAACTTTTTAATATTTCTAAAACAGCAGAACAATTTTTCATAGTATTTGTATAAGTATCTTTCTTATATTGATTTAAATATAATATTTTTTTATATTTATCAGCATTATAATCATATGCTTCATTTGAATTATAAATATTTAATGGTAATAATAAATAATCTTTTAATAATTCTTCTGGAGGTGTCCAAAAAGTAATCTTATTTTTCAATAAGGTAGTACTTAATAAAGATAAATATTGTTTTAATTCTATATTATTTTGAATTTTTGAATCTTCAAAAGCAATTACAAATAATCTTTTTGAAAATCCTTCCCATCCACTCACATGCTTATTAATATTTGGTACAAAAGAACCATTATGTACAAATAAGTTAATACATGATACTAATAATAATAATTTATTTGATACTTTAAATCCAGAAGATAATTTTGTAGATTTTGCACCAAATCTAATAATTTTTTGAATTAAAGATTTAAATGCTCCTGGAGTAAAATTTTTTAATTCGTCATTTATTTTATTTAAATTTTCAGTTTTAATATTTTTTTCATTACAAATTTTTGAACCAATATTATCAAATATATAGTTAAAATTAAATTTATTTCTTGGCATACTATTATATACTTCATGAAATCCTAATTTTTCATAATAATCTTTATTTGTTGTATTTGTAATTTCATTTATTACTTTTATGTTTTTACCATTTTCATTTGTATATTTACCAAATTTATCAATTATTAAATAATTTTTATTTTTACTTAATTCTTGTGTAAATAATTTATATTTTTTAAAATACACAAAATTATCCCCAAAATCTAATGTAGGACCTGGGGATGATGTAGATATTATTTCTTTTAATTCATTTAAAGTCCAAAAATTATTTGTATTATTTGGATCTCTTTTTATAAAATCGATATTCCTTTCATCATGTTTATATTTAATTTTTTTAGAAATTTCATAATATGATTCTTCTATTTTTTTTTGGTCTTTTGTAGATTCAGGATTTAATAAAATTATACTTTTTGTTTCTTCATTTAAATTTTCTTGAAGTTTGTTTGGTTGATCATAAAGTTGTTGTATTTTTTTATTTTTTGTTTGTGCTTTATTTCCCAAATGTAATATTCGAATTCTTGGATTAATATAATTCTTTGGATTTTTAACAGGACTTTTATTTATGTAATTTTTATTTGGTTGTATTTTTTTTTTAATTTTCTCCCAAATTATATTTTTGGCTTTTAATATTTGTTGTTTATTATCTAAACTTTTATTTTCACTTTTTATTTTTGTTAAAACTTGATTGTATTCTTTTGTATATATTTCTTTAATCGATTCTGTAAGATACGCATCTAATAATTCTGGGAATTTTTCAAAAAGTAATATATTTTTATGAGGTGGAATTTCATCTAATGTTTTTATTAAAACATTATTTACCATTGCAGCCCATCCTTTTAAAACACTATTTTTATCTGCTCCACTATTTTTTACATTTAAAATAACTTTTTTTTCTTTATTATAAAGAAGATTTTCAACTATTTTTTTTAAATCATCATCTTTATTAGTTTTATTAATAGGATTATTAATAGGATTATTATTAATAGGTGTAACATTAAAAGGAGGTGTAACATTAAAAGGAGGTGGTGTAACATTAAATTCAGTTTTCTTATTTTTTATAAATTTAAGAATTATTTGTTTTAATTCTTTGTTTGTTCCTATTTTATGTTTATTTTTTTTAACACAATTATTTTTAATTTTTAAATTTTTAATTATTTTCACTAATTCATCAAATCTCTTTTCAATATTTGAATCTAATTTATTTTTAAAATATTTGTTAAAATATTCTTGATTTTTTAAAAAATAAGCAACAATCATAGAAACAGAACGATTTGAACCAGCAGCACAATTAATTATTATTTTTTGATTTTTTTTAATACTTTTATCAAATGTATCTATAATATTGTTAAACTTTTTTAGTGTTAATTTATAATCTGTTTTATTTTTATGCACTCCTTTAATCCCAACCTTTCCATTATCATAAAATGGATAAAAAAAATATTCAATATTATTTTCAACTATTTTTTTTTTACAATATTTTTTTTGGTCACTATCTAAATTATTTAAATTACTTGTATTAAAATGTGATACATTAATCATTTTGCTTATATTTTGTGAAATAATGTAATCAATTTTTTTAATTTCTTGTTCTTCACAAAACCATTTTCCTGTAATAAAATTAGAACTTAAATAAATATGTTCTGTAATTTGTGTAAAATTATTATTTGTTCTAATTAATAAATTTGTATTTTTATTTTTATAAATATGATTTATTTTTAATAATTTATTATTTTTACAATATTTTATTAAATTATCATAATTAATATTTTTAATAGGATTGTTTATCCTTTTTTTTAAATTTATAATAAATTTACATTTTTTTCCAGTTTCAACTATATTTTCAAGAATTTTTTTTAAATCTTTGTATTCAATACAATTATCTATTTCTATTTCAACAACAGGTTCTTCTAAAACATATTCAGGTAATATGCCACAATTACTAATTAGTAAATCAGTTTCTGATGTTGGTGTTTTAGAACTTGAAATAGTCAGTAAATCAGAAACTATTAATTTATGTAAATCAGGTAAATCAGAAATTACTGGTAATTTAAAATTTAAATTATAAAATTTACTTTTGATTTCTCTTGGTTCTCCATTTATTTTAGTAATATGATTAAATAAAATTTTATATTTACCTTTTACTTCATTTAATTTAGATGTTATAGATTCAGATTTTTTAAATAAATTTTCTAAATATTTGGAAATGTCTTCTTCTTTTTTTGTATTTTCAGGAATAATAAAAAAACACAGATTTATAATTTTTTCTATTTTACCTTTCAATTCATTATCATTTGAAATTACTATTTTATCATCTTTAATTATTTTATTTTTCATTTTTTTAAAAATGAAAAATTGGTATTTACTTTGTTCATTATATTTCAAACAAGGAAAAATACCTTTTAATGTTAAAAATCCTATAATTTTTTCTAAATATATTCCTTCTATGTATTTATTTTTATTTTCAATTAAATCTTTTATAATATAAGTAACAAAATTGGAATATAATAAATTATTTTCCAATTTTTTGGAAAATCCAAAATCAATAATATATATTTCATCATCTTTAAACATATAATTTAATTTCCAATTTGAGTCATTATGTAATATTTTTAATTCATCTAATTTAATTAAAATATCAAATATTCTTTTTTGATGTTTTTCATTTAATTTTTTTCCTTTGTCAAAAAATTCTTGTAAAGTAAAATCTAATTTTTCCATAATTATTTGTCTCCCCTGTCCTTTTTCATTATAATATGTATCATTATCCCATACTTTAGGAGCTATGTTGTTTTTACCACAAACTCTTAAAAATTCTCTTTCATCATTTATTGTTTTTATATTTTTATTTTTTTTAAATTGTTTTAATGCATAGGTTTTATTAGTTATTGTATCTTGAATTTCAAATACAGTACCATCTTTTCCAGTTTTACCTAATTGTTTAATACATTTCATATTTAGTGGTAAATTTAATAATTTAAAATCACCTTGTTTTAATAATTTATTATTACAATTTAAAATTGATTCTACAATACTCATTATAATTATAATATAATATTTTAATTAAAAAAAAAATTTATTTTGCCCATGTTAATCTGACACTATTTATAAATTTATTATTAAATGTTGTTCTTACATATTGTACCTTAAAAGGTTTTAATTCTTCTTGTAAAATATGCATTGTTGGTTTAATTCCTTGTTTTGTAAACCAAGATAAATTTTGTCCAGATGGTGCACATAATAAGAAAATATTTTTATTATCATCTTGTTTTGGAAAATATAAATCAACAAAAATTCTACCTTTTTCTGATGCTTTTTTAGCTTTTGTTTTCCAATTTGTTTTAATATAATCAGCTAATTCATAACAATCTTTTTGTAAAATTTCTTTTTTTTCTTCAATTGATTTTTGATTTTTTCTTACTTTCTCAGTTTTTTGATTTAATAATTCAAAAAATTCATCTGTTGTTAAATCTTTAGACATTTAATTTTAATTATAATTATTTTTTATTCTTTTTAAATACTAAATCTAATCTAATCTAACTTGTTCAAAAGTTTTAATATTTTTATCATTCTTTTTTAAAAAATTAATATTTGTTGAACCAAGTATTTTGAAAGGAACATTAAATAAACCCAAATTTCCCTTATAAGGTATAGGTATCGGTAATTTTATGATTTCTGTTAAAATCATACACCAAGGACCCCTAGTCCATATATTTTTTTGGTTTAATTCTTCATATTTTTTCATATCACATATTTTAGCAGCACCAATAATACATCCTGTTGGAAACTTATCATGTTGAATAGTATTTAAATAATTTATAAGTTTTTTTTTATTATTTAGTAATTTGTTTATTTTATTTTTAGACATTTTTTTTTTACAAGATAGAATTAAAATATTAAAAGGTTTAAATTTAGTAGAATTAAATAAAGAATTATTTCTGTTTTCTATATTTTTCTGATAAATTAAATTATTCATTAAATGTTTATCAACAATTAATGAAGTAGCGGGTTGTCGTATTGCAATACATTTAACAAATGTCATTTTTAAAACAATAAAAATTATAAAAAAATAAAAAAAATCAAATTTATCTTGTTACTCTAAAAATATATTTTCTTGCTAATTTATTATATTCCTTTTTAATTTTTAACCAAATATTATTATATTTAGTAATTTCTACTTTTCTAAAATTAATATTAGAAGAACTATGCCATATTGTTTTTTTAATTATTTGTTTTTCTAATTTAAATTTTTCAGCAATAATATCAATTATTTTAGGATTAATATGAAAATCACAAGCACAAAATATTATTTCATTTTTTTCTAATCTTTTAATAATAGTTAGTGGTTTTACATTAATATTATTTTCTAATTTAAAATTATTTTTAAATTTATTTTTATATTCTAAAGCTTTACATCTTAAAAATTTAACATCACCAGAAGTTCCACCGTAACTTGCTCTAATTAACAAAGATAAAATACAATTTCTTTCTAAAAAATTAAATTTTTTAATTCCATCAATTATTTCTGCAACATCAATTTCATGTTTTTTTACATATTCAAATTTTTTATAAAGACATAAAGATTTAATAAATCCAAATAAATATCTAATTTGATTATTATCCATTTTTTTTAAAGGATAACTACATATAAACCAACAAATTATAGAAAACCATTTATTAATATATTCTACATCTTCAATAATTATAATTGCTAATCTTCGTAAAAATTGAATTTCATTTAATAAATACATTTCAAAAGCAGTCATTAATGAAATATCAATTAATCCTTTTCTAATACTTTTTTGTAATTGTGATTTTAATAAAGAAAAAGATTTATTAGAAAATACTGATTTTATATTTTCAATTTTACATATAGGATTTTTATTATTATTATTTTTAAAATATCCACAAATTATTATTTTAGATTTTAAATCTCTACAATTAATAATTTTAGAAAAATTAACTTTTTCTGGTTGTATTTTATAAAATCCAATAACTATTTTAGATTTAACCCAATATAAATAAAAATATTTAAAATTTAAATTATTAATTTTTTTTTTATTATTAATTATAAAATATTTTCTTATATCCATTTAATTAAAAATATTAAAAAAAAAAATATTAATCAAATTTTAAATTTCTTTATTTTTAAAATAAATTTTAACAAATTATTATCATTTTTTAAATTTACCAATAAGTTTTATTATTTTATCCTCCATACATAAAATTAAAATTAATTTAAAATTCTTTTACATTTTTACAAAGACATTTTTCATTTATAGATGATTTTTGTTTTGATGTTTTGGGTACTATTTTAATTAAACATTTTGAAGTTTTACCATATATTTGTTTAGTACATCCTTTTTCTTTTTTATGATGAATAGGTGTTTTTGCTCTAAAATTTTCATAAATATCTCTAACTTCTTCATAAGTTTTATCATATTTTGGTTTTCCAGTCATAATATTAACTTTATTATGTAAATCATAAATAAATTTAGAAAATGTATTTCTATTTTTTAATTTGTTCATACCCCATTTACAACTTTTTAAATTATTTTTTAAATTATCTCTACATACTTTACAAGGTATTATTGATTTTTGTAATAAATTAACATAGTCATAATAATTTTTTTTTTGTTCTAATGTAGGGTTAACAGGAAAATTAAATGAAATTAAATGTAATTGAAACCAGAATATTTGCCCAAAAATCATAGTGCTAAAACCATCATTACTGCAATAATTTTCTTTTTTAAAAACAGGTTTATATATTTTTTTTTCCATCTTAATATATATATATAAAATATTATTCTTTTTTTTTATTTTAATTAAAACCTTAAATACTGGTTTATATTTTTCATAATAATATTATAAAATATTTAAAATTTGATTTTTATTTTAATTTTAATCCTTAAGTTTTAAAAATGTCAACTTTTCAATTATATAATAATGTTTTAAAAATGTTAAAAATAAGAAAATATAATGTAGATAAAAAATATAATTTATCAAATGAAGAATTTAAATTAAAATATAATAAAAATAAAGAACATATTATATTACAAAATAAAGATAAATTTAAAATAATCCATTTTCTTAAACAAAAAAAAATTAAGCCAAGTATTTTGAAAGATATTTTAGCAAATTATATTAAGAAATATGGAGAAAAAATTCATTTTATATTTTTATTTAAAACAAAAATCAATTCAAATTTAAAGAAAGTAATTAAAAAATTTATAAATAAAAATGTTAGAATTGAAGTTTTTCTATTTGAAGAATTAATAATTGATAAAATTAAACATAAATGGGTTCCTAAACATGAATTAATCACTAATGAAGAAGAATATATAAAAATTAAAGAAAAATATAATATTATAAAAAAATATCAATTACCATTAATTTTTATAAATGATCCTATTGCAAAATATTATGGAGCAATACATGGACAAATCTTTAAAATTACAAGAATGGAAGATAATGGTTTTAATATTATTTATAGGTATGTTATAAAAAAATAAATATTTAAAGAATTATATTTAAAATTAGTTATTATTAAAAATGAAAAAATTAAATATTTATAATATTAATTTTAACGAACAAACATTATCTCGTGGACCAAAAATAGAAACATCTTATAATAAAGATAAATTTTTTTTACATATTAAATTACCCGAATTTACTAAAAAGTGTTTTTTTGAAATTTTTGGAGAAAATAAATTTTATCAAAAAGGTTTATTAAAATGTAAAAGTGAAAGTTGTCAACAAAATATCTCTTTAGTTATTAAGACAGGTATTTATTTTTTAAAAATTATTATCAATAAATCTTTATATTTTGGTTCTTACGAAGTTAAACAAAATGATTCTAATAAAAAAATACCTAAAA
>Ga0115002_10006408_pt1 | contig 13555 bp, 15 predicted proteins | sample ArcticOcean_MG_C_8_FD_89576 | JGI IMG/M metagenome (GOLD analysis project Ga0115002, IMG submission 89576) | Marine microbial communities from western Arctic Ocean - ArcticOcean_MG_CB11_86 | ecosystem: Environmental > Aquatic > Marine > Oceanic | place: Arctic Ocean: Canada Basin | collected...
AACCTATCGACTCTTTTCTTTTATCGACGCTGCTCAGGCGCCACAGAAGCCGACCTATAAATGACGAGTTAAGGGTTTCCATCTGATCGACCTGCGAGGTAAACAGTCGGGTATGGTGATGCTCTCCCTCAGCGAGATCTATGGTCTCTTTCGCATCAACACCGAGAAAAGCAGAGACACCGCGCAGGTATTGATCAGGATCAGCATCAAATTCTTCATAAAGAAAAACGCCGACATTCTCTGTGCCCAATAGTCCCACGGCCGATTCAATGTATTCGCGATAGGAAAATATTTCCTCAAAGTTTCCAAGACGTTGCTCTTCAATATCTAACCATTCTTCAAAGGTGATGAACGTCTTAACCAATTGCTTTTGATTACCCCGAAGATGCTGCAGATACATTGATGGTATGCGGCTGACAGGGTTACGAATGACGATCAGTATTTTGCAGGTGCCACATACTGCAACTAGGCGATCTAGCGATGTTTTAAACGATGCCATGCCTCGCTGGCCCAAATCCTCCCAGGAACCGAGCATAATTTTATTCCTATCAACTCTAGGCCGTAGTGTTTCGGCAAAGAATTTTCTCGCGGCGTCAAGATCAAAAGGCTGATCTGTTTTCCATAACAACGGCGCAATAAAGTCGTAAGTATCAGAGGAGATGCACTGGTGACCGTGCTGACTTTTGAGAATTTTACCCAGGTAGTAAATCTGCGAATGGTTCTGAAAGACAGCACGCTGCAGCGTTGTAGTAGCGGTTTTTGAAAAACCTATGTGTATAACCATGTCGGACATGAATCGAGATGCCTCAATCGTTCAAGTGATAAACCATATAGACGGACGGGACAGCTATTACCTCACGGATATTGATCATAGTGCAAAAAGGTATTAGATTCCGTCTAAAATAGCGCCGGGGGAGGAAATCCGATTCCTTTATATAGGGCTGATGGGGTCAAAACATTGGACGGCTATCACCACAGATAGGGATCCAGACATTATTCGAATCATCTCAGTTCGCCGGTCGCGACGCCAGGAGGTTGAAATCTATGAAAGCTAAGCAACTTGATAAACTATTCGATGACGATAAGCAGGATATTCTTGATCATTTTGATCTATCGGAGGCGTGTCGTCCCAATCTCGCGAAGGAACGCGTAAATGTCGATTTCCCGGTCTGGATGATCGGCGATTTAGACAAAGCGGCAACGACCATGGGCGTAAGCAGACAGGCTGTCATCAAAATCTGGCTTGCTGAAAGGTTGAAGAGTGAGGCGGGTGTCTAAGTGCAGACTGAAATTATCAATCAGGTAGCCGAAATGCTCAAAGCACGTGGCGAAACTATCGCCGTGGCCGAGTCGACGACGGGCGGTCTGATCTCTGCACGACTGCTATCGGTACCAGGCGCTTCTGCATACTTTCTTGGTGGTACCGTCATCTACACACGGGCCTCGCGCAAGGTTTTTCTAACGGCATCTGCGGAAGACCTGCAAGGGGTCAAACCAATGACCGAGGAGATGGCGCATTTTTTTGCGGCGCGGGTCAGAGAAAAGCTAACGGCCACCTGGGGTATTGCCGAACTTGGCATCGCGGGGCCTTCGGGATCTGCCTATGGAATTGATGCTGGAACCAGCGTGATCGCGGTTTCCGGTCCCACCGATGCTGCCATTACCATTAATACCGGGCAGAGCGACAGGGCGCAAAATATGGAAGCGTTCACGGATAGTGCCTGTCAGCTGCTATGTGATGCCCTGCAAGCCAGCCCGGAGTGAACTGGTAATGGATGACCTGGAACAACGTATTGCCACCCAGGAATCCTGGACGTTCAAGGAATGCCTGGGTCTGGCCGACGAATTCAATGTGAAGACTCGCATGGTGATCCTCACGGTATTTGCCCAGGGGAAGAATTATGTTGATACCAGTGAGACCGGCGAAAGTCGTTAGGTATCCACCTGTATATCCACGCAATGAATAGTGCCTGTGAACGCGTAAGCCCCCCTGTATAGGTCAGTGATTGAAGCATGCCGGTTGCGGCCGACCTCCGCACCGCGCATTGCCCTTCGTGTGACATCCGGGATTTTGATCGAGCCGATCGCCTCGTCCTGCGCCACTAGCGTGACGGTCGCTGCGTCACCATCCCGCTCGAACGTCATGCCCACAGTAATACGACCTTTGGGGAGTTTTGTTGCAGAACGACACACGGTTTCCTGACCCAGTACGGTGTACACGAAGCACAGCTCGCCACCTTGTACGAACAAAGTGACGCCGTCGAGGGATTTCCCCTGCGCATAGATAACGCCTTCGGTTTCTTCGCCTGCGATGTCCACGTCGGCGGTCAATGACCAGCTGCCGCGCTCCAACGTAGGGGATTGTTTCGATGCAACGCGGGCCATGGGTGGCACAAAATGATAACGCATGGCATCCGGGTTACCCCCCCGGCCTGTCGCACCAGAAGAACGCAGGGGTAACACATCATTACGACCGGCTTCCACCCACCACCTTTCAATCATCTTTTTGAGTCGATCTGGCTCTGCGTCTGCGAGGTTATTGGACTCAGAGAAGTCCGCATCCAGGTGATGCAGTTCCCATTCCTCAGTACTGTAATCGTCGTCGAGTTCGTGCCGGGTCACTGCCATCCAGCCATCGAGCCAGAGACCCCGGTTGCCCATCATTTCAAAATACTGTACCGGTTTCCGGGTTGGGCAATCGCCATCGGCAAAGGTATAGGCAAGGCTCGTGCCGGTAATCGGCATCTGATCGTATCCGCGATATTGTGAACTGGGCTGCACACCGAGTATCTCGAGTATGGTCGGTGTGATATCAGTCACGTAGTGAAACTGACCCCGGATACCACCGGCATCCTTGATGGCTGGTGGATAGTGAATGATCATAGGCACCCGCACACCCCCGGCATGGGTATCCTGCTTGTACCAGCGCAGCGGAGTGTTCCCGACCTGCGCCCAACCCCAGGGGATGTCGGTGTAGCTATGCGGCCCACCAATGTCATCCAGTTTTTCCTGTATGGCATCGAAGTCTTCCTCGGGCGCTGGTCGACCGTTCTTCTCGCCCACGGTCCACCCATCGTTGGTTGCGGAACGCGCGGGGCCCACACCGGCATTCATAACGCCATAGGGTCCGCCCCCCTGACTTGTGCCGTTATCGGCGGTGAGTATCACGACGGTGTTATCCAGTTCGCCGATGGTGCGCAGATGCTCGATCAGGCGTCCGATCTGCGCATCGGTATGCTCGAGGAACCCTGCCCATGTTTCCTGCAACCGGCACACGAAATTGCGTTCATTCTGACTGAGTGTTTCCCAGGGTTGCACACCGGGATTCCTGGGTGGCAGTTGGGTACCTGGGGGAATGATTCCCAGGGCCAGCTGTTGTTCATAATACCGCTCACGCATCACATCCCAGCCTTCATCAAAACAGCCGCGGTATTTTTCAATGTATGCTTTAGGTGCCTGATGTGGGTTGTGCATGGCGCCCGTTGAGAAATAGGTAAAGAAAGGCGTCTCCGGCCGAACCGCCTTGAGGTCATTGATAAACTCGATGGCGTGGTCCGCCAGGTCTTCAGTGACATGGTAGCCTTCCTTGGGGGTACGGGGAGGCGGCACAGGGTGATTGTCATAGGTCAGTTCCGGATAGAACTGATCGGTGGCGCCCGGTAGGAATCCATAGAAGCGATCAAAACCGCGCTGCAATGGCCATTCGTGGTGTGGCCCCGCGGCCGAGTTATGTTGTCCCGGGTTAAGATGCCACTTGCCCAACGCAAAGGTCGCATAGCCCTCCTCACTCAGCATCTCTGCCAGCGTTGCCGCATGGGGGCTGATCCGACCCCGCTGGTTGGGAAACCCGGCATCACCTCCACCGGTAATCGTCGCGACACCAACGGCATGATGGTTACGGCCGGTCAACAGGGCTGCACGGCTGGGAGAACACAGCGGTGTGACATGAAAGTTGTTGTAGCGCAGCCCGTTTTCCGCGAGCGCGTCCATATTCGGGGTGTTAATTGTAGAGCCGTAACAGCCCAGGTTGCCAAATCCGGTGTCATCAAGAAGGATCACCAGGACATTGGGGGCGCCCACCGGTGATGCGGGTGAAGACCAGTCCGGTTCCGAATCCTTGTACGTGGTTCCAATCTTGCCGTGGAAACGATCTGGTGACACCATGCTGTTGTCCTTGTTTAGGGTTCTAGTATTGACGTCGCATGCCCTGACAACCTCACCACCTTGACCACAGCAGCTTCGGGAGCCCTACCGTGGGGACCGTCACACGTACAAAGTCCTTGCAGCCTGATTGTTTTGCCTTATTCAGTATCAGCGCATCCGCGAAATCAAGCGTCTTACCACGAACGGGCTTGGCGTTTTCATAATCGTTAAGCGCTGCCCAAATCAACTGAGAATCCTCGAAGGTAAAACTTAGGTCCCCAACCAACGCCCTGATCACCTTGCACAGTTCAGATTTGCCGAGAGAGTATCGCTTGCCAGCAAGTGTCCAGATGGCTTCGGTAAGTACGACATCGGTCAGCAGAACCGGGGTGCCGGACTGTATGACGCTTACCGCCAGGCGGTGCTGCCGAGTGTCGTCCGCAAGCAGGTAGCGCAGCAGAACGTTTGTATCTATCGCTATCACTCCAAATTGCTCTTGAGAGATTCCCGCTCCGATACGCCTTTATTGGCTCGAGTGCCTCGAAGCATGGCCGCTGCCGCACCCGGCTCTCTTTTGACAATGTTGAACTGATTTCCGTAGCGGAAAATCTCGACCTCATCTCCGGGTTTAATATCTAATTCTTCACAACCCGTCACGGGCAACGTTATCTGACGTTTTGAACTAACTTTCGGCATGACATGCTCCTAAATCTTTAATAAAGGTATATAAGTAAAGATATCTAAACCTTTACTTTTTATCAATAGTAAAGATCCGCCAGCGGTATAGGTAAAATGCCGTGCCGTTTGTCAGATTATAGCGGTGTGCAACGCTGGTTCTGGATGACGCGATGCAGCACAATGGAAGTCTTGCAAAAGATGATGGATGTCCTGTAAATATCCCGGAGTATCCAGGCATGCCCACAGGCGACGATAGTTGATTCTAACGCTGTAATGTTTTAACGTTATAATGTTGTTAATCAGCAAGCACTGTATATGGCTACCCTTTCCAAGCGTTCCACAATCTATTTCGATCCAGATATTCATCAGGCGCTAAAAATAAAGGCGGCAACCACCAACTCATCGCTTTCTGAGCTGGTTGATGAGGCAGCAAGATTGCTCATGACCGAGGATGAAGATGACTTGCAGGCGTTTTCAGACCGGGTAAGTGAGCCTTCAATCTCCTACGAGGCGTTGCTCAAGGATCTGAAGAAGCATGGCAAGATATGAACTACGGTTTAAGCGCTCTGTAGCCAAAGACCTTCGCAAAATTCCTAACGATGACATTAAACGAATCCTGCAGCGGATTGATCGCCTGGCGGACGATCCACGAGGGCCTGGCTGCGTTAAACTCGCAGCTGGTGAGCGATACCGGGTCAGGCTGGGTGTTTACAGGATTATCTACGAGATCGAGGATGATCGATTTATCATCCAGCTCGTAAAAGTCGGGCATCGGTCCACCGTGTATAGGATCCGTTAAGACACGTGCGATGGGCACTGATTACCGGGACTTAAAAGGTACGGTGCTGATGTCCTCAATTTCGATCTTGACGATTGTAAGGATATTCCTTACAGTAAGGACGAATGCTGTGACGGAGTTTTAGAGTGATTACCAGTAAACTAACCAGTAAGGCTCAGACCACGATTCCTCAACCAATTCGCTTGGCCTTACATCTCGAACAAGGTGATGAATTGGTCTATACGATCGACGATGACAAGGTCATCCTTACTAAAGCGCGCAACGAGAACGAGGGGGATGATCCCTTCCATACGTTTAGTGAGTGGGATTCTGAGGCGGACAGAAAAGCCTATGACAAACTTTAGGCAGGGGGATGTGGTTAAAGTACCCTTCCCTTATACGGACCGTACCGTTCGGCAACATCGGCCGGCCCTGGTCGTTTCGAGGGGTGATATCGAAACGGCCCACGGACTTCTCTGGGTGTTGATGATTACGAGCGCAGAAAATCGAGGTTGGCCTGGCGATGTGTCAGTCAGCAACCCTGCAACGGCCGGATTGCCAGTGCCTTCTGTCATTCGTACGGCGAAGATCGCGACGATTGAGGCTTCAGATGCAACCAGACTCGGAAAGATCTCCCCATCGTCACTCAAACGTGTCATCAATAGAATCAGCCACGAAGTTGGATTAGTTTCATAGCAAACGGAGAAAAATCATGCCTGTTATAGATATGTCTACACTCACACCCGTCGGTGAATTTGGGTCAAAAGCCTGGGGCGAAGCCTGTGCCGAGGGTGCCATCAAGATACTTGAGGCCGCTAATCTTCCTTCTACGATCACCTGGGCCTTTACTGAAGATTACACGCATCCACCTGCCAGACTGATGGAGGGTGGGCGCAAGAATGCGGGCTATTACATTATGGTCAAGGAGGGCAAAGTTACCGCAGGCGATGGCATTCCGGAAGAGGCACTGGCGATACCCGGTTTTCACGCGAAGATTCCCTGGGCGTGCATCTGTCACCAGTCCGGTGCGCTATACGGTAAAGAGGGCCAGAAGCAGCGCACTGCTGACCAGCAGGTCCTTTATGCTGCAATCACAGAATACGTTGGCCGCGAGAACCCTTTTGGCTTTGATATCAACAAGGACGGCAAACCTAATCAAATGATTGATCCGGTCGGTCCCTGGCCTGCCGAAGTTGGTGCAGCGCTGGGCGAAGGCGGTGAAGACGGCAATGGCCTGCACAACATCGCTGCGACATTGCAGACAGACTCACCTGAATGGGCCGACCTGCCAGTCACGGCTATGCGAGTACCTATTTTTGCCGACATGACGGACCAGCAGAAAGCGGATTACGTGAAGCTTTGTGGTGTTGAAATGTAACGACGCTACCGCGTCCAATAGTAGAGGCGGACTTAATACGTGGAGGGTTGCAGACAACGCTGGTCGACGCTACTGCTGATCACATGGTTGCCGTTTGTTGGCATTGCCTCCGATGCGCCCGTAGCGGTTAACCTCGAGGCGAAAGACGCTGACACACAGCAGCTGCTGCAATCGATGCTCGAATCTGCGCAAGCGAATCCAGCCTCGGCAGACGCCCGTGGACAATTAGGGATGGCCTACGAGCGCAATGGTTTTGGAGCCGCCGCGCTCTCCTCCTTTGTGCAGGCAGAAACGCTGGATTCCGGAAACTTTCTCTGGCCCTACGCGCACGCCCTGCTGCTCGGATGTAACATCAATTCCTCCCCGGCATGCGCAGCAGCCAGCATTGACTACCCTGCGGCACTGGAAAGTATCGAGAGGGCATTTGCAATCAACGACGAGTACGTACCGGCCTGGCTGTGGCGCGCCAGCTGGCTGGACGAACTGGGTCGTTTCGAGGAATCGGCAATCGCCTACCGTCGGGTTATGGAACTTGGCGGTGAGCAGGCCGCGGCCGGCGTTGGGATGGCGCGAGTCATGCTGCGTCTGGACCGACCGAGTGAAGCCGTGGCGCTACTGGAACCGCTGACCGCTGACTATGCCTATGGAGCAATTTTTCGCGTGCTCGGCCGTGCCTATCGGGCGCTGGGTCGAGTAGAAGAAGCACGGATTGCCTTCGCCCGCGGTAGGGATGAAACGTGGCTGACCTGGTCTGATCCGCTGTTGACCAGCCGCGATCAGTACTTCGTGAGCTACGGCAGTCGTCTTGCACGGGCAGAGAGCATCCTGGATGCCGGTCAAGCCGCGACTGCCTTAAGGGAACTCGAATCACTACGGTCGCAGCAGCCAAATGATACAACGTTGCTGCGGCTTGTCGGTACCGCCTATCTCCGCCTCGGACAAAGCGCCCGTGCCCGTGATGTGCTCCGTCAGGGGCTCAAGCTCAAGCCTGATGACTACCACCTCAACCTCGTTATGGCCGGGCTTTACCGAGAGGCGGGCCTTGTGGACAGGGCACTCGAGCATATGCAGCGAGCGATCAACGCGGTACCGACGCGGGGCGGCGCCCATTTTCTGCGAGGCACCATTCTGCTGGAACAGAAGCGGTATGACGAAGCCCGTACGGCCTTCGACACGAGCCTGCAAAACGGTGTCAAAAATCCGGAGCAGGTGCTCTATATGGCGGGCACCCTGGAGGTCTTACAACAGAACTGGGACGCTGCCGCGTCGCGGTTCGAGCAGTCGGTAAACCTTAATGCGGCGTTTGCCCGTGGTTACCTTGCGCTGGCCGGGTCCCGCGCCGAGCAGGGCAGTTTCGACGAAGCACGGGCAGCACTCGCATGGGCGGCAAAGGTAGATGCTGATACCAGGGAACTTGCGGTAGCGCACCGACATATGGCGGCGCTGGAATCCGCCGCAAAGGGTGCCCCATGATGCGATGCGTGACGATAATGCTTCTAATGGCAACGTGGGCCGGCCAGTCGAGCGCCACTAGCGACACCTGGTTCGAAGATCGCGCCAGTGCTGCGGGTATCGATTTCCAGCACCAGTCGGGTCACAACAAGCGGCACCTGATGCCGGAAATCATGGGTGGTGGTGTTGCCCTCGCCGATGTAGACGGTGACGGCGATCTAGACATCTATCTGGTGCAAAGTGGTTCACTCATACCCGCTAACGATAAGACCAAGGCGCCCGGCAACCAGCTGTATCTCAACCGGGGGGACGGTCGTTTCGACAAAGCGCCCGAAGCGCACGGGGCCGGTGATACCGGTTACGGCATGGGGGTCGCAACCGGCGACTACGACAATGACGGCGACGTTGACCTCTACGTCACCAACGTAGGGCGCAACGTGCTACTACGCAACGATGGACGTGGCCACTTCGAGGATGTGTCCGCGGCCGCTGGTGTTGATCATCCCGGCTGGGGCACGGCCGCTGCATTTCACGACCTGGATGCCGACGGCGATCTCGACCTGCTCGTCGTCAATTACATTACCTGGGGTATCGATGCGGAGGTCGATTGTTACGATCAGGGTGCACTCACCTACTGTTCGCCCGTCGGATACAATACACCGGCGGCTGACCGCCTGTTCCGTAACAACGGCGACGGCACATTTACCGACGTGAGCCAGGCAAGCGGCATAAGCTTCGCATTTGGCAATGGTCTGGGCGCTGTTGGCGCCGATTTCGACCGCAACGGCCACCTGGATCTGTTTGTCGCAAACGATATGAATATCAACCAGCTGTGGCTCAATCAGGGCGGCCTGCGTTTTACCGAGGCGGCGCTGGAGATGGGTGTCGCGGTAGACGAACACGGCAACGTCAAGGCAGGCATGGGAGTGGCCGCCGGTGACATCAACGACGATGAACGGATTGATCTGCTGGTGGTCAACCTGGAGACGCAGACAGATTCCCTGTTCCGCAACGAGGGCACCTACTTTCGCGATGTAACGCGGCAGGCGCAGCTGAGTGCAAGCTCGCGGAAACACACGCGCTTCGGTGTGGCGCTGGCGGATTTCGATAACGACGGGTTGCTGGATATCTACGAGGCAAACGGTCGCATCAGGCGCCGCGCGGGGAGTAGCAGTGATGCCTTCGCGGAACCGAATGTCCTGTTCCGGGGCCTGCCCGGCGGGCGATTCGCCCAGGTTCTTCCCATCGGCGGTACCGAAACGGCGCTCGTGCACACCAGCCGCGGAGTCGCGGTCGGTGATCTCGATAACGACGGCGGCCTGGATCTGGTGGTAGTCAATCGTGATGCGTCCGTTTACCTGCTGGCCAATCGCGTGGCGGACCGTGGCAATTGGGTCCGCTTCCGCGTGCTTACCCAGGCTGGCCGGGATGCGCATGGCGCCACGGTGACGGCAACCATCAGAGACCGCCGGGTGCTGCGCAGCGTGCAGCCGGATGGCAGCTATCTGGCATCTAGTGATCCACGGGTGCATTTTGGTCTGGGTCGGGAGACGAAGATCACTGGGGTCACTGTGCATTGGCCCGATGGCAAAACTGAGTCCTTCGGTGATTTCACGGCAGGCCGGATTGTCGAACTACGCCGCGGCGCGGGTGAAAAATAACGGCTTGACCTGGCGTCCGACAGGTGTTGATTGCACTCGGAAGCGAACGCCTTGAACTCCATAAAGTGATAGAATAGTATCACTTTATGAAAGTCGAACTCGTAACCACCCTGAAGCGTCAGGCGACCAGAATCCTTTCTGACTTGCATCAGTCCAAAGAACCGGTACTCATTACCGAACACGGGAAGCCGTCCGCCTACCTCGTTGACGTCGAAGACTTCGAATTCATGCAGCATAGAATGCGGATACTTGAGGGTATTGCGCGCGGCGAATCCGCCATCCTTGAAAACAGGAGCTTCACGCAGGCCAAGGCCAAAGAGAAACTGCACAAGTGGCTGACCTAGTCTGGTCCGAACCGGCGCTGGACGACCTTGATGAAATTGCACAATACATTGCGCTCGATAATGTACCCGCCGCAAAACGACTGATTCAATCGGTGTTCGACGCTGTTGGCCGTCTCGAGCTTTTTCCTGACTCTGGCCGAAAACCTGCAGAGCTTGATGATTCACGCTATCGCGAGATCATGGTTGGACCCTGCAGGATTTTTTACCGTCATTCGGATGATCAGGTGCTTGTTCTGTATGTCATGCGAAGCGAGAGACATCTGCGTAACTTTATTCTCAGTGATCGAGATTCATAAAAAAGGGGTGGTCATCTGACCACCCCTTTTTGACTACTCGAACTACTACAACTAGTTCGTTAAGACGCGCTAACTACATTCTCCAGCGTGCACCCACCTGGAATCGACGACCGGCATGAGTTGCCTGCACGATGTGCTCCATCGTGCTGGTTCCCAGCACGTTGTAGTAGTACACGTTTTCGTCGGTCAGGTTGATGCCTTCCAGCATCACTGAGATGTTGTCGTTCACCGCATAACCGAAGGATACATCCCATTGCTCGTACGCTTCGACGAATTTGGGGTGTCCCTGGCCATCGGCAATCGTATCCAGGAAATCATCCCGGAAGTTATAGGATAGCCGACCACTCAAAGGACCCTTCTCATAGAACACCGTGAAGTTGATGGTGTTCTCGGACAATCCTGGAATACCATACGCAGCACCCGTTATCTCGTTCTTGAAGTCCGAACCGGAATCGATGAACGTATAATTGGCGATCAGGCCGAGGCCATCGAACGGTGCTGGCAGCAGATCCGCAAAGGTTCGCTGAAACGATATCTCAATACCAACAAGGTCCGACTTTCCAGTATTCAGCGGTCTGAAGGCATTTAGGACCAGGGTATCACCCGTAAACGGATCAATGATACCGGGCCACGGGGTTGGCGTTTGCTCAGGCTGTACGAAGGCTTCGATTTTTTTGGTAAAGAGGCCAACCGAGGCGATCGAGTAGTCTGCAAAGTACCATTCCAGCGCCAGGTCGAACTGTACCGCGGTTGTCGGGTCAAGCTCGCCGTTGCCACCGCGCATGGTTCGAGGTCTCGCCTGAACCGTTAGCCGCGGACTCAGGTCAAGAAACCTGGGTCGGCTCATCACTTTAGCTACCGAAGCCCGCACGACGATGTCTTCCGTTGGATCGAATCGCATATTCAGGGAGGGCAACGTCACCGTGTAATCCTTAGAGATTTCTGTAAACGTAGGCGCGGATGTAACGATTTCAGGCGACGTCTCGTCGGAATAATCGATATCAATGGGAAACGAGATTTCCCCCACTGACCCGGTTTTGTTGTCCACATAACGCACCCCGACATTGCCGGAATACGGCGTATCACCCAGTTCACCACTAAACGCCATCATGGCATAAATCGCATTGCCGTCGTCGTCGTGATTGAGGTCTTCGTTGAAGTTGCCTGAGGTGTATTCATCAATGGACTTCCCGGATCCCGTGTTAAACCCACGACCTGCCCGAACTTCGTCCGGCCGGGTAAACAGCGCGTTCTGCAGAAAGTCAAAATTCGGGGTTAGCGGCGCCGGAATATTCAAACCAAGCCCGCCAAGGAAGTTGTCCACCGGGTACGCAGCGCTACCGCCGAACTCTGTTATCGGCGCACCCTGCCAGGCCCTGCTGTTCAGATACCGAGACCTGTCACGGCGATCCTGCCGGTACGTTCTGGCACCCACCTGGACTGTCTGGAGCCAGTCTCCGTTGTGATCATAGGTGGCATCCACTCTGAATTGAGAATTCCGATCATCGACTATGTGGCTTTGTATCGACTGTTTATGAACGATAAACCAGTCGGGGTCCGTGATCGGATCACTCGTGGTTATCGACGGCAAGCGGCCCGAACCGTACTTGTCGTAGGTCATCTGCGTACGGGTATTACGCATCAGGGCATCACGATTGGTAATGGGCGCTTCCGTGTCAGAGACGTTCGCATCGACGTTGATGACAAGGTTGTCAGTGGCCTGGAACGTCAGATTGACACCGAAATTCAGGGCTTCCGTTTCATTCTCTTCTGTCCCGTGCTGGACGAATAAACCCGCACCGGAGGTAGAAACATTTGTGAATATGGTCGTACCGTTGTCATCGATGGCCGTTGCGTCGGTGATCCTTGCATTCCCCTGCTGGAGGCGGAAGTCCCGCCAGTAATCCTCCCTAAAAAACTCGTTGTTGGTATACAGCACATCGAATGTGATATCGAGGTTATCCGACGGCTGCCATTGCAGGGACGAGGAGACATTCAGGCGATCACGGTCTGTGGTAATCAATTCCGCATTGAGCTGCTGCGGATAATAACCGGTGCCTATGTCCACACCGTCGACGGTGACTGTTCTGAAAACATGCGACCAACCTTGCAGGTTGTCTGTGCGAAAGACCCGGTTGTCCCACTGGGCTGACACCATGAAACCGAGGTTATCGGTCAATACATCGCTGTACATCGCGAAGAAGCCAGGCGCCGTGTCGTCCGCCAGTTCGTTTCGCGTGGCGTCGACAGAGAAGGCAGCGGTTCGCTTGCCTATATCTAGGGGCCTGCGCGGCTGGACATCAATAAAACCACCGAGACCACCCTCGACGTGATCAGCCCGAGGTGACTTGTGCACTTCCACGGCCTGTACCAGCCCGGACTGAAATGCGTTAAAGCCGACCGCGCGCGATTTCGTATTAGACGCACCCATGCCATCGTGGCTTCCCGGGGCGACGTTGGACGCTGCAACACGCCCATGGATTGTCGTCATTACAAACTGGGGGCCGAGTCCGCGAACGCTAACAAATGCGCCTTCACCCGACTTTCGGTCAATGGCGACACCGCTGATCCGTTGCAGGGATTCAGCGAGGTTCTGATCAGGAAACGCACCGATGTCTTCCGCGGTAATCGCGTCGACAAAGTGGTCGGCATTTCTTTTTCGTTCCAGTGACTGTTGCATACTGCCACGGATACCCGTAACAACAATTTCTTCCATGGCTTCAGACTCATCGTCTGCTGCGTAGGCGGTACCCGTAGATACGGCACTACCTAGTAATGTGGCAGCGAATACGGTTGCGTATCGCTGAATCACATTTTTAGATTTC
>Ga0115002_10006409_pt1 | contig 13554 bp, 15 predicted proteins | sample ArcticOcean_MG_C_8_FD_89576 | JGI IMG/M metagenome (GOLD analysis project Ga0115002, IMG submission 89576) | Marine microbial communities from western Arctic Ocean - ArcticOcean_MG_CB11_86 | ecosystem: Environmental > Aquatic > Marine > Oceanic | place: Arctic Ocean: Canada Basin | collected...
CGAGTGCTCAACATTTAATATAGGAGAATCCGATGTCGATTACGCAAGAGCGCAAGGGTGAGCTCATTAAAGAGTTTCGCCAAACTGATGATGACACGGGTTCGCCCGAGGTTCAGGTTTCGATCCTGACAGAACGGATCAATAACCTTACCGAACATCTCAAGGAACATAAAAAGGACCATCATTCTCGTCGTGGCCTTCTGATCATGGTCGGTCAACGCCGTAGATTGCTGGACTATTTAAATCGTAAAAATACAGCGCGGTATCAGGATCTGATTAAGCGTTTGGGTCTGCGTCGCTAAAAGCGCCGCAGTAACTTGGTTGGTTCATCCGGCAGGGGCCGGGTGGCTAATGTTAATCTATGTGACAAGGTCGCATAGATTAACAGGAAGCAGGGCAAATGGGTTGCTGCTTCGAGGTTGGCGCGCATCCGGCGTCGTCAACCCGCAAGGAAGGAATGGAATATATGTTTTCCGTACACCGTAAAGAAGTAATGTGGGGTGGGCGTAAGCTCGTCTTTGAAACCGGTAAAGTTGCCCGCCAAGCCGATGGTGCCGTTATGGTAACCTATGGCGATACAATGGTGTTGTGCACGGCTGTCGCTCAAAAGACGCCAAAGCCGGGAATTGATTTTTTCCCGCTAACCGTCAACTACCAAGAAAAAACATTTGCTGCGGGTAAGATCCCCGGTGGCTTTTTTAAGCGTGAAGGGCGTCCTAACGAAAAGGAAACGTTGACCTCACGCCTGATTGATCGGCCGATCCGGCCGCTATTTGCGAAGGGTTTCCAGAACGAGACGCAAGTCATCTGTACTGTCCTGAGCCACGATCTGGAGAATGATCCGGACGTTGTCTCGTTGGTCGGTGCATCGGCAGCGCTCACGATTTCGGGCATTCCCTTTATGGGCCCCATCGGGGGCGCGCGCGTTGGCTATGCCGACGGCGAATTTATGCTGAATCCGTTACCCGAAGATCTGGAAAAATCAGAACTGGATATGATCGTTGCGGGTACACCTGACGCGGTCTTGATGGTGGAATCGGAAGCGAGTGAACTGTCCGAAGAGTGCATGCTTAGTGCCGTGATGTTTGCGCATCGTGAGTTCCAGCCTGTTATTCAGGCGATTATCGAACTTGCAGAAGAATGCGCCAAGGAACCATGGGTGGTTCCGGAGCCGGCCCCTGAAAAGGCTGAACTCGCTGTGAAGCTTAAAGATGTGGCTGAAGCCAGCATCCGGGATGCTTATTCTGAAACTGTCAAACAGGCACGCGTTGAAAAGATTTCGGCTGCTAAGGCAGCTGCGGTTGCGGCGTTGGATGTTGATGACGATTCCCAGAAGCTTCTCGGTGGATTGCTCAAGGATCTCGAAAAAGACGTGGTCCGTGGCAATATTCTGGATACCGGTAATCGGATCGATGGGCGCGACACTAAAACGGTTCGCCCCATTATTGCTGAAGTCGGCATTCTGCCTCGTTCACACGGTAGTGCGCTCTTTACTCGTGGTGAAACACAGGCATTGTGTGTGGCAACGCTCGGTACTGGGCAGGATGAACAGATCATTGATGCTCTCGAAGGTGAGTATCGTGAAAACTTCATGCTGCATTACAACTTCCCTCCATACTCAGTTGGTGAAGCCAGCTTCCTGCGGTCCCCGGGCCGTCGTGAAATTGGCCACGGCAAGCTCGCTTGGCGGGCAATGCGGGCCGTTCTTCCGACGAAGGAAGATTTCCCCTACACGATGCGAATTGTTTCTGAAATCACCGAATCCAATGGGTCATCGTCGATGGCAACCGTTTGCGGTACATCACTGTCCCTGATGGACGCTGGTGTACCAATTGCACGTCCGGTTGCGGGTATTGCGATGGGTCTTATCAAGGAAGATCGTGGTTTTGCGGTTCTGTCCGACATTCTCGGTGACGAGGATCATCTCGGTGACATGGACTTCAAGGTTGCTGGAACATCCGAAGGTGTGACCTCACTTCAGATGGATATCAAGATTACGGGTATCACTGAAGAGATTATGAAGGTTGCTCTTGATCAGGCATGTGAAGGCCGGAACCATATCCTTGGAGAGATGAATAAAGCACTCCAAATGGCACGTGATGATGTCAGTGACAATGCTCCGCGGATCACCACGATGTCTGTTCCCAAGGATAAAATCCGGGATGTTATCGGTACCGGCGGTAAGGTCATTCGCGAGATTTGCGAAGTGACTGGCGCTAAGATCGACATCGATGACGATGGCACGATTAAGGTTGCTGCCATTACGTCAGAAGCAGGCACTGCGGCGATTGACTGGATTCGGGGCATCGTTGCCGAACCTGAAGTCGGAGCCATTTATGAAGGTAAGGTCGTCAAAGTCGTCGATTTTGGTGCTTTCGTGAACTTCCTCGGCGCTAAAGACGGGCTGGTTCACATCAGTGAGCTTGCCCCACAGCGTGTTGGGAAAGTGACCGACATCGTCAATGAAGGTGAGCAGGTCAAGGTTAAAGTCCTGGCTGTTGATGACCGTGGCAAAGTTAAGCTTAGCATGAAAGTTGTCGATCAGGAAACCGGTGAAGAAATCAGCGGTAAGCCTAATGAAGAGGCTCCTTCAGAGGGGGCCTAATCGGTCGCCGGTTTTTTCGGCGGAGCGAAAAATAGGGGGCAGTGCCGGCATATTGCGGGTGCTGCCCTTTTTTGGTCCCGAATTCTGAAATTTATTGAAAAAAATTGCCTCTAGGGCTGGTCAATTCTAAATCGCTTCATATAAAGACTAAGTAGAGGGGTAACGCCCGCTATGTCGGCATGCCGGTCAGGACCGTTTTCTCGAAAAACGAGCCGGACGGTTTTTTTTAATATTTCTGGGTGTTATCTCTAGTGGGCATTTTACGAGGACGGCGTCACCAATGAGTGTCATGGAGCGCAATAATTTTACATATGATGATTTGATCGATTGTGGTCACGGAAAGCTGTTTGGCGAAGGGAACGCCCAGTTACCGTTACCGCCGATGTTGATGTTCGATCGGATTACTCAAATTTCGGAAGATGGTGGTGAATTTGGTAAAGGCGAAGTTGTCGCTGAGTTCGACATCAAGCCGGATCTCTGGTTTTTCCCGTGTCATTTCGAAGGTGATCCGGTAATGCCGGGCTGCCTCGGATTGGATGCCTTGTGGCAATTGGTCGGGTTTCATCTTGGTTGGTTGGGCGCACCTGGGCGTGGTCGCGCGCTTGGGTTGGGTGGTTTGAAATTTAACGGTCAGGTGACGCCAGATGCCAAGCTGGTGACCTACCGGATTGATGTGAAGCGCGTGTTGCGCCGAGGGTTTGCCATTAGTATTGCCAACGGAACGCTGGAAGTTGATGGTCAAGCGGTGTACGAGGCACAGGATTTAAAGGTAGGGGTCTTTGCCTCTGCCGATCAAATGTGAGGATGCTATGAAGCGAGTGGCGGTAACCGGTCTTGGGATTGTCTCCAGTATCGGGAATAACAAAGAAGAAGTAACGGTGTCGCTACGGGACGGAAAATCGGGTATTTCCTTTGCGCCTGAATATGCGGAGCGCGGATTTCGTAGCCATGTTCATGGTGCCCCAACAATTGACCTCGCCGATTTTGTAGATCGTAAGCACCGCCGTTTTATGGGCGATGGAGCGGCCTATAATTATGTGGCGATGGATCAGGCGATTGCTGATGCCGGGCTCGAAGAAAATGAAGTCTCCAATGACCGTACCGGCTTGATTATGGGGTCGGGCGGTCCTTCGACCAGGAATTTATTGCTTGCCTTTGATACGGCGCGCAACTCCAGTGCTAAAAAGGTTGGGCCCTTTATGGTGCCACGGACAATGTCGAGTACTAACTCGGCGACGTTGGCAACGGCCTTTAAAATTAGAGGCGTAAACTATTCTATTAGCTCAGCCTGTGCGACCAGTGCCCACTGTATCGGCAATGCCGCTGAACTCATTCAGCTTGGTAAACAGGATGTCGTGTTCGCCGGTGGCGGCGAAGAGCTCGACTGGACCATGACGGTTTTGTTTGATGCGATGCCGGCACTTTCCGGTGGGTATAATGATACACCTGATAGAGCGTCCCGCCCGTTCGATGCTAATCGCGATGGATTTGTGATCGCCGGTGGTGGAGGCGTTGTTGTGCTGGAAGAGCTGGAGCATGCCAAGGCGCGTGGCGCTAAAATCTATGGTGAATTCGCCGGCTATGGCGCGACATCCGACGGCTATGACATGGTGCAGCCTTCAGGCGAAGGGGCGTTGCGTTGTATGAATATGGCGTTACAGGGAATCGATTCAGTTGACTACGTCAACACACATGGGACGTCGACGCCGGTTGGCGATATGAAAGAATTGGCAGCTATGCGGGCCGTGTTTGCCGAACGCAACGGGGTTCCGGCTTTCAACTCGACCAAATCTCTAGCCGGTCATTCATTGGGCGCGACGGGAGTGCATGAAGCGATATACACTTTGTTGATGATGGAAAATAAATTTATTTCCGCTTCGGCGAATGTGGAGAATGTTGATCCGGAAGTCGGTGATATGCCTCTGGTGACTGAGCGTCAGGACAATGTTGAGATTAATTGCGCCCTATCCAACAGTTTTGGGTTTGGCGGCACCAATGCATCGCTTGTCTTTAAAACCCTGCAGGACTGATAGCGGAACAAAGTATGTCTGATTCAAGTTTGATGCAGGGAAAGCGTGGGCTGGTCCTCGGTGTGGCCAATGATCATTCGATAGCCTGGGGTATAGCTAGTGCGCTCGCCGAACATGGCGCGGAACTTGCTTTTACCTATCAAGGTGATGGGTTCGCCAAACGGGTTAAGCCCCTGGCGGAATCAGTCGGGTCCAATATCGTGTTGCCTTGCGATGTTAGCGATGATGACAGTATTGATGCGGTGTTTTCCGCGATCGAAAAGGAATGGGGCTCGTTGGATTTTGTGGTCCACTCGGTTGCCTATTCAGACAAAGATGAATTATCGGGCCGTTATGTTGATACCACTCGGGATAACTTCAAATTAACGCTCGATATATCCTGTTTTTCCTTTACGACGATCGCGCAGCGTGCTGCGGCACTTATGCCGAATGGTGGGAGCCTTGTTACGCTCACCTACTCCGGCGCGGAACGGGTTATGCCCAACTATAATGTAATGGGTGTCGCCAAGGCCGCATTAGAGGCGAGCGTTAAATACCTGGCTGTGGATCTTGGCGCAGACGGCATTCGTGTGAATGCTATTTCTGCGGGCCCGATGCGGACATTGGCGGGAAGTGCTGTCGGTGGTGCGCGCCAGGTTTATAAATGGAACGAAGAATATTCACCGCTACGCAATAACACGAAGCTTGAAGATGTCGGAGGTGCTGGTCTTTATCTATTGAGTGAACTCTCCGCCGGTATCACCGGTGAGATTATGCACGTTGATTCCGGCTATAACGTGGTTGGTGTGCCCGATTTGTTGCGCCATCGGGAGAAAGACATCTAAAAATAACGACGATTCATCATCTTCGATATTTTATTTAAAATCTTTTCTTTTTAACCGTTCCAATCTGGAAAACATGGCTTATATTTCCAAAATGAACGGCAGACCTTTCACATATGTAATCGAGCTTCTGCATAGCGCGGGACTTCGGCCAACACGGCAGAGAATGGCGCTTGCTAGACTGTTGTTTGACGCTGGAAATCGCCATGTCACTGCAGAAGAGCTCCATCGCGACGCAAAAAAAGCACGTATTCCCGTGTCATTAGCAACAATTTACAACACGCTGCACCAATTTACGGCGGCAGGTTTGTTACGCGAAGTCGTCGTTGAGCCTGGGCGCGCCTATTTTGATACCAACCTTGCGAGCCACCATCACTTCTTTTTTGAAGATTCTGGTCAGATTGAGGACATTCCCGATAATCAGGTAACGATTTCCCAGCTGCCGGATATTCCTGAGGGCACCGAGCTTAATCGCATTGATGTTGTTGTCCGCGTTGCCGCCTCGACTCGCAATACAGTGAATTAGTTTAGATTAGAATTAATAAAAACTATTGAACAAGACTAAATAACGTAATACCTTTTAAATATACTAACTCGTCGAATTTTAATTGATGGCCCCTATCAAAGAGGCCGTTTACCATCAAAGGGAAGAGGAGAATCCGATGCCAGCGTTAAAAGGAACTAAAACCGAAAACAACCTCAAGGATGCTTTTGCCGGCGAATCTCAGGCAAACCGCCGCTATCTCTATTTTGCTCAAAAGGCCGACGTTGAAGGCTACAACGATGTTGCGGCCGTCTTCCGGTCCACCGCCGAAGGCGAAACCGGTCACGCCCACGGACACCTTGAGTATCTTGAAGAAACCGGTGATCCGGCAACTGGTGAGCCAATCGGCAGCACGGCCAACAATCTGAAGGCTGCTGTTGCGGGTGAAACTCACGAATATACGGATATGTATCCGGGTATGGCGCGCGAAGCCCGCGACGAAGGGTTCGATGAAATTGCCAGCTGGTTTGAGACACTTGCGAAAGCGGAGAAATCCCACGCCGGTCGTTTCCAAAAGGCGTTTGACGAGCTCGATTGAGCCACTGAAATTTCGGACGGGGGGTAGTCACTCTCCGTCCGGTTTTCCTAAAATTAATGTTACCAAACCGGGATTATCAGAATCCTGGAAGTGGTTCTTTGCGGCCATAAGCCGAAGGCTGGGATACGATGTCTGAAGGAAGTCTTGGAGCGCCAACGCGCCACCCGATTGATTGGAATAACCCGGAATTCTTCGATAGTGAAAAACTGGATGAGGAATTACGGCGCGTGTTTGATATCTGTCACGGATGTCGACGTTGTTTCAATCTCTGCGATTCATTTCCAAAACTTTTCGATCTCATCGATGATTCTGAAACTGGCGAGCTGGACTCAGTTTCCAGCGAAGGTTTTAAACCAGTCGTTGACGCCTGCACGTTGTGCGACATGTGTTTCATGACCAAATGCCCGTATGTCCCACCGCATGAATTTAATCTCGACTTCCCACATTTGATGTTGCGCTACCGGGCAATCGAAAATCGCGATGGTAAAATTTCTTTTACTCAAAAAGAGGTTTCAAAAACGGACCGCAACGGCAAGCTCGCCGCACCGGTAGCGGGCCTTGCGAATTGGGGAACAAAGGCTAATAACGCTTTGACCCGTCCTGCAATGCAAGCTGTCGCCGGCATCGACAAAAATGCTGTTCTGCCGAAGTTTCATGGCAAAACATTCACAGCGCGTGCAAAGAAAAATGCTCCCACCGTCAATGCCGATGCCCCAGCCTTAGGCCGTAAGGCTGTGCTCTACGCGACCTGTTTTGTAAATTTTAATAACCCCGATATCGGCGATGCCGCCCGTAATGTGCTTGCTAAAAATGGCGTAGAGACAGAGGTCGTCTATCCGCAGTGTTGTGGAATGCCAAAATTAGAACATGGTGACATCCCCGCCGTTGCAAAAAGCGCAGAGATGGTTGCCGCCGAACTTCTGCCCTGGGTCGATAAGGGATATGATATTATTGCGCTGGTTCCTAGTTGCGCCTTAATGCTGAAATTTGAATGGCCACTGATCCTGCCGGAAAACGACGACATCAAACGGTTGTCGGCAGCGACCCGCGATATTACCGAATATGTCGTTGATATCGCGAAGAACGAAGGGCTTGCTGAAGGTCTCGCTCCAGCCGCTGGAGGCGTGATCGTTCATTTGGCATGCCATGCGCGCGCTCAAAATATGGGTCCCAAGGCTGTGGATATGCTGCGGCTCCTACCCGATACGGATGTTAATGTCATCGAACGTTGCTCGGGTCACGGTGGATCATGGGGCATGATGAAGGAAAATTTCGAAACGGGCATGAAAATTGGTAAGCCCGTGGCACGAGATGCTCTCGAGAAATCAGCAGGCATTGTGGTTTCTGAATGCCCCCTCGCCGGATTGCATATCCTGCAGGGCATGGACCGACTGAAAGAGGAAAAGGGTGAAGGGACAGTGCCTAAAACCGCACCGCACCCAATTGAAATTTTGGCGAAAGCTTACGGCTTCTAACGGAGTTATCGATTATGAAACATGAAATTCGTCGCGACGACATCACGCCTATGGATGAGTATGCCGGTATACGGCGGGAGCGCGCTAAATCTTTTGCTGAGGCTAAGAAGAGCCGTCGTATAGAACTTGGCCCTTCCTGTACTTTTTATTTCGAGAGCTACGAAACGATGTGGTACCAAATCCACGAAATGCTCTATATCGAAAAAGGGGGTGAAGAGCAGATTTCTGGCGAGCTGTCGGCTTACAATCCCTTAATTCCAAAAGGCCGTGAGCTCGTTGCCACCGTCATGATTGAGGTTGGCGACCCTGACCGGCGGGCGACCTTGCTTGCGAAACTTGGCGGTTTTGAAGAAACCATTACGCTAACTGTGAATGGTGACGTTGTTCAAGGTGTTGCAGAAGTCGACATCGATCGAACAACCGCAGACGGAAAAGCATCGTCTGTTCAATTTCTGCGTTTTCCATTTTCGGATGCACAGGTATCCGCATTTAGCGCAGATAGTGCTGATGTTGTCCTCGCAATAGGCCATCCTGAATACCGTCATATGGCGGGTATGCCAGACGACGTCAGAGCGTCGTTGTCGAAGGACTTTGTCTAAAATTGTGTTGTTGGTTCGCGCTTATTCAGCGAGAGGCATGACCAAAACAACAGCGAAATAATTGGCACCTAAAATCCCGGCGATCATAAATGCCAGAAAGATAAAGCGGTGCACGTTCGCTTCCATTCTCGATTTAAGGCCATAAACAAGTGTGGAGAGATTAGAAAGTTTGTTCACCAATTCCCTTATCTTTTCGCGTTCCGTTCCTTGCCAGGATTGAAAGATCGCCAGTGAGTAAATTGATCCCGCGGAAACGAGAAAGCTCATACAGATCACTGAATTCACGAAATTGGTGCCACTATCGGTTAGACGGCACGACAGAACCAACAGGACGAAGAGAATGATTGCTCCAGACATTGCGCGCCACTGGAGGTTCTTTGAGAAGCGGATATTGTCCTGAGCATCAGCGTATAGGGCGATTACCTCGGCATGAGTAGAGTCATCCAGGTTAGAAGATTCGATGTCAAAGACGTCTTGATCGTCTTCTATAAACCCTTCGGTCGTATCAGCTTCCACCATGATCACGCGTCTATTTAAAACTGGAAAGTCATGACGACGGCCCTAAGCCGTCGGGCTATCAGTGCCCTGGCTAGGGTTAAAACTAGGCTAAAACATGGAATTTGGCTGGAACTTGAAGCGGGTTACTTAACGGTTTCACGGGGATAAACACCCCAGATCTGTTTGTGGCGCATCCACCCGGAGAATCCTGAGAAATCAATCTTGCACCAGCTGGCATCGCATTTTTTCAGCTTCCCAATCACCTTCTTCTCTATACGCGCGATGGCTGGAGCGTCTGATTTCGCATTGCGCCGGAGCGTTTGGTCTCTCTTGCGTATAATGACCCAGCGTTGGCCCGACAACATTGATTTGTGAACCCAGCCGATGTCGCCTTGCCATTCGCGAATTTTACGCCAGTTCTCAAACTCGGCAATAATCTCTACCGGCATGTGGCGGTAAACAAGTTTCCACTGAATAGGATAGCGAACCCCTGGCCCGGTCCGCAAATTAACCTCGCTGGCTTTTAGCGACACGAAACGGGGTAGCGGCAGCCCGGTTTTGGCTAACGCTTGATCGGTTAGGGCGATGAGGAGAATCCCGATCGCAAAAAGCCGAAGGTGATTTCGTAGGAAAGGCAATTTCATTTATCCAGACAGCATAAGAACAAGTCTTGGCACATTATAGGTGCTGGCTCTGGACGGCTCCAGCGTTGAACGACAAGATGAACGACAAATCACAATTGGCGGAACAGGCGAGCGCCCGAGCGTTTGTAAACTTACAACGAAAACCGGAGTTCAATGAGCAATCTCACTATTGCGGCTACCCGCCGCCTTCCGAACCTTACCGAAGCTAAGATGGTTGAATTTTTTGACGCACGGCTCAATTCTAACGACATCGCTCTTACAGATGAGAAAATCATAGCGGCGTGTGAAGGTGCTCAAATTCTAGTGCCGACCGTGACGGATAAGCTCGATGCTAATCTAATCAGGGCTCTTCCCGACTCAATAAAAATGCTCGCGAATTTTGGCGCTGGCGTTGATCACATTGATCTTCAGGCAGCGGCGACTCGGAATATGGTTGTGACAAATACCCCCGGTGTTTTGACAGATGATACGGCTGACCTCGCGATGGCCCTCTTGCTCGCTGTACCGCGGCGTTTAGCTGAAGGTTCTCGGCTGGCGCGCACGGGAGAATGGGACGGTTGGACGCCTACATTTATGGTGGGCCACCGGGTTTCCGGAAAACGCCTGGGTATTATCGGGATGGGGCGCATCGGCCAAGCAGTCGCTAAGCGCGCCCGGGGTTTCGATATGGAGATTAACTATCACAATCGTCGCCGTATTGATGAGAATATCGAATCCGATTTGGGAACCACCTATTGGGAGAATCTTGATGAGATGCTTGCCCAAATGGATCTGATTTCTATTAATTGTCCTCAAACACCAGAAACCTATCACCTGTTAAACGCTGATCGTCTCGACCTGCTGCAGTCGCATGCCGTTATCGTGAATACCGCACGCGGCGGAATAATGGATGAGGCTGCCCTTGCGGATAGGCTGGCGAGTGGTGCCATCGCTGGCGCGGGGTTGGATGTTTACGAAAACGAACCGAAAATTCATCCGAAACTATGTGAGCTGAATAATGTCATCCTGGTGCCGCATCTCGGATCGGCAACCCATGAAGGCCGTGTGGCAATGGGTGATAAGGTTGTAACGAATATAATGGCTTATAGGGACGGTCGCGCTTTGCCGGATCATGTTCACACATAAACCGAGGTAACGGCTTGGCTTAAACGAAGTCAGGACGGGTTAGAGGTGTTCCCGTGTGCTCCTTAATAGTCTTGAAGAGTAGCTCTGTATCAATGGGTTTCTCGACAAAGCCATTCATCCCAGCGGCTTGAAATTTCTCTTTTGCACCAGCGACGACGTGCGCGGTCAGTGCGACAATCGGAATCGATGTCGTGGGTTTGGGCAGTGAACGAATCCGGTATGTCGCGGTGACGCCTCCATCTTGGGCATCCGCATGTCCACAAGGACCAGGTCATATGTTGACCGGGTAACAGCGGCGATGGCATCAAGTCCGTTATCAACGAAATCAATTTGACAGCCAGTGGGTTGTGACAGGCAGGCTAGGATCTTCTGATTGATTGGATTGTTTTCGGCGACGAGGATGCGGAGCGCTTGTTTTGTTGCCTGATTAGAAACAGGTTTAAAGCCAGTGCTTTTTGCTACCGCTATCTGCCACGCGGGCTTTAATCTTTTTGTATGAGCCATTGCAAGCCATCGTATGGGACCAAAATCTCACAATAAGCCTAGGCATAATTGGTTAACGCGGCGTTAGCATTCGTATTAAGAGTTGGTTTAGCTACCCGCCTGGTTGAAGCTCGTAGCCCATTTCATAATGCAGATAGATGCCGTCGAAATGGAACCAGCGCATCTTGGCGCTTTCCCTGGCAAAATGGACGCAAAGATCCTGTTGCTCCCGTGATTTGCAATGTTTGTCAATCAAATCATAGGCGATGCCGCCATGTTCGATATCGACTTCGGAATGGAGCCAAAAATGTTCGATCTCTTCCTCTTTGAACTTGTATACATCTCGGAGTGCTGGCAGGAGCTTCGCATATAGTGGTGGCGATTGAGACTCCGTCCCAATCCGCAGCGCCGACATCCCGCAAAACCAGGGGTTGTCGCGTGCGGCATCGGTTAAAAACCGTACCCAAGAACGAGTTGTGGGCAGTCCTTCGCCCTTTTTGATTTTTGTCGGGCTACCGCCATTGGCTTTTGCAAAGTTGAGCATGATATCGAGATGCGAGTGATCGGGATCCATCTCCTCATGGAAGTTGTCGATCTCCGCATGAATGACATCGTCTGGCGCGTCCTTGCAGATAAAAAATGTAGGTGTGCCCATCTTGCTGACCCAGTGCCACTGCTCGGCGGCCCATCCCATCATGCAGCGTTTGCTAAGCTCGCCGCGGGACCATTTTTCAGTCATGGGGTGGTCTGCGCAATGGCGCTCTGATACTGCCGCTTCTAGCTGTTTGCGAAATGTGCGTGACATCGTCGATCTCCCTGAGTTCTTATTTATTATATGGACAGCGTATGGATCATAACGGTAAGGCGTCAAGCAGCTGCGCGGCCTAAATAAAGACGACCTGACTGTCTTCTTTCTCTGCTTCCGCTAGAAAGCTGACCAGCCCGCCGCTTCGGGTGGGGAGATCAGATCGGAAGGTTGTGGCGTCTAGTTTGCTGGCCTTAACGCCCATGTCGCATCGAAAAAACGCGACGTTGAGCTCAACACAAGCCATAGCAAGTTCTTCGATCGTCCCAATACCATCACTGCAGAGTTCGGTATCCCGTTCGATGGCGGTCTTACCATTTTCAGCGGGCGCTAATGCTGCCCATCCCGGGGTTCCATCAGCGGCCTCGGCCAGAAAGAAACGAAGCGCCCTCCCGGAGAAGAACATGGTAACCGGCCGATCCGTAGCAGCTGCGGCGCTTGCCATTGCAAAGGCATAATGCACTCGGTCAAAATCGCCCGAGAATATGATCAGCGATAATCGGTGTCGCGTCGCCATGTTCAGGCTGCCGTGTGAATAGAAAGATCAGAAATTGTGGGGTGGTTACCGCAGAGCAGGCAATTGCTGTCGCGTTTAAGTGAGATTTTGCGGAACTCTGTCTCCAGCGCATCATACAGCATCAGATTGCCGGACAGGCTGTTTCCGATCCCCATAATTTCCTTAAGCACTTCGGTTGCTTGCATTGAACCGATAGTTCCCGCGAGCGCACCGAGAACGCCGCCCTCAGAGCAGCTCGGTACCATGCCAGCCGGCGGTGGCTCACGATATAAACAACGATAGCAAGGATAGTCACCACCGATATGGGATTTGAAAGTTGCGACCTGTCCTTCGAAACGCAGGATGGCACCTGACACTAGGGTCTTGCCCGCGAAGTGGCAGGCATCATTGACCAGGAAGCGGGTTTCGAAGTTATCTGACCCATCGGCAATAATGTCATATCCCTCGATGAGTTCGTATACATTTTCGCTCGTTAATCTGACGTGATGGGGCTGGAATTTTACCTCGGGATTTACTCCGGCAACTGTCGTTGCAGCACTTTTGACTTTGGGAGATCCGATGTCGCTGGTCGCATGGATAACCTGTCTCTGCAGGTTTGATAAATCGACGACGTCATCATCAACGACCCCGAGTATGCCAACGCCGGCAGCGGCGAGATACATAAGGAGCGGCGCGCCAAGCCCGCCCGCACCGATAACCAGGACCTTTCCCGATAACAACATTTCCTGCCCAATGCCGCCGACTTCGGGCAAGACGATATGTCGGGCATAGCGTTGAAGCTGTTCGTCGGAGAAATCCATGGGCTTCTCGGTAGCTTAAGTTTTGGTGCCAGTGGACCCGAAGCCGCCCTCGCCGCGAGCGGTTTCGGGC
>Ga0115002_10006411_pt1 | contig 13552 bp, 14 predicted proteins | sample ArcticOcean_MG_C_8_FD_89576 | JGI IMG/M metagenome (GOLD analysis project Ga0115002, IMG submission 89576) | Marine microbial communities from western Arctic Ocean - ArcticOcean_MG_CB11_86 | ecosystem: Environmental > Aquatic > Marine > Oceanic | place: Arctic Ocean: Canada Basin | collected...
CATCACTGCTGATACCACGGTGAGCGTAAGGAAGTCATCATCTACAACACCCACGCTCAGAGCTGTAGCCGCCAGAAGGAAGCTGAACTCTCCTATTTGCACCATGCCAAGGCCGGACAAGAGGGCGGTATGCGGGAGGAATTTGAATGCTCTTACTACGACTGTGGTGAATAGGAACTTGCCGAGAATCACTGCTGCGACTACAGCCATGACCGTGCCAGGGTGGCCCCCCAGATACGCAGGGTCTGTCAACATGCCCAAGGAGACGAAGAACATTGCGGCGAACGTGTCTTTGAGGGGGGTGATCTCCGAAAGGGCGCGATGACCGAAGTCGGACTCACTGAGCAACACGCCTGCGACGAATGCGCCCAGCGCTGCTGAGAGGCCGGCTTTTTCCGTTACCGCCGCAGTGGAGAAGGTGATGGCCACCAGTGCAAGGATGAAAATCTCTCGCGAACCCAGCGTCGTGACCCGATACAGCAGCCAGGGCAGCGCCTTACCCCCCACAAGGCCCATCACGCCCAGGACCGCTATAGCTTTGAGCGCACCTATCCCCAACTCCGTCAGGAACGGCTCATCGCTGCCAGCCAGGGCGGGAAGGATGGCAATCATAGGAATGAATGCCAGGTCCTGTACAAGGAGCATTCCGGTCAGGATCCTGCCGTGCAGGCTCTGGAGTTCACCGCGGTCCGTCAGGGTTTTCAGGACGACCATGGTGCTGCTCAGGGAGATGACCATGCCAAGGACAGCCGCCTGCTCAGGTTCCCACCCCAGGAGTGTGCCGATACCGAATCCAAGGCCCACTGTGGCCGCAATCTGCACTATGCCGCCGAAGACTGCGATGTTCCTTAGCTTGGACACATCACGGAAGGAGACCTCTACGCCCACTGCGAACAAAAGCAGGATGACGCCGAACTCGGCAAGGGTGTGGACGGTCTCCAGGTTGCTGATAACCTCTAGGACATGCGGGCCTATGACCATGCCAGCCACCAGGTAGCCAAGGAGTACGGGAAATCGGAAGACGCGGGCCGTCAGCGAGCCGAGGAAGGCCACGGCAAAGACAATGACGATATCGAGGAAAAGGTCCCCCTGAACGACCACAGGAACGCTCCCTTGCGAGGCAATGCCTCACCTACGGATGGGGTTCGCGCATCAAACGAGGATGATGTCGTAATGGTAGGGGACAGGCGTAGAAGGGGCAAGGAAAAGATGAGCGGCGCTGGTGTGGTGGCTAACTCTTAGTTGGACGGAAGCTGATAGCAACTCTTAACAGCGGTCGATTTCGCCAAAGAGTTCCAAGGGGTGATTTCGAATGTCTCTGGGTCAACGAACCACAGTCCGTAGAATACAGTTTCAATAAATGTTGTTTCTGTTGGGGTAGGTGTTCCACTGACTATGATTTCTCCTATTATGATCACCGTATTATCAAAGCGACCTTCAACGATGTGTCTCGTAGTGCTTTCTCGTCTCACGGTAAAGCTACTGAACTCTGGGCGTGGATTGAAGCAGTCGTAGACGGCGGTCCATACCTGGAGTGCCGGAACATCCACCGGTATGATGTCCGCTGAAACTTCACTGGTGCCTGCGTTCCGTTGGCGGCAGGAGGATGCGGCATGGGTGGCTTGAGCATCCAGGGCGAAATCCTTCCCATCCGCTGCGAGGACCCGCCATAGGCCATAAAAGAAGACGGCAGACTGTGAACTATTCTCTTCCACCACCGGAGCGGAACGCCCCTCAACTAACCAGTTCCCGTTCTGATCACGAATCCCAGTGAAACTGGCCCGTTCTGGAAAGTGATCATAACAGCTATAGACACGGGACCATATGACCAACGCTGCTAGTTCGGCACTGCCAACAAGGACATCGGGAGCCACTGAGGCATCTGGGGGTGAGGGCACAATCGATGGCGGAGTGTACTCCCGATCAAATTGGGTAACCGGGGCCACACACATCGTCTCCGGCTGATTTATGTCTTCTGCAATCGAGTCGATGGCACTGACAGTGGAATCACTATCAGTCACACCCCAGGTTCCAAAACTGAGAATCCTGTCATCGCTGGCGACAAAAACTTCCCACAATTCGGCTTCCGGGAAGTAATCGGTGAGGAATACGATCAAGATAGGTTGTGAAGCGTTTTCACCCACGATCTGGTCTGAGCAACTCCGGACTTGTTGAAAAACAAGATTCTCTGCTTAAGTAGCGGTGAGAGAGGGGTCTCGTACTTCAGGCTTCACCGGCGTTGCGGTAGGCTCCGGTTCAAGGGTGGGGGTTGGAGACGGAGTAGGAATCAGGCTGGGGCTCTGCGTGGGTACCAACCCTGCAATCTGTGTGTCTCCACTGCCACCAACAATGCCGCATGCTCCGGCAACTATAGCCACGACCACTATCGCGAGGATTGTTGGTGGTTTAGCAAGTGGCCGAATGACGTCCCTCCGGAATCCAGGCAAGATTCTATACCTATTCCCTAGTACCCAGGTAAACCCACGATACCCATAGCCCAATGCACTGTCAATCATGATAGCGCGTAGGTCTAGATATGCGCGAAGGTCAGCGTGCTGTAACAGGAACACGGCCCTTGGCGCCGGTCTCCGGTAGGAGTACACCGGCGATGAAGAGCGTGACCGCCAAAGGAGCTACGATCATCAGTCCCACGTAGAGTGAGCCGGTCATCTCTTCCGTTAACCCTACGAACAGTGGCCCCCACATCGCGCTAAAGGGGAACAGGGTTCTGATGAGCCCCTGGGCCACCGCAACTTCGCGATAGGAGAGGCGCATGTCCATTGGAATAGTGGCAAGTATCGGTGGTACCGTCATAGCCCCGAACCCGGCTGTGAAGAGAAAGAGCATGGAAAGTGGCAGATTGTTCATCTGGAGCAGGAGGATGTAGCTAGTGGGCAACAAGATTCCAGGCACCCAGATAAACGGCTTTCTACGGCCAACCATCTGGGAAAGAGGTCCTGCCATCAACGTTCCCAACGTTGCACCGACGGGGAATACTCCCATTAACAAACCTGCTGTTTCCAATGAGATGTCCAGTCGATCTATGGCGTAAGTGGGGTAAAACGTCATGAAAGAACCAAATGCCACAGCCGCTCCCATTTGAGCCCCGGCAACCAGCCAGAGGACTTTGTGGCGAATCAGTACCTTGGCCGGGCTTCCTATCTGGGGTGGCGAGCCACCTTCCTGTTGGGTCCTATTGCGGTCTTTGCCAAGGAACATCCAGGACACGGTGATGGCAATCATCCCTATACCAAGGAACAGGTAGTAATTCCTCCAGCCGTTGAGGAGCAGGATGAGGGAAGGCGTCGCGGCAATGGCCACCATCTGACCAAAGGCTCTGCTGCCAAAGTCCAGGCTGTTGATAGGTGCGTAGTAGCGCGGATTGAACCATTGTTGAATGAAGATGACTTGAATCTGTATGCGAGCCGCAGCCAGCATGACGAACAGCAGCCTGGTAATCATGAGCACAAGAATGGCTGTGGCCATGGATTGGCTGATGGCGAGGACCGCCATCCCTGCGGCGCAGAGCAGCGTTATACGCTTTGGGCTGAACCGGGTCAACCAGATGCTTGCAGGCAGGGCCATGAGGCCGAATCCCAGGAATCCTGCGAACCCCAGTAATCCTGCCTGAGTGGGCGAAATACCAAGGTCCTCTTTCCAGACGGGAATCAGTACCCCTATGGAGAAGAAGACCATGTTGTTGACTAGGTCCATTGCCCACAAATGAGGCATGACGACCCAGGCGTATCTGGGTTGACGCTGGTCTATGTGAGAAGTTTCCACAGGTAGGAGCCTCTGTTGAGAAGATGGGGCTACCCATTGATATTGACACGACATGGGAGTGGAATACAATCAGCAAGCCGATAAATGGACTTATTCAATTCTCACTGAGATAGGCCAGAGGCAACCTCCGCAGGAGGAAGAAAGGGGTAATTCCAATGACCACGGAGCCGTACAAGCCACTACCCAAGGGCGAGCCCGATGTGTTCCACCAGGTCTGGGCTTACGAAGTAGCGTAGCCGCATTACCCCAGTACCTCAGCCCGCCCAAGATTCAACAGGCTACTTCCTAGTTTCCTGTGCTCGCCAACTACGGTTGCCATCCACCTTGCCAGAACCCACCAGCTTTGCTACCTTTCCGCTGCGCCCGATGCTCATCGCGCGCAATCCACATAATTCGAGTGAAAGTCGAGGAACGTTATGGGCAGGCGACAGACCATCCACATCCCCGGTGTCAGCCATTCCGCACCCATCCCATTCGGTGCCAGAGTAGGCAATGTTGTATACAGCTCAGGCATCCGCGGAGACAACGCTGATACGGGCGAGCTAAGCGAGGATGTTGAGGAGCAAGCGAGGCAGTGCTTCCGAAACATGCTGACGTTCCTTGAGCATGCGGGGGCTACACCCGACGATGTTGTACGCCTGACATGCTATGTCGCCGACTTTGATGACAAGGGCGCAATAAATACACCCTGGTTGGAGTTGTGGCCGGATGAGAACGACAGGCCTGCTCGGCATACCAGCGTGTATGACCCGCCTCCCGGAGGGATGAAGGTCCAGATTGAGGTCATAGCCGTCGTAGAGGACTAACACGCAGAATTGGACAAACGAAAGAGGGTGTATGAAAGCGGTACAACTAACGGAAACAGGCGGCCCAGAGGTACTCCAATATGTTGACGTTGCTGAGCCCGAACCCGGTGCCGGTGAGGCCATCGTTGAATTGAACGCAGCAGGCGTGAACTACATGGACGTCATCGCACGCACCGGCGCAAACAATCCCACATTGCCGTTGATCCCCGGTGGTGAGGGCTCAGGCATCGTGGTCAAGATTGGCGAAGGCGTCACCGAAGTAGCCGTGGGCGACCGGGTGGCATACACCGGTGCAGGGAAGTCCTACGCGGAGAAGGTCTGCGTACCATCGTGGCGTTTGGTGAAGGTACCGGACGGTATGGACATCGAAGTTGGAGCTGCTGCCATGCTGCAAGGTATGACGGCCCACTACCTGGCTCACTCCGCCTATGCACTGAAGACCGGCGATACCGCGCTTGTACACTCGGGCGCTGGTGGTGTTGGCCTACTGCTCATCCAGATGGCCAAGACGGCAGGCGCTCAGGTCATCACCACCGTCTCCACCAAAGAGAAGGCGGAGATTGCAAAGGGCGCAGGCGCGGATCACGCGATACTGTACGGAGACTTCGCAGCAGAGGTCATGAAGCTCACCAATGATAAAGGCGTTCAAGTGGTGTACGACGCCGTAGGCAAGGACACTTTTGAAGGCAGTGTGGCTTCGTTGGCCTCCAGGGGATACTTTGTATCGTATGGCGCGGCCAGCGGTCCGGTGCCGCCGATAGCCTTGACAGTGTTGAATCCCAAATCACTGTTTTTGACTCGACCGGGTCTAGGGCCGTATACCGCCACGAGGACAGAGTTGGAGCAACGTGCTGGAGATGTGTTGGGATGGGTGGCTTCTGGTAAACTCAACATCAAGATTCATGGCCGTTATTCGCTGAAAGACGCCGCAGAAGCTCACCGTGAACTACAGGGTCGGTTGACCTCCGGGAAGCTGCTGCTGATTCCCTAAACGAATGGTTAGTATTGGCGATAGTTGGCTATATTACCGCCAAAGGGTGGGGTACACTATGCTTGATTGGGTATAACCCAATATTGCTCCTTGATTCTGAGTGGAAATGTATGGGGAGGGAATTCCATGTTGACCGTGGAAGAAACGCACTATCTGTGTCGAGTCGGCCCTGGAACGCCGATGGGCAATCTGATGCGGCGTTATTGGACACCCATCCTCCTGTCCAAGGAACTTCCTGAGCCCGATGGTGCACCGCTTCGCTCCAGGATTCTGGGTGAGGACCTGGTGGCTTTTCGTGATACGAATGGTGTCGTAGGCTTGCTCGACAACTTCTGCCCACATCGACGTGCCAGTCTGTTCTTCGGCAGGAATGAGGAGTGCGGACTGCGCTGCGTGTACCACGGATGGAAGTTTGACGTGCAGGGCAACTGCGTGGACATGCCTTCCGAGCCTGCCGAAAGTAACTTCAAGGACAAGGTCAGGATCAAGGCTTATCCCGTGAAAGAAGGCGGCGGATTGATCTGGGCCTACATGGGGCCAGCAGAGCTTGAGCCTCCCATGCCTGGGTTAGAGTACGTGACGCTGCCGTCGGATCAGGTCTCTGTGTCCAAACTTCGTTATGAATCAAACTACGTGCAGGTAGTGGAAGGTGACCTGGATACAGTGCACGCCTCTTTGCTGCACAGTCAACTCTCGTCTCTTGTCGACTCGTCCACAGCCACTACATTGGGTGGAAAGTACCAGTTCCCGGACAGGGCACCCAAGTTCCATGTAGAGGATACCGACGGGGGTCTTCTCATCGGTGCGCGTCGAGCGGCCGAAGCGGACAGCTATTACTGGCGGATCTCTCGCTGGCTCTTTCCCTACTTCACCATGATCCCAAGGGAGCCCCATGCGCTGATACAGGGCGGAGCTATGGTGCCTATCGACGATGAGAACTGCTGGTTCATTCACATCCGGTGGAACCCGCTAGCGCCGCTCAAGGAGAGTGAACGATTCGAGGCCAACTTCGATAAGAACATCATGGACGATGGCTCATGGCTTGCCATAGGCAATAGGCGTAACGACTACCTCATTGACCGAGAGAAGCAACGGACAGAGAGCTATACCGGCATCTCGTTCGTTCGGGCCCAGGACTCCGCCATGACGGACGGGATGGGTATCATTGCTGACCGTTCCAAGGAGCACCTGGCCACTACTGACATGGCGATCATACGGATGCGCCGCCGGCTGATTAAAGCTGCTCAGGAGCTTGAGGACGGAGTCGAGCCCTATGCACCACACCATCCGGAATCGTTTAAGGTACGGTCTGGCGGCTGTGTGCTGCCGCGTGATGTATACTTCACCGACGATGCAGAGGTGTGGGACGACATCACCGTCAAGTAACCCTGGCAATTAGTTGACGTAACGGTGCCCCACGGTTCCCATTAATTTGGGATCGTGGGGCTTCTTGTGTCAGGCACAAGCCCTAGTCAATCGAAGACCAGAGGAACAATGGCAGAGGACATCCCAACCGAGGAACAAACACCTGAACTCCTGCCCTGGCAGGCACGGATTCCCTTTTTCTATGGCTGGGTAATCGTGGCTGTTGCGTTCATGATGAGCTTCATGACGGCAGGGGTGTTCTGGGCCACCAGCGTGATTGCGATTCCGATGCGTGAGGACCTGGGATGGAGCCTGTCAGACATCTACCTCGGCCTCACCATACGCGGGTTGGTGGGAGCTGCTGCTGCGGTGTTGCTAGGGCGATTTGGGGACTTGACCCATGGGGCCAGGACCGCGGGCGTTATCAGCGGAATCATATCAGCTGCATCGCTCATGGCCGTTTCCCAGGTGGACTCCCAGTGGACGTACCTTCTTCTTTATGGGGTAGTCGGCGGCATGACTACGGCCGGAACCGGGTTCCTGGTCATGTCTGCGGTGGTGCCACGTTGGTTCCTCAGGCGTCGAGGTCGTGCAGTCGCCTTCGCGACGATGGGCTCGGGTGCGGCGGCGTTCATACTCCCACCCCTCATGGCCTTCCTGTTGGAGTGGGTAGGATGGCGCGGCACGTGGGTGACTTTGGGCTTCATGACGATCGTATTTGCTTCGCTTCCTGCACTGCTGATACGTCGACAGCCAGAGGATGTGGGACTGATTCCAGACGGCCGTGTGATAGAAGCTTCTCGACAGACTGCAGCATCTCGAACGGTCCGGAACTACACGGCGCGGGAAGCCGCTCATACAAAGGTGTTGTGGATACTTATCCTGGCGGTTGCCGCTGCCAGCCTGTCCCCCAACGGCGTTCCATCAAGCCTGGTGCCCATGTACATCGATAAGGGTTTCTCAACTCAAGTGGCTGCATGGGGGTTCAGCATCTACGGCTTGTTCAGCATGCTCTCGCGGTTCTTCTGGGGTTTCATGGCTGAGCGGTATCACATACGCACTGTCTTGATAGCCATCGGGATATTCACAGCCTCCACAATGCCGATGATGCTGATATTGCCCGGAAACTCGGTGCTGGCCTATTCAGCGATGGTAGGGTTCGGCATCGGCGGGTTCATCGGCACCCAGCAACTGGTGTGGCCAGCCTACTTCGGGCGGAGCCATCTGGGTGCCATCGCCGGCATCGTGAGGCCCTTCGCTACAGGCGTGAACGCTGCCGGACCTCTGTTGATGGCCCAGAGCTTTGACCGTACCGGGGGCTATGGATTTGGACTGGCAGGCATGACGATATCCTGGGTTGTCTGTGCTGGAGCGATGGTTCTTGCCAAGCCGATGAAGGCTCTGGCACCAGACGAGACGGAGCCTCAAACTTCACAGGAGAACAAGCCAGCCTAAGGGAGTTCTTCGACACGCTTAGGACGAGCAGGGACCCTTGAAGACCGTCAGGGAATGTGAGTGCAGGGCTTTGCCCTGCACTACGAAAGCTTCCAGGCTTCCTGCGCGGTCTTGCCGAAGGCCCATTCCCTGTCTTCCTGGCTCTTGAATGCCGCATGCTCCAACACACCGGTGAGCGAGTTTCTGTAACCCTCTCGCGCGGCTGACGGCGGGAAATCGCTGCCCCACATCATGCGCTTTGGGCCGAAGGCCTCGTAGGCCATCTCCAACGCTGGCGGTATCGATTCAAAACCCATCTGGTTGGCGAGTCGCGCTGGCCGTTCGCTGAACTCCCCAAGCCCGCCGAACTTGATGTAGGTGTTAGGTCGAGCGGCCAACTCCAGACCCTTCTTATAATTGTCGTACGGCGCTACCACAGACCCAGGACTCCTGGGTGCGTACATACCGCAGAGGTGTTCAAGCACCACCGTGCAATCAGCTGGAAGTCCCTTGATGAGGCTCTGGAACTCCGGATCGGCTGCGTTGACGGTGTCCACCAGGAACACGCTGATGCCCAGGCCTAGCTCGCATGCCTTCTTCCAGAGCGCCAGTGGGTCGCTGCCTGGCGAGCGGTCGCCGGCTTGCAGTCGGATGCCGCAGACGCCGTCGTTCTTGGCTAGCTGCTCCAGGGTGGTGAGGGCGTCGGGGGCGGCCACGTCTACGCCGACGATAGCACTGAACCGCCCGGGGAACCGCTCGATCGACTCGAGTAGGTATGAGTTGTCGACCATGCCCCTGTGCTGCGTGAGCACGGCATGCTGCACATCGCTCTGGTTCATGCCAGCCAGCAGCATTTCCACCGGTTCAAACCAACTGGTCCCAGCGTGGCAATGGGTGTCAACAACGTACATATTCTGCCCCCTTGAAGTTTGGCAAAACCTATCACCCCTGCGCCCTATGGTCAAACGAGCATTTCCTATGCGTTGACCGCCCTAGGGTCAGGTGCTAGCCTACGGGCGCTATTGAGCCAACAATCTGTAGGGGGCTGCGATGAGTGAGTTGAAGGTAGAGGGTGTGACCCACTGGTCCATGCCCGTGAACGACCTTGATGAGTCCGAACGATTCTATGGCGATCTGCTGGGCTTCAACCTCAGGGGGCGGCTAGGCACCTCCGGCATGACCTGCGTGAGCGTGGGAGATAACGATACCCTCCTCTGCCAACGCGAGACCCCTGTGGACTCTGAACGAGCGGGAGAAGGCACAGTCCACCACTCGTTCACCGTAAGCCCTGAGACCTTTGAACGGGCCTGTAAGGTGTTTTACGAGCAGAAGGTCAACGTCTCCGGGCTGGTCTACCGTGCCCAGGGGTTCTTCACAGGCAGGGAACTCTATTTCTTTGATCCCAGTTGGAACAGGCTTGAACTGCGAGACCCTACCTGGGTGAAGGGCATGCCTGAACCCCCATTTGAGGAGATTGCCAAGGCGTGAGTACGAGTCAAGATTCAGTCGCAAAAAAGGCAGAAGTGGCAGACTGGTTCGGAAGAGCCGCTCCAACCTACTTCTCCCCGTTCTTCAGCTACCCTGGAATGCGTCTGGTTGAGCTTGCCGGTGTGAAGCAAAATGCCAAGGTCTTGGACGTGTGTACGGGCGTTGGCGCTGTGCTGTTCCCTGCTGCTGACGTGGTGGGGTTGGATGGCCACGTCACCGGCATAGACATTGCCGGGAAGATGGTTCAGGCAACGGCTACCCGCATTGTCATGAATGGGCTGTCCAATGCTCATGCGCAAGAGATGGATGCAGAGCGCCTGGAGTTCCCGGATGCGTCGTTCGACTATGTGCTGTGTGGCTTTGGGCTCAGCTTCTTCCCAGACCTGCCCCTGGCTCTCACAGAGATGCAGCGCGTGGTGAAGCCTGGAGGCGTACTGGCTGTGAGTATGTGGGCTGAAGGCAATGAGCTGGCCGCTATTTATCGAAAGTTGGCTGACGATTTCAGGGTGCCGCACCCCGGCTTGGCGAGCAACCCGTTGAGGACAACGGATGCGCTCAAAGACGCGTTGCAATCGGCCGGTTGCTCCGAAGTCGCTATGACTGCCGAGCAGGTCAAAGTCATCTTCGATAGCAAGCAAGAGTACTGGGCGCAGCGGATGCCCATTGAGCAGCTTGCGGCTGAGCAGTTGGCCGAAGACAGGCAGGGGCCATTCAGGCGAGCGGTCTTTGATCTCCTAGAAGACTTTATCTACGTGGACGGTGTGCACGAGGTTCGCAACGTGTTGTACGCTGTTGCCACCATTTCGAAGTAACCTATTACTACTGAACATAACTACATATAAGGGCGGGAGCCCAAACGAAAGGGAGACCATGGACGTAAAAGCATTCAGCCACATCTATCTGCCTTCACGAGACGCCGAGGAATCGATTGAGTTCTACACGAAGATATTGGGGTTCAAGCTCTTCCGGAAGTACAACATGAACGGGCGGTTGTCGGCATACGTTGAGCTGGGTGGGGTACTGCTTGAGCTGACCGATGGTGCCACCAATACCCCGGATCAGGATGGACGAACGGAGCCGCGCATCGGGCTAGAGGTGCCGGACATCAACGCCGCCATTGAGGAGTTGAAGGCCGCCGGTGTAGAAATCGCCCGTGAGCCCTGGGCAGCAATGACCTTCTGGGGGACGCAGGCCATGATCAAAGACCCGTCCGGTTACATCATCTCTCTTCGCGAGTGGCGCGCTCCCGATGGCCCCACCTACATGGACTGGAAGCCTGAGCACGACAACGTGGAACGCCTGGACTAGTCACAAAGGGGAGGATGAACAATGGGCTGGTCTGCATACCGTAAACCGGGCCTGACACACCACCATTCGGTTCGCTCTTGGAAGGGATATACGCTGGTGACCCCGACAGCCGGCGATGCTACATACCTGCTGGACATGGACGGCCAGATCGTACATCGGTGGTACTACCTTGACCTTCGAGTGTTCTACGCTCGACTGCTGCCGAACGGCAACCTCCTGGCAGTAGGCAACCACCCTGATGTCATGCCGACGATCACACCAGCGGAAGCCAGAGGACTTCCGTTGAACCAGCGGGCGCGGTCTATGGGCGGCAACGGCTCCCAGCTTGTGGAGTTCAACTGGGATGGCGAGCGTGTGTGGAGCTATGCCAACGAGTGCATCCACCACGACTTCGTCCGGTTGGCGAACGGCAACACCATCATGCCGCAGTGGGTAGAGATGCCGGAGGACGTCGATAGGCTGGTGCAGGGCGGGCTGCGTGAACCCAGGAGCAAACGGCCCAAGCTCATCAGCGACGACTACATCGAGATAGACCCTACGGGCAAGGAAGTGCGGCGTGTCCACCTCTGGGAGTTGCTTGACCCTCGGCGTGACCCCATCTGCGTCCTGGAAGAACGGAACGAGTGGACACACACCAACAGCCTTGACCTGAACGTAGCCGACAACACGCTGCTTTTTTCATGTCGAGACAACAGTCGTGTGGGCATCATCGATTGGTCTGATGGGAGCCTGAAGTGGAAGTACGGCGCGCCGGAGATATTCCACCAGCACCACGCATCGTGGCTACCTAACGGCAACGTGCAGGTCTTCGATAACGGGATGCACCGCCACGGAAATCCATACTCCCGCGTAGTTGAGGTGGATTCCAAAGACAGCAGCATCACCTGGCAGTACGCAGCGAAACCGCAGCAGCAATTCTTCAGCGGCCACATCTCCGGGGCGGAGCGACAACCCAATGGCAACGTGCTGGTCTGCGAAGGAACCGCAGGTCGCGTGTTTGAGATCACGCCGCAAGGCGAAGTTGTCTGGGAGTGGATTAGCCCCTTCGTCACCATCCGGCAGGGCGAGCCGAGGACATGGATTTTCAGAGCCCATCGATATGGGCCGGACGACCCGGCGCTGGCAGGTAGGGAGTTGGACGCTGGTAACCACAGGGCCATGAACAGGATGTTTGAGTTGGGCCGATGGCCAAGACGATAACGTTTGGAGAAGGTTGATGAACCGAAGCGACGATAGAATTTTGACCACCCATGTAGGTGCGCTGCCACGTCCGCAAGAACTCGGCGCGATGGTGCTGACTAAGACGAAGCATGGAGAGTATGACGAGGCCAAGCTGGCAGAGTGGCTCCGCAGTGCGGTGAGCGATGTGGTTGCCGAGCAGGTGAAGGCAGGCATAGATGTCATCAGTGACGGCGAGTACGGCAAATCAAACTGGACTAACTACATCGAGGGCAGGCTTGGGGGGTACGAAGTCCGGGAGCCGAAGTCTGGGGATATCGTCGGCTCCGGAACTCAGGCGGGCATCATCGGAAGGGATCGCAAGGTCTTCGACGACTTCTATGCCGACTACGATGAAAACGCAGCTCGGGTAAGGCAAAACAGAGCCGGAGGCGCTACCACTGCTCGACAGGACTACGTGAACGTCGCTCCGGTCACGTACACCGGAGGGGACGCTGTTGGGTTGGACGTGACAAACCTGAAGGCGGGCATAGGCTCAGCCCCCATTGCGGATGCGTTCATGCCGTCCATCGGCCCCGACAACGTGCTGCCCCAGAACCGGTACGAGCACTATGCCGACGAGGCATCGTACGTGTACGCCGTGGCCGAAGCGATGCGTTCCGAGTACAAGGCCATTACGGACGCCGGTTTCATCCTGCAGATTGATGCCCCGGTTGGGAAGTTTGAAACCCAGGACATGACCCTTGAGGCATTTCGCGCCCGGTTTGACCGCAGCGTTGAGGCGTTGAACCACGCGTTGGAAGGCATCCCAGAGGAGCAGGTGCGTTTCCACCTTTGCTACGGAAGCTGGCACGGTGCCCACGCCCATGACCTGGAACTGAAGAACGTTGTGGACCTGGTGTTGAAGGTGAACGCCCAGGCCTACTCCATTGAGGCGGCCAACCCTCGACATGAACATGAGTGGAAGGTGTGGAAGGACACCAAGCTGCCTGACGGCAAGATTCTGATACCCGGCGTCGTGACCCACTCCACCAACACCATCGAGCACCCGGAGCTGGTGGCTGATAGGATCGAACGGTTTGCGGGCGTGGTGGGTAAGGAGAATGTCATCGCAAGCACGGACTGCGGGTTGGGCGCGCGGGTTCACCCACAGATAGCTTGGGCCAAGCGCTAGACGCTGTCAGAGGGTGCAAAGATG
>Ga0115002_10006412_pt1 | contig 13551 bp, 13 predicted proteins | sample ArcticOcean_MG_C_8_FD_89576 | JGI IMG/M metagenome (GOLD analysis project Ga0115002, IMG submission 89576) | Marine microbial communities from western Arctic Ocean - ArcticOcean_MG_CB11_86 | ecosystem: Environmental > Aquatic > Marine > Oceanic | place: Arctic Ocean: Canada Basin | collected...
TCCGAAACGGCGCCCCCGGACACCGCTGGATCCACGGAAAGCGCGCCGCCGATCGTACCGGCGACCCATTGCGAATCGTCCATGGGAAACCCGACCAACGTGCCATCGTTCCCGTTTCCCGACGAATCCGAAGCCACCAGTCCGGAGGTTTCATCCAACGCCCACTGCAACACCAAACCGTCCGCCGCCTGAATCGCGGGAGCTGCTATAAAGCAGCTGATTCCAGTGAAAAGACTCGCACTTGCTAGCAAGAGCGACCGGCTTATAATTGAGTTTTTCTGATTCATACGTAATCCCGTTTATTTGCGATTTTAATCTCTGATTCTTCAACGGCTGCCGCGCCGCGCCTAACTATAAATGCACAGGCTCAGCTTACCCAGAGCCCTCTCCCCAGCACGTACGATCCTGTGGGGCCAGAATTGCTGACAATGGTGGATCGCGCGCCCTAGAAGAAAATTTCCAGGTGCGACCCGATCAACATCTTTGGAAATCGACTAAACTCGCTCCGGTTAACCCATTCGACGTGGCCATCGTGAAACCCTTGATTGCCTCCATCGGGGGCATTCCCTTCCAGATTGTAATGGTTTACACCACGCAGCGGTGCGGAAGAACCGTTCTTGCCCCACTTCCCGGACAGTTTCCGATTCATATCGGTCCAGAGGACCTTGTAGTTCGGCTCGTCGGTCGTCTTGATGGCAAAGGCCGGACGTTTGACTACGCCCCGAATGATCGTTCCCGGTTTCTTCTCATAGCCCCCTCCGCCGAAATAGAAGTAACCGATCACCGAACTGCCCTTCCCGTCGTAGCCGGAAGCTGTTCTTCCCCAGAAACTGTCTGTGTTCCATGCGTCGTTTGACGGGCAATAGAGCTGTTGTCGAGGCACACTGTATTCTTTCACCATGATCTGCCGAAACTCTCCGCTGATCCAATGCGGTTCCAGCTTCGATTCCGCGTTAGGAAAGGTATCGTTGTTATCATGAGCATACATCATCACAGCCTGAGTGTGATTGCGGATGTTATTGATGCACGAACTGCGTTTGCCCCTCTCCTTCGCTTTGGCCAGTGCCGGTAGCAATAAGGCGGCAAGAATCGCGATGATCGCGATGACCACCAAAAGTTCGATCAACGTGAAGCCCGACGCAAGCCCACCTTCGTTCAACCAAGCCGAATTCTTCCCGGATCGCATCCCACCCGAGACAGATGCCGGCCTTGGCTTAGGGTAAACGCATTGACGGTGCCACACTCCTTCACAGACAAATCTTCTCGCCGTCTTCAGGGCACTTCTGGAAACTTCAATAAAGTTTTTTAAAAAAACATGCAAGACGCAGTGCAAGATGCGCGGCGCGGCGGGATTAACAACACAAATATCATGCAACTCGTTGCATCACCAAAGGGCCGCGGGTGCTTTGCGCTTACCCCCGATTTTAGGACCACAGGCTTAAGTGGAAACTGCGTCCCAAAAATGGTACGAAAGGACGCATACAAATGTGAAAGAAACGAAGGGTATTCACAGACAAGTTCAAAGCCAAAGTGGCGATGGAGGCGGTCAAGGGGATAAAGACCTTGGCCGAGTTGGCATCGGACTATCAGGTTCATCCGAATCAGATATCCGATTGGAAGAAGCGATTGATTCAGAGCGCGCCGGAGATATTTACCGGGAACAGGAAAGGCAAGGCCAAGAGCGAGGAGGAGTTGACGGCTCCACTTTACGAGGAGATTGGTCGGCTGAAGATGGACGTGAAATGGCTCAAAAAAAAGCTAAGAGCCTGCCAGTTGCAACTCGCCGGACTTGGGTGAAGCCGAGACTTGATTATTCGATGCGGCGGCAGTGCGGGCTGGCAGGCGTTCCGGGTTCGGGCTGCTACTACGAAGCGGCGAAAGAGACGGAGCAGAACCGGATGCTGATGCGCTTGATTGACAGGAAATAGCTGAAACATCCCGAGTTTGGATATCCACGGATGACACGCTGGCTGAAGGATGACGAAAGCCACGAGGTGAATCACAAGCGGGTGGCGGGGTTGATGCAAAAGATGGGGTTGCAGGCGATCACGCCTGGGCCGCACACGAGCAAGCCGACTTCGGGACACAAAATATACCCTTATTTACTGCGTAAAATGAAGGTCAAGCGAGTGAACCAAGTACTGGAGTACAGACATCACGTACATCCCGATGAGGCATGAATTCATGTACTTGGCAGCGGTGATCGATTGGCGTAGTCGGTATGTGTTGTCGTGGGAATTGTCGAACACGATGGAGAACCTGTTTTGCGTGGAGGCACTGGAGGGAGCGCTGGGGCTTGGGCAACCGGAGATATTCAACACGGACCAAGGGGGGCAGTTCACGTCGGAGGCGTTCACGGGCGTGCTGTTGGCCAAGCGGATAGCGATCAGCATGGATGGACGGGGGAGAGCGCTGGACAACGTCTTCATCGAGCGATTGTGGTGGACGGTGAAGTACGAGAATGTGTACCAAAAAGATTACACCGACGGGCATGCGTTGTACCGAGGGCAGGAGAGATATTTTGACTACTACAACAACGAGAGGAAGCATTCGGAGCTGGACAACGCCACACCGGCAGAGGTATTGCGTTGCGAAGCAGGAAAGAGATGAAAGCAAGAGAGGAGATGCCGTTGCTACGTTGCGCCCTCGGCCCTACGGGCCGCCCCTGCGGGGACGGGCTGCACTCCGCAACGGCATCAGGAACAGATGGCCGCAAGGCCATCATAACACGGAACTGGGACATGGCAGGTTCCACCTTAAAAAAGCCGATCCGTGGTCGGACAATGGGGGTAGGCGCACTTCTGCTCACCCCGCCACTCCGGGGCAGAAAATCGCGGAGCCACGAACTTTTGAACTTTTTGACACCCACACTCCAGGGTCGCTCGGAAATCCGGTGTGAACTGCAATGCAACGGGGTGCACATAAAACATCTTTATCGCCCTCCGAGGGCGGTCGATCATGCTGAAATCTGTGCGGGAAGCGGAACCATCATGAAGCGTCGCTGCCATCAACCGAAGTGGGGCTGGCGAAGACGCTGTTGTCTATTGGCCGTTCTCCTAGCCGCGCCCACTGTCGCCGGCGACGATCTCCGGTTCAACCGCGACATCCTTCCCATTCTGTCAGAAAACTGCTTCAGCTGTCATGGGCCCGATTCGGGAACCCGAAAGGCCGATCTGCGTTTGGATCGCGAAGAGGGGCTGTTCAGCACGCGGGACGGCAGTCGGATTGTGATTCCCGGAAAACCGAACGAGAGCCTGTTGTGGCGGCGCGTCTCCAGCACTGACCAGGAAGAGGTGATGCCACCGGTCAGCTCGGACAAACAGCTTTCCACGAGGCAAAAGGCACGGCTCGGGCAATGGATTCTCCAAGGGGCGCTGTGGGAAGCGCACTGGTCGTTCCTGCCGCCGGCACAGGTCGAACCTCCCGCAGTGGAGCGGGCCGGCTGGGTCCGCAACCCAATTGACCGATTCATTCTGGTGAAACTGGAGGAGCAAGGACTGCTGCCTGCTCCAGAAGCGGACCGCCCGACGCTCCTGCGCCGCGTCACGCTGGACCTGACCGGGCTCCCGCCGACGCCGGAGGAAGTCGACGCGTTGGTCTCCGACCACTCGCCGGACGCCTATGAAAGGGTTGTGGACCGGTTGCTGGCCTCGCCTCGCTACGGCGAGCGCATGGCAACCACCTGGCTGGATGCGGCCCGCTTCGCGGACACCAACGGGTATCAAGTGGATCGGGACCGCGAGATGTATGCGTGGCGTGACTGGGTCATCAGCGCCTTCAACGCGAACAAGCCGTTCGATCAGTTCACGGTTGAGCAACTGGCCGGTGATCTATTGCCGAACTCGACCCTCGATCAGAGAATCGCCACGGGTTTCAACCGCAACCACATGATCAACGAGGAGGGCGGAATCATCCCCGAAGAGTTCCTGGCGGAATATTGTGCCGACCGAGTGGAGACCACGGCAACGGTCTGGCTCGGCTTGACTCTCGGCTGCGCCCGTTGCCACGACCACAAATACGATCCATTCACTCAAAAGGAGTTTTACCGGCTTTATGCCTTTTTCCACAATGTGCCCGAAAGCGGGCTGGGCATCAGGGCCGCCCACATCCGTCGGAATGCTCCGCCTCACCTCGAACTGCCGGCGCCCGAGCTCGAGGCCAAGCTCGCCTCGCTCGAGCGTGCACTCGAGGAAATCGATTCTCACCTGACGGTCGACCGCTCCGAATTGGCGGGCAGTGCCGCTGCAACGCCATCAACGAAAGACGCCCCGGAGCATACCGCCCTCACCGAGCGTGCTGCTGCCCTGAAGAAGGAGATTGACGCCACGCGCCTGGAAATCCCCACCACGCTGGTCATGGAAGAACTGGCGGAGCCACGCCCCACTTTCGTGCTGGTGCGCGGCGCTTATGACAACAAGGGGGATCGCGTCACGGCCGGGACGCCAAGCCAACTGCCGCCGATGACCCAGGCGCTTCCGAGCAATCGTCTCGGATTGGCCGGTTGGCTGGTGGATCCGAGCAATCCGCTGACCGCGCGGGTCACGGTCAATCGGTATTGGCAAATGCTCTTTGGGGCCGGTTTGGTGCGTACGCCCGAAAATTTCGGCTCGCGCGGCGAACGGCCCACCCACCCCGAACTGTTGGATTGGCTGGCCACCGAGTTTTTGCGCCGGGAGTGGGACGTCAAGCGAATCATACGACTGATGGTCACCACGGCCACCTATCGGCAAAGTTCAAAGCGAACCGACAATCAAGCAGACCCGGAAAATCGTTGGCTGGCGCGTGGCCCCCGTTATCGCCTCCCGGCCGAGATGATCCGTGATCAAGCACTGGCCACCGGAGGATTGCTCGTGGAACAAATCGGAGGGCCCTCGGTCAAACCGTATCATCCGCCGGGTCTATATGAGCTGGTCATCGCCACCAGCGCGAGCGCTTATCAACAGGACTCCAGCGCCAGCCTGTATCGCCGAAGCCTTTACACGTATTGGAAGCGCTCGGTGCCGCATCCGGCCATGATCCTGTTCGATGCGCCGTTTCGGGAAACCTGCACAGTCAAACGCTCTCGCACCACGACGCCTTTGCAAGCGTTGAACCTGATGAACGATCTCACCTTCGTGGAGGCGGCCAGAGCTCTGGCCGGTCGGATGATTCGCGAAGGCGGCGCGATGCCGGCCGCCCGCGTCCGCTATGGCTTCCGTTTGGTCAATGCCAGGTCCCCGCGCCCGCCGGAACTAGCCATTTTGACCGCCGGATTAGCGCGCATGGAGAGTGATTTTCGGGACGATCCCGCAGCGGCGGCCGATCTCATCGCGGTCGGCGAGACCCATGCCGATACGGCTCTGGACCCCTGGGAACTGGCCGCCTACACTCTCCTTGCCAGCACCATCCTGAACCTGGACGAAACCATCACGAAGGAATGAGTCATTCGTCCCCAACGATCACCGACCTTCCCGTCGCCGGAACTCAACGAGAATCCCATTGCGACGACAGAAATTCCACCGTTCCAGTGGAAGCCGCGTAATATGGATCCGGAATCTGAATATGCACTCGACTTGACTCGCCGCCAGTTTCTGGGCCGTAGCGCCACCGGTATAGGCATGGCAGCGTTGGCATCACTGCTCAACCCCAAGCTGTTCGGTTCGGCCTCGGCCAAGGGTTTGCCCGGCCGTTCCCACGCCGTGCCGCGCGCCAAACGGGTGATTTACCTCACCCAAGCCGGCGCCCCATCGCAAGTTGATCTGTTTGATTACAAACCAGGCCTGAGAAAACGATTTAAAGAGGAGTTACCCCCCTCAATTCGCGGCAATCAACGCCTCACCGGGATGACCGCGGGGCAAAAGAGTTTCCCGATTGCCCCCGGAATCTTCTCGTTCAAACCTCACGGGCGCGCTGGAATCTGGCTCAGTGAACTGCTGCCGTGGACGGCACACGTGGCCGATGATATCTGCATCATTCGGTCGCTTCACACGGAAGCCATCAATCACGATCCGGCCATGACCTTACTTCAAACGGGCCACCAGGTCCCCGGCCGACCCTGTCTGGGTTCATGGCTCGCGTACGGGTTGGGTACCGAGAACGAGAACCTTCCCGCTTTTGTCGTGATGATCTCGCGTCCCAGCGGAAACACCAACTCGCAGCCACTTCACGAACGCATGTGGGGTGCTGGACTGCTTCCTTCGAGGTATCAAGGCGTCCGGTTTGGCGCGGGTAAGGATCCCGTGCTCTACCTGTCCAATCCACCCGGCGTCCACGCCCAGCGGCGGCGCGCGATGCTCGACGATCTTCGGCAGCTTAACCTACTGAAATTCGGCGAGTATCAGGACCCGGAAATCCAAACTCGAATCGCCCAATATGAATTGGCTTTCCGCATGCAGGCGGCGGTTCCGGAACTGACCGATTTCTCGGACGAGCCTAAGTCGACCTTTGACCTCTACGGACCGGAATCGCTGAAACCCGGCAGCTACGCCGCGAACTGCATTCTGGCCCGCCGCTTGGCGGAGCGGGGGGTGCGCTTCATCCAATTGTATCATCGTGGCTGGGACCAGCATTCAAGGCTTCCTGAAGGCCTCGGGAGTCAATGCTACGACACCGATCAACCGTCGGCGGCCTTGGTGCTCGACTTGAAACAACGTGGTTTGTTAGACGAGACCTTGCTCGTCTGGGGCGGCGAATTCGGTCGTACGATCTATTGCCAGGGCTCACTCACAGCCGACAACTACGGCCGAGATCATCACCCACGCTGCTTCAGTATCTGGATGGCCGGTGGCGGCGTGGCGGGCGGCAGGGTGCATGGTGAAACCGATGACTTCTCCTACAATGTCATTCAAGACCCAGTCCATGTGCACGACCTGAACGCAACCATCCTCCACTGCCTCGGCATTAATCACAAAGCACTTACCTTCCGCTATCAAGGGCGCGACTTCCGCCTGACCGATGTGCATGGGAATGTCGTTCGAAGAATTCTATCTTGAGAAGGTCGCGTCGATTTTTCAAACCGCTACGGATTATAAGTAGACCAAAATGAACTGGGCGGAATTCGCGGCCGTGGCCCTCGATTATTCGATGGTCAAACCCGGAATCCATCGCGTCTGCAATCACCACTTACATACGATCACCATGACATTGGAACATGTGATACAATTGGGGTACCGCAGGATTGGGCTCGCCATGCAAACAGACAGCGATCAACGGGTCGATTACTGTTATCGCTCAGGTTATCTCCTTTATATTGATTGAACAGCGAATATCAACAGGGCGACGCATTTCACGTACATCGTGGCGTTTCCTTTTTAGGCGAATATTCCTTACAGTCAGGCGCGAGAAAAAAGCGTGATTGCCACGCTCGATATTGGTTGGTTATGATTATAGCCTCTACCACATGTTAATTGCCCTTAGCCGAATATCCGCTCAGAAAGTCTCTTATGAACCGCAAGACCCAAAACAATCGACGATATGGCATCGAGCGTCGCGAGTTTCTCAAATACGTTGCTGCAGTGTCGGCGATACCAACAATTGCTTTGCGAGCTGACGAGCCGGTCGCCGAGCGGCCGCGATTTGGCGGGAATCCTTTTACACTTGGAGTCGCGTCGGGCGATCCCGAAGCGGATGGGGTGGTTTTATGGACGAGGCTCGCTCCTGAGCCGCTGGAAGGCGGTGGCATGCCGAACGTGCCGGTGCGGACTCAGTGGGAAGTTGCCACCGACGAAGCTTTTAAAAACGTCGTGCAAAGTGGCGACGCGTTGGCAATGCCGCAGCTTGGGCATTCGGTGCATGTCGAAGTCGACGGGCTGAAACCGCACCACTGGTACTTTTATCGCTTCCACGCCGGCGACGAATCTAGCCCCGTGGGACGCACTCGCACCGCTCCTATAATTGACGCGACGCCGGAGCGATTGCGGTTTGCGTTCACTTCTTGCCAGCATTACGAAAGCGGCTACTTCAACGGCTATCCTCACATGCAGAAGGAAGACCTCGATCTGGTCGTCCATCTGGGCGACTACATTTACGAGGGTGCGGGATTCGACAAACAGCCGCGCAAACACATCGGCGCCGAAATCAAAAGTCTCGAAGATTACCGCATACGATATGCGCAGTATCGGCTCGACAAGACATTGCAGGACACGCACCGTCTGTTTCCGTGGCTAGTAACGTGGGACGACCACGAGTTTGACAACAACTACGCCAATCTGGTCTCCGAGGAAGACGGGATCTCGCCCGAAGCGTTTCTTGCGCGCCGCATGAATGCGTATCAGGCTTATTACGAATTCATGCCGCTTAGAAGACGTTCCTTTCCGCGTGGGCCGCACATGAAACTCTACCGAGGCTGCCAGTACGGCCGGCTGGCGAATTTCCATGTGCTCGACACACGGCAGTACCGCACTGATCAGCCCAACGGCGATCATCAAAAGCCGATGACCGGCAAAGTGTTCGATCCGCAGGCCACGATGCTCGGTGCGAAACAAGAACATTGGCTGATGTCGAGCCTGTTGCAATCGACCACGACATGGAACGTTCTTGCGCAACAGGTGATGATGGCTCCGCTGAATCGCGGCGAAGGAGAGGATCGCCGTTACAGCATGGACCAATGGCCGGGCTACGAGATCAGCCGTCGGCGTTTGCTGCGTTTCTTCCACGAGCGCAAGATTCCCAACCCAGTCGTGCTGACCGGCGACATCCATGTGAACTGGGTCAACGATCTGCACCTCGACTTTCAGGATCCGAAGTCGCCTCTAGTGGGCACAGAATTGGTTGGCACTTCGATGACATCCGGCGGCAACGGCGGCAACGTTATTCCCGAATATGAGCGAGCCGCGGCACAAAACGACTTTGTCCGTTGGTACAACTCCAATCGAGGCTACGTCACCTGCGACCTCACCCCAAAGACATGGACCACGCATTTCCGAGCCACACCGTTTGTCGACAAACCCAACTCGCCCATCGTTACACCCGCCTCGTTCGTCATCGAAGCAGGTCGCCCCGGAGCGAAGAAAGCTTGAAAACTGGTTTCCACGACCCAGAAACGGCGCACGACTAGAGACGCAAGATAATCAATGAACCGAAAAAGTGAAACCACACGCCGGCAATTCTGTTCGACTGTCGCATTCAGTGCGATTGTTGGATCACTTTCTCCATCCGTTGCAAGTTCCGAAAAGGAGCAGGCTTCAGATGTCGTTATAATTGGCGGTGGGGATGGAAAGGGCAGGAGGCTGGTATCACGTTACCAGCCGTGGCATAGATCGTCGTGAGATATTCGGGGTACACGGCACATTCTTGAAAAATGTATGGACTGTGTCCATTATCCACCGGCGTACACGAGAAAACTTCCGCTTTTCCTCCAGCTCTTTGGTGCTGCTGTTCAGACTCAGACGTGTGGTTCTTTTCAACCCCGGGCCTTTCACCTCTATCCGACCAAAGCCCCCCTGCGCGACATGGCCCTACAATCATCGGCACGGACCACTGCTTCTCCTTCGGCGCATCGACAATCTGAAAGTTGACAACAAAAGTGGCAAGCGATACGCCATACGAAATCTCAGAAGTGGATGTTCCAATAATTTTGTGCCGGCCGACGGACTGCTGACCGTGCCGTGTTTTTCCTCCAATTGCATCTGCAACTATCCGATCCAGACCTCCTTTTCGATGGTTCACCTGCCCGTGGTTGATGCCTGGCACCGGGAACAGTCGAAGTAGCCAGACGAGAGCCGATTAAATCGGTGGTCTCACGCGGCGGCGGACTGGAAATCCAGACCTGGGCGCTGGACTCGAAATCCATCGATCACTTAGAACTCACTGATTCGGCGCGTGCTGCGTTCCTGCATCCAAAAAACATCCTGGTTGTTTGGAGCCGGTTGGTCCAGCGATAAATCGCCCTTTTGGAAGGGCAGCACCGTCCTTGGATTCTTCCATTTGTGGATTTCTGCGTGACCATCCACGAAGGCCAAAGTCGCGGCATTGCCGTGATAGCGTCCAGGGTAATCCACGATCCTCCATTGGCGGGGTTGGTCAGGGTACCCAGTCATATCGACGGCAAAGTAGCCGTCATTGATGCTTTCATTGCGTTCGTCGATAAAGACAAAGGTCGACGAAGGACCGGGATCGAATACATGGCTCTCTTTGGTGTAGACTCTCCAAGTATTTCCTATACCCCAACGTGGACCGCCGACCCAATTATTCATGGACATACTTCGAATTCTCGGCACGACCTTACCTTGATCATTGATGGCGGTTGATTCGTCGGCCGGGCACTTCCAAATGTCCACCGAGAGTCCGGTGTATTCCCACAAAACGCTCTGTTTGGTGAATCGTTCGTGATTCCAATTACTGGGATCGCTGGGATTGTCGAGCGTTAGCCAATTGCCACCGGTCCAATTCGGAACTGTCCTGCCACCTGGAAGCGTCCACCCTCCAGCGCCTACCAAACCGCCATTGTTGTCGTCCGCATAGTGTTTCCACGCGAGCATCATTTGTTTATTATTGTTCATGCAAGCGATGCCCTTCGCTTTGGCTTTCGCCTTGCCGAGGGCAGGCAAGAGCAAACCGGCCAAAATCGCAATGATGGCGATAACGACCAGCAATTCGATGAGGGTAAACGCGAGTCTACTGAGCCGCTTTCGAATTGTGAACTCGGTAGTGTGGGCTATCTGTAACTTCATAGCGGGCAATCTACTCTATTAAAGCGATAATCGTCTACCATCACACACAGTCTCCACCAGGCTCGGCTCACGAACCGTTCGGGTCTGAGGCCTGCCTCGTTAGAAGAAGATTTGCAGGCTCGACCCAATCAGCATCTTCGGAAATTCGCGGAACTTGTAGCCGGAAATCCATTCGACGTGGCCATCATGGAAACCTTGGTTGCCTCCATCCGGCAGATCACCATTCCGATTGTAGTGGTTGACCCCGCGCAACGGTGCGGAAGAACCGGCCTTGCCCCACTCCCCGGACAGTTTCCGATTCATATCGGTCCACAGGACTTCGTAGTTTGGATCATCGGTCGTCTTGATCGCGAAGGTGGGTCGTTTGGCCACCCCACGCATAATCGTTCCCGGTTTGTTCTCGTATCCCCCCCCGCCAAAATAGAAGTAACCGATCACTGAACTTCCTAGACCGTCGTAGCCGGAATCTGTTGTTCCCCAGAACTCGTCTGTGTTCCATGCGGTGTTGGACGGGCAATAGAGCTGCTCTCGGGGCATATCGAACTCTCCCGACATGACCTGGCGAAACTCCGCGCTGATCCAATGCGGTTCCAGCCTCGACTGCGCGTTGGGATAGTAATCGCGGTTATCATCGGCATACATCATCACAACCTGCATCTGATTGCGGATGTTATTGATGCAACTGCTGCGACGGGCGCTCTCCTTCGATCGGGTCAGGACGGGTAGCAATAAACTGGCTAGAATCGCAATAATCGCGATCACCACCAAAAGCTCGATCAACGTGAAGCCTGACGCAATCGTTCTTTGGTTCAACCCAGCCGGATCCTTTCCCCACCGCAACCCGTCCGAGACCGATGCCGGCTTTAAAGCCTGTCCACTCCAATCGCGGGGCTGGCGCGAGTTACTCCCACGAACGGATTGAATCGATGCATGCATTTTAGATCTCTATTCAACCGGGTTTCAACCGGGTTCATTTTCTGAAGAGTGTTGGGCATGGCAAAAGATCTTTTATGCAACCCGTTGCATTGGAAGACAGAGAGAATCATCCGGTTCCGGCCATCCACAAAATCCGTCGCTTTACCAACTCAGGGTCGGGTCAGGCACCGGAAAAGGGACCGCCTCCGCGACCGGTGAGCGCTTCCCGCACTTTCACTCCGCTGATTTCCTGAGGGCTTTTGCCGGCCTTCGAGGCCAACGCTGAGGCCAACCCCGCGGCTTCCCCCATGGCCATGGCCGTGGCGGTCACCCGGGTGGAGGCATGGGCGCCCCGCGTGGCGGAGTGGCAGCGACCGGCGACCATCAGGTTCGCAATCTTCTGGGGCAGTAACGAGCGATAGGGAATGTCGTACGGATCGGGCTGCACCTTCTTCGGATCGAAATCATTGGCGCTACCGACGACGGTTTTGTTTGGATGCAGATCCAGATACCAGCAACCGGTGGCCACGGCGTCGTCAAAGCGACGGCCTTTCATGAGATCCTCTTCACTCAGCACATGCTGGCCGATCATTCGGCGGGACTCTCGGACGCCAATCCACGGATAGGCTTCGATAAAATAGGCGTCGGCAAAAGCGGGAACGTCGCGCTTCCAAGCTCTGAACATCGCGTGGGCATCGGCGCGGCCTTGCACCTCGGCACGGCTAAGATCGGCGGCGTCTGTGGGGTTTGCGGGGACCCGCACGCCATGGATATACACCTCATCTTTGGCGTACAAGAACATCACCCCCGGGCCATAATAATACGGCAATTCACCGCGCTGCTGCGCCCCGGCCAACGCGGTGCGGCAGAGTTGGCTGAGGCCGGGTGTGGGCCGCACGTTTCCCATCCGAAAATGCAGGGTGAGCGGCTGAACCTCCGCATTCTGCTCGAATGGCGCCCCGGCCCATGCGGCGACATCCCCGTCGCCGGTGCAATCAATCACGATCTTCGGCTCCACCCTCACCAGGCCGTCTTTGTTGGCGACAATCACCGCCGTGATCCGATCGCCAACCGTCTCGGCGCCGCAGATGAAGGAATTGTAGAGCACGGTGATGTTGTCGCTCTGCTCTTGAAACATGCGGTCGAGCAGCAGCTTGAACTCGAATGTGTTCGAAATGGTCGGATTGTGTTTTGCCACCGTCTGGGCATCGGGAGCGCAAACCCCGGACCTTGAGAGCAGTTCAAGCGGGATGCCCCGCACGACGATCCGCTTGGTCGTAATGTGTGCGATACCGTCGAAGTATGGCAACCCCACGCAAGTAATGATTCCGCCCGCAAACGGGGCTTTTTCAATCAGGAGCACCTTGGCCCCCTCGCGTGCCGCGGACAGGGCCGCGCCGGTGCCCGCGCACCCCCCGCCGCAGACGAGCACTTCGGCTTGGAGAGTCTTGGTTGAGCGGATCGTCGTTGCACCGCCCGCCGCCTGAGCGGAACTCATGCCAATGGCGGAGGCGGCGGCGACCGTGCCTGCGGTCTGAACGAACTGACGTCGGGTCTGGGTGTCCTCCTTTGAGTTCATAATGGTCTCAGTGGCGGATGGGTTTGACTCCTGGTGCCTCTGAGAACGAGCTTTCTCCCCTCGGGGGGAGGAGGATTGAGGGGCTGGGGTGCGCGTTTGATCCATTGGTTGACTATGCGCGGGGTTGCGTGGCGAGGCAAGGTTTTTATCATGCCATTCGTTGCATCGATGAGGCCCGTCACCGCGAAACCGCTTCAACGAAAACCGTTCGCCTCCCGCCCCGGTTCAGGAGTTGGGGGTCATCCGCCGAGCGCGACGAAGGACCCTTCGGGGGCGTGCGACCTACCTAGCAGTCTGTCGGACTTGAGGTCAACGCGGTTCGATTTTCGCGGCAGGATCGGGTCTGAACGAATGTCGCCAAGAAGTGGCGGGGAATCTAGTCGGTTTCGGCCTCGCGGGGGACTGCGA
>Ga0115002_10006415_pt1 | contig 13548 bp, 13 predicted proteins | sample ArcticOcean_MG_C_8_FD_89576 | JGI IMG/M metagenome (GOLD analysis project Ga0115002, IMG submission 89576) | Marine microbial communities from western Arctic Ocean - ArcticOcean_MG_CB11_86 | ecosystem: Environmental > Aquatic > Marine > Oceanic | place: Arctic Ocean: Canada Basin | collected...
AGCATTTTGAGGGTCTGATCATTTAGAAGACCTTTTTCGTAAGTTTCATATGCTGTTTTATGAATATATTTTATTCCAAGATTATCAAGACCATCAAGAAGTAGACTACTCATGTGACTTCCATAGGAATCATGACATGAACCAAATGGATCTGGAATTATAGAGACTCTTTTACCAATATTTTCTTCGTCTACATTTAATCCCTCTGGAATTTTTCGTAGACCATCTAGATCATCTGAATATGCAATTAATTCTGATTTGTATCCCATATTTTCTAAGGCAAGTTTTACTCCATATGCCCTGACTGCGTCTCCTAAACTTCCAATGTGTGGAATACCTGATGCACCTAATCCACTTTCGACTCTAATTAGACTAGTATCTCTTCCTAGTTGTTCTTCTCTTTCAATTAATTCGGATGCTAGTTTGTCAATCCATGTACCTTTTCCTATAACATTTTGTTCAGACATATTTTATCACAACTCCTTTGCCATATATGGTCCATTAATTTTGTATCCAAGTTTTCTATAATATTCTCTTGTACCTACAGCACTGATTACACATAATTTATCTGATGATAGATCTGTGGCAGCAATTCTTTCTGCTTCGAGCATCAATTTCTTTCCAATTCCTTGATGTTGAAAACTATCTTCTTCTTTTTCACCAATACTGATTGCTTTTCCAAATACATGAACTTCTCTAACAATTGATGTACTGTCAGTAATTTCTTGTCTATGTGCCTTGTTACTTGGTTTTCTTAGTCTCAAAAATCCATATGTAAAGTCATCCTCATCATTAAATGACAAAAAAACCTCTTTTCCACCACATGCGCCATAATCAATTCTTTCTAATTTTAATTCTGGAAATTCTTTTTTATTGTTCAAACCTGCTTCTCTACACCTAATGCATTTGCATGATGTACCTTGTCTTTCTAATTCTTGATGAACTTTTTGTCTCAAATTTCCCATTTTTGGTCCATCCACAATTTCATCCATTGTTATTTCTCGTTGAATTCTCATGACTCGAACCCATTTTGGTATGCTTTTTTTTGATTCACTCAAAACGGTAATCATCTCTTCAGTTGAATACGGTTTATAATTTCCTAATTTGTAATCATCATAAAGTGGAGTATCTTTCAATACTAATGCTGGATAAATTTTCAGCATATCTGGTTTGAATTCATCCATTTCAAATAATTTTTTAAAATCTGCAATGTCTTCTTTTGGACTCATGGTTGGAAGTCCTGGCATCATATGTGCCACAACTTTGTATCCTGCATCTTTTGCAATTTGAAAAGAACTAATCACTTGTTGTAAATCGTGTCCTCTATTGACTATATTGTAAACTCGTTCAGTTAGACTTTGAACTCCAATTTCAACTCTAGTTATTCCATAATCCAACATCATGTCAACATGTTTTTGTTGGCAATAATCTGGTTTTGTTTCTATGGTGAACCCAACATTTCTCATTTTTGCTTTTTCGTTGTTTGTTTTTGCATTTTCTAGGCTATTTGATTTAAATCCATTAATTGCATCATAACATGATTTGATAAAATTACGTTGATAATCGTCTGGCATGAATAGGAATGTTCCTCCTACAATGACTAATTCTAGTTTTGTAGGATCATGACCAAATGCAATTAATTGTTCAATTTTTCGTTTTATCTGAATTCCAGGTTCGTAATCATCTTCTATTGCACTGAGTGTTACTGGTTCTTTTCCTGTGTAGCTATTTGGGGTGTTAACATCTACTCCGCCTGGACAAAAAGTGCATCTTCCATGTGGGCATGCAAAAGGTTTTGGCATTATTGCAATTACTGTTATTCCGGAAGCTGATTTTACTGGTTTTTTTAATAAAATTTTTTGAAGCATTAAGAATTGTTCTTCTGTTGCAGATGATAATATTTCTGAATTTCTAGGTATTCTTTCTAATTCATATTTTGAACATATTTCTTTTATTTCATTTTTAACATGATTTTTTTCTGGATTCTCAATTTTAGATAATTTTTCACACATTTCTTTACATGCATGTAAAAAACTTTCACTTAATTTCTGCATGTACTATGCAATTTAATGCAACATAAAATGGTTTAAACTATATTTCACTTTCTTTTATTTTTTTTTCTCTTAGGAGATGCTTTCTTTTTAGTTACCTTTCTCTTTGTAGTAGTTCGTCTCTTAGGAGATGCTTTCTTTTTAGTTACTTTTCTCTTTTTAGTTACCTTTCTCTTTGTAGTAGTTCGTCTCTTAGGAGATGCTTTCTTTTTAGTTACTTTTCTTTTTACAGGTTGTTTATCTAGTTCTATTTTTAGAACTTTTAATTCATCAATTAATGATAAGACTTCTTTATTCCTGATTCTAACTTCATTTTCTAGAAATTCCTGTTTGTATTTTATATCTAATTCTGATTGAACTTTTGCAGCAGAAGCTTCTTGAATTTGATGTGCTGATTCTATTTGAATTTTCTCTGCTTCATTTACCTTTCGTGTTCTCTCTTCTTCACTTATGGTGGCTTCTTCTTTTTGCATGGGTTTTATTTTTCCTTTGGCAGCTAATCTTTCTAAATAATCCTTCTCATACACGGTTCGTAGTTCTTCTTTAGATCTTTGACTCACAATGATTTTCGATCTTCTGTTTAATTTAAAGTAGTTTTCTGTGTTGTTGGGAGATTTTCATATCCCTTCTTTTTGTATCTCTTAATTTATGAAAAAAACAAAAGTCTAACATAAAATGCAACAGATGCAACAATAACGGTTCCTATCATCAATGGCATTCCTTTGATTAAAAATTCTCTAAACATAATTCTATATCCGAATTTCTCTGCTACTGCAATTGCAACTAGATTTGCACTGGCACCAATCAAAGTTCCATTTCCACCAAGATCCGCTCCAAATGCAAGTGCATACCATAGTGGATTAAAGTCGAATTGTGATAGTGTATTTACAAACATGGGATCTGCTGACATATTTTCTATTATTGGAATCATTGTCGCGGTGAATGGTATGTTATCTACAAATGCCGAGGCAAACGCTGAAGTAAACACTATTGTGAATACACTTGCTGCAAGATCACCTTGTGTCAAATTCACTGCTTGATGGGCAAGTACTTCCAATGCACCTGATGCTTCTACCCCATGAACTATCACAAATAATCCTGAGAAGAATAACAATGTGGGCCATTCAACATGAGATAATGCTATGAATGGCTGTTTTCCTGTTACCACTAACAGTACGGCTGCTCCGCCTAAAGCAATCACTGCAACTTCTAATCCTAACATTCCATGGAACATAAACATCAGAACCACCGCTGATAGCACTATGGCTGATTTTTTAAAGAGTACCATATCTTTAATTTCTTTTTTCGCATCTAATTGATACAATTTTTCCAGATTTTCTGGTTTTTGTTTCAATTCTTTCCTAAACATTATTCTGAAAAGCAAAAATGAAAACAAAAGTGTAATAATTATTTCCGGTGTCATATGCCATGCAAATTCTACAAATGAAATATTGGCAGCTGAACCAATCATAATATTTGGAGGATCACCAATTAGTGTTGTCGCGCCTCCTATGTTTGAAGCGAATATTTCAGCTAAAATTAGAAAAATTGGTTTAATGTTTAAAATTTTTGCAACTGAAATTGTAACTGGAACCATAAGCAATACCATAGTGACATTATCCAAAAATGCAGAACCGACAGCAGTGATTACTGATAATAATATGAGTAATTTCCAAACATTACCGCCAGAAGCTTTTGCAGCCTTAATTCCGATGTACTGGAAAATTCCAGTTTCTCCAAGAATTCCTACAATTAACATCATTCCTAAAAGTAATCCTATAGTGTTGAAATCAATTGCACCAATTACAAAATCAACTCCATCATGAGGATCAATAATTCCTAACGAGAATAGAACTATGATAATTATTAATGCTCCTAGCAAAGCCAGTGATGTTCTATGTATAATCTCTGTAATCAACAGAACATACATTCCCATCAAAACTGACAACGTTGCCATCATTGCAAATGTCAATTCTAGACCAATCATGTTTGGTAATGTAAAAATCATTACAGTCAGTGCAAGGATTCCAGTAAGTCCTATAGCTAGACCCTTTATTGTAAAGTGAGATGGGATCTCTATTTCTGTCATATTAAATCAAAATAACAGCTGTATTTGATGATATCTGGATAATTTTTTTCTAAAATTTAGTCTAAATGATTATGCGATCTTTTTAGAATTTATGAAAACTCCTTTCTTTTTACTAATATGGCCAATTTCATATGTGGTCATCTTATGATTGCTGAAAATTTTTCTTATTTTTTTGACTTGATTTTGAGGTGAAATCATGCAAAAGCCTACCCCCATGTTAAATGTCTTATACATCTCTTCATTTTTTACACCTGAATCTTCGATTAATTGCATTAAAGGTGGAGTTTTTGGTAAATTATCTAGTTCAAATCCAATCTGTTTCAATCTCAAAAGTTTTGTAAATGCTCCTCCTGTTATATGTGCCATACCGTGTATTGAACATTTTTCAAGTGTCTCTAAAACAGGTTTTACATAAATTTCTGTTGGACGTAATAATGCATTCCCTAAATTCCCTAATCCTTTGACATTATCTTTTATGGAGTATTTTGATAATAACGCTTTACGAGCTAATGAATAACCATTTGAATGCAATCCACTACTTTTCACTCCGATGATTGCATCGTTTGTTTTTATTTTATCTCCTAACACCATCTCTTTTTTAGAAAGTATCCCTACAACCATTCCTGCAAGATCATAACCAAAGCCTTTTCCTAAAATTAAGTCTGACATGATTGCAGTTTCTCCTCCTACAATTGGCATTGCTGCTTTCTTTGCACCCTTTACCAATCCTGATACAATTTGTTTAAAAATTTTCTGATCATTTTTGTTTGCAGCTATATAATCTACAAAAGAAATTGGTGTTGCACCTATGCAAATTATGTCATTAACATTCATTGCAATACAATCTATGCCGATTGTATCATATTTTTTCATCATGTTTGAAATAATCACTTTTGTTCCAACTCCGTCTGTATGTGTTGCTAATAATTTTCCTCCAGGAATTTCTACAATTCCTGCATAATGACCAAAACCATGTGTCATTTTTGCTTTCTTTTGTAAATTATGTGTTGATTCTATTAATTTACCAATTGCTCGTTGACTCTTTTTTATTTCTGAAATGTCAACTCCTGCTTTTTTGTAAGTAATTGTCATACTCATTTATCTACATGTACATATTTGAATCAATTTTTTTATGTTCTGAATATTTATCCGATAACTCTCTCAAATCTACTCCAATCTGTTTTCTTTGTTTCTTTAAATTTTTTGTATTAATTTCAGTTTCATATATTCTATTTACAGCCTCAATAATTGTTGTTGAGGCAACAGGATCTGGGATTTTCTCATTTGCTTTTACAAGTAATGTAATTCCTCGAATCTTCCTAATTAGACACTCATTTAGTATTCCGCCAGAAATTCCAGTAATGAAGCCTTGAGGGATCATTTTGATGTCATGTTCTTCCATCACTCTACACAAGTCTACTTCTGCAGCAAAGAATGCATTTCCATCGTGTTTTTTAGCTGCAACTCCATCTAATACTATTATTTCATTTGCGCCTTTTTTTTCTGCCCAATCTAGAATCGCCATTGCAATATTGTATATCCCATCTTTACTGATTATTATCTCACAAATTATTGCACAAATACTTCCGTCATTATTGGAATAAATTCTAAATGGATGTCTTAATCTGCCTTGCATGAATACTGTTGATGGTGGTAAGTGTTTTGAACGGAGAAATCCAATTTCTTTCATATCCAATTCGTTTATCATATGATCTATTGCTATGGTCCCAACTAATCCTGCACCAACAAATCCTACAAAAATTGTAGGATTTTTTAATCTATTTTTTCCTATTTCATAGATCTCTGCTTCAGGTATGTTTGATTGCAATGTTTTATTGATTATGTTTTGTTTAATTACTTGTTCGCTTCATGAGGGAACATATCTTGTAGGATGATTCGAATAATTATTTTTGGAACTGATTCTATATTGTTTGTTTTACTATATGCATCACGAATATTCTGATCTAATTTTTTTCATTCATTGTAAACAAATCTAACATAACTCTTCCCTTATCTGTGATCGTATAGATCACATTTGATCCAACTCTCTCTTTTTCCATGAATTTGTATTCTATACAAAAATGTAGATAGTTTAGAAAAGATCTCTTCATTCTGATTTTAGATTTTGAGTACAAGTCTGAAAATGTCATTGGGTTTGAATTTAATTGGTATAATAGTTTCAACAGGGAAAGAGTACTGAACTCCTTTGTTTTTGCTCTTACTGCATCTAAAACTTGTTCGTCTCGTTGAATTATGAACCCTTTAAATCGTTCTGCTACTTCTAACGGTACGTATGTTAATCTTGCTCTCATACAGTATAGTACCGTACTTTACCATATTAATGTGCAGTCATGCATTGTTGAGCTATTTGATCAGTTTTACTAAACATTTCTGGCATAAATGATTCATTTTTGTTGTTTGAAAAGTGAATCTTAGAAAATCAATGAAATTTAAACTGGATTTCACCTATCTAAAATATGATAGTAGATATTCTTAGTTCAATTTTTGGTTTAATCTTATTATCTGCAGGTGGATACGTTTTAGTCGCAGGTGGTACAGCACTGGCAAAAAGGCTTCAAATTAGTAGTATGGTCATTGGTTTGACAGTAGTTGCATATGGTACATCTACTCCTGAACTTGCAGCAAGTCTAACTGCTGCATTCAATTCTCACCCTGATCTAATTCTAGGAAATATTGTTGGTAGTAATATTAGTAATATCGGTATGGTAATTGGAATTTCTGCAATAATTGCTACGGGTTTGGTGATAGATGGAAAAAAGCGAAATGGACTTGGAATTAGAGGTCGTGTAGTAACTAGGTGGCTACCAATTATGATTTTTGTATCTTTTCTAATGATCTTACTTTCATTTGATGGCGAAATTTCACAAATTGATGGTGTTATCTTGGTAGCCGGATTGATTGTTTTTACTATCTATGTTATCAAGACTGCAAAAAAACAGATTCCTGTCGGTGATGTCATAGAAGATGAAGATCCTGCTGGTGATATGGCTATTTCACGTATTAAGGTCAATACAATTCCTAGAGCGATATTTGCAGTTGTTGTTGGTGCTGTTTTATTATTTGTAGGTGGAGATTTTACTGTTGATGGTGCGGTAAATATTGCAGAAGATTTAGGTATTTCTCAATTAGTTATTGGTGTTGTAATAGTTGCTATAGGAACTTCACTACCTGAATTAATCACTTCTGTTATTGCAATAAGAAAGAAGCAAATGGATATTGGTATCGGAAATATTGTTGGTAGCAACATTTACAACATTCTTCTCATAGGTGGTATATCTGCAACATTAATTGGTATACCTGTGTCTGCCGATGTTTTTTCAAATTATTACATAATGATTGCATTTAGTCTTGTCTTATTCATTGGATTTAGAAAATTCATCCCAAGATTTGTAGGAATTGGTCTTGTAATTGCATTTGTTGCATATCTCGTAAGTCTTTTACTTTAATTTTCTCTAGGATTTTGATATTGATATTTTTTGATTTTAATTAATTCAAAATACGAACCAAATTTCTTTGCGTCATTAACACCATCTAATCCCTCAGACTCTGTAGGTTCTACTTCGAATTTCTTGATTTTTTGATATGTTGTATCTCTCTCAGCAGGAATTCTTCCTATACTTCTAATCAAATGTCGTATCTCTTTTGGTCTTAGTAACTGACCATATTCTGCACCTGCTGCAGTCGATATGCTTTCATTGACTAGTGTTCCTCCAAAGTCATTTGCACCCCAATTAAGAAGCAATTGTGAAAATTTTGGTCCTTCTTTTACCCATGACATTTGGATATTGTCTATAACATTATTCAGCATAATTCGTGAAATTGCATGAACTAACAACGCGTCGTTTGAATTTGCACCTTTTTTGATACCTTCATGAAGTTGGTGTTTGTACATTGGTGCTTCTGAATAAATGAAATTAAGTGGAACAAATTCTGTAAATCCTCCTGTTTCTTTTTGGATTTCTCTAATTGTATCTAAATGATTTACTCTGTGTTCATTTGTTTCTAAATGGCCAAACATCATGGTTGATGTAGATTTTATTCCCATCTTATGGGCAGTTTTTATGATATCGGTCCAATCTTTGACTGTAATTCTTCCAGGAGAAATTATGTCACGTAGTTTTTGATTAAGTATTTCTGCTGCAGTTCCAGGAATTGTATCTACTCCTGCATCTTTTAATCTACTTAGATATTCTTTTGTTGAAACATTGGATCTAGTTGCACCATAAAGAATCTCTTCTGGAGAAAATCCATGTATGTGTATATCTGGAACTTCAATCTTGATTTCTCTACAAATATTTTCATATAATCCTGCATCCATGTCTGGCGGAAGTCCTGCCTGAACACATACTTCTGTAGCTCCGTATGTGTATGCTTCTTTTGCTCTTCTTGTAATTTCTTCAATAGGAAGTGTATACCCTTCTTCTTCTCTAAAATCTCGACTAAATGCACAAAAACCACATTGTTTTATGCATACATTTGTGAAATTGATATTTCTGTTAACCACATAAGTTACTGTATCGCCTACCTTGTTTTTTCGTAAATGATCTGCGACTTTACCAACAAGTTGAAAATCAATTCCTTTTGCATCAAATAGAATTAGTGCTTCTCTAGATGTGATATCTTTTCCAGAAATAGCTTTATTGAGGATTGCTGCAATTACTGGATCTGCATATTGCAAAATTCCATCTACATCTTTATTATCTAAATTCATTTCCAATAACTCTCTTTAACGTAATTTTCTCCGTCAGCAATTAAAGATATTCTTTGCTTTAGATCTTTGTTTACTAGTGAAATGAACTCTGGATATACTGGAAATCTAGCTTTAAATGAAAAGCCAGAATCATTACATTTCTTTTCAACATTTTTAATATTTGGCCATGAAAATTCTGGATTCACATAATCTGATGTAATTGGTGAAATTCCTCCCCAATCGTTAATCCCAACTGATAAAAACTCCTCATAATTATCTGGTGACAAATTAGGAGGAATCTGAATATTTGCATTTGGCATAATAATTCTACACAATGCTACTATCATTTTGAAATAATCTTCTTCTGGTGTTGTATGTTGAGACATTGATGTTTTTGGTTTTGGATGAAAATTCTGTAAAATGATCTCTTGAATATTTCCATATTTATCTTGAATTTGTTTAATATCTAAAATGGATTGAATACATTCTTCCATAGTTTCTCCTATTCCAACTAAAATTCCTGTAGTCATTGGAATTTTTAATTCTCCAGAATATTTCAAAATATTTAATCTAGCACTTGGTTCCTTACTTGGTGCATCTTGATGCGGCATACCTATTTCTCTTAATCTTGGACTAGAGTTTTCAAGCATTAATCCCATACTCACATTTGTTTTTTGTAATTCTTTCATTTCATTTTTAGTGAGATTTCCTGCATTGGTATGAGGAAAAACTCCTTCGTTCAATACCGTCTCTGAACAATGAATCAAATATTCTGACGTAGATGAAAATCCTTCATTTTTTAACCATTTTTTTGCTTCTGAATATTTTTGCTCTGGTTTTTCTCCTGTAACAAACAATGCCTCAGTACAATTGTATTTCTTTGCCATTATTGCTAAATCTTTCACTGTTTGCTTATTCATCAATGATAATTTTGTATCATTGGGTTCTGCTTTGTAAGTACAATATGAACATGTATCTCTACAGAGATTAATTATATTGAAAAATGCTTTTTTTGAAAAACTAATGTTCTTCCCTTTTCTTTTATCTCTCAGTTTAGATGCGGTATCGAATATAATTTTTTTTGGTGCATTTTTTGCTAATTGAAAAATCTCATTTTTTTTGATATCTTTTGATTCATTAATTTTTTGAATTATTTCAAAATCAAATTGTAATTTACTCAATGTTTAAAAATTCAATATGATCTATTTAATTTTGTAGAATTTTATCTAGGTCTTTCCTCAAGAATCATTGTTAAATCAAAAGATACTCCAGTTCTTAAAACTGTAAGAATCATTTCATCTCCAATTGTTTTCTCCCTTTGTAGGTGAATCAATATATCTGAAATCTTTCTGACCGTTTTTCCATCAATTGCTACTATGATGTCTCCGTCAACTGGAAATTCTCTTCCATCTCTCTCTCTCGTTTGAGTTACTCCCTTCATTCCAGCTTTTTCTGCTGGACTTCCTTCAATTACTGAAATTACTACAAAACCTTTTGAACTTTTCAAGTTTCTCATTTCAGCAAGTTCTGGATCAACATCTGTTCCTGAAATGCCCATCCACGGATGTTTAAACTCACCATCTTTGATCAACACTGGCACTACTTTCTTTACTGTATTTGACGGAACTGCAAAACCAACTCCTGTAAATTCACCTGTTGCTGATTGTATTGCTGTATTAATTCCTACAACTTCTCCTTTCATGTTAAATAGAGGTCCTCCTGAATTTCCTGGATTAATTGCTGCGTCAGTTTGTATTACATTTGGAATTGAATATCCTGTATCTTGTGGTAATAATCTGCCAATTTGGCTCACAATTCCGGATGTCATTGAACCTGATAATCCGAATGGATTTCCAATGGCTACAATTTTTTCGCCAACTGTTAGTTTTGAAGAATCTCCAATTATGAGTGGTTGTAAATATGTTGAATTAGATGCATTCACTTTTACAACTGCAATGTCCAAATCTCTATCTTTTCCTATCACGTCTCCTATGTATGATTCTCCATCAAGAAATGTTACTGTTACTTTTGTTGAATCTTGTACAACATGTTGATTAGTTATTATGTATCCTTCATTTGAATACACAAACCCTGAACCTATTCCTCCATCATTACCTCTAAGAACATTAACTTGAACAACACTTTCTTCTGCCATTCCAAAAATTTCAGCTAATGAAAATTCAACATCTACTTCTACCATCTCTACAATAGCTTCTATTTTCTTTTCAATAGCTTCTATTTTCTTTTCAATAGCTTCTACTTTATCAACAACTTCTGAAACATCTTCATCTTTTTCTACAACCCCTCCAATACTTTGTGTCACTCCTACAATCTCATCAACAGAATGTGTATGGGTCTCATTTGTTACATTTCCTTCATTTAGTACATTTTCGGTGTTAGAATCAAAATACACAAACAATGTAAAAATTAGTGCTACAGCCGCAATTACTCCTACTACAACAGTTCCATTATTTGCCATAATCAAACTCATTTTGAAGAAACTATAATCTTTACTGTAGTTGTCATACTTTAAGATAATTCTGAGAGAATTCCTTTACTGAGTACTTTCTACCTCTCCATGAAACTGCTGTAGACTTGTTTGCCTGTAAAATTCCTGAAAGAAATCCTAAAACTACGATAATACTTCCAACAGGTGCAAAAATTGAATTTACTATGCTTAGATTTAACCCCATTTTTGTTTCCATAATTGACGCTGAAAAAATTGTAATTGTGGAAATAATTGCAGAAATTAGTAAAGTTGTAAACGATAAATTTGGTTCAAAGGCAATTACTGCGTATGTGAGTAATGGGATAGGCATAAACAAAATGAATAGTACAGCAAAAAACACTCCTACTGCAGATTTAGAATTTTGATGATAAAGAGGAACCATTAATCGTTTTAATCCATTCCACATTTCTTTTGAGCTTCGTGAATACAATGCTTCTATCAAGTGTTCTCCTCGAACCATCTTTAATGCATATCCTGATTCTTTTGTTATCTTTCCTAATGCTCCATCTTCAATTATCTCTTGTTTAACCTTCTCATGAGTGCCAATTTCCTCATACACCTTTCGTTTAATTACAAAGAAACTTCCAAAAAAGTACCCAACTTTCTTTTTAGGATTATTCACATTCAATGCAGAATATCTTGAATGCAAAAAAGTAGATAACATCGGTAAAGTTATTTTTGTTATTCTATCTATACAATGTAATCTTGGAATGACTGTTAACGCATCAAGGTTTTCTGATTGTAGATGAGATACTGCTAACGTAATCACATTTTTTTCAAATTTTGTATCCGCATCTGTAAATAGTATTAGGTCTCCTGTTACTTTTTTGAATCCTTCCATACATGCCCAATTTTTTCCCATCCAATTTTCTGGTTTTTCTCGTGCAGTAACATGAATGATCTTTGAATCTTTTTCTGCAAATTCCTCAATAATTTCTCCTGTTTTGTCTTCTGACGAATCATCAATTGCTATTATTTCAAAATCATTGTAATCCTGTGTACTTAATGTTTCTAAACATTTTGAAATATACTCTTCTTCATTTCTTGCAGGAAGTATTACTGATACTCTAGGGTTTAAAGTGCTATTATCTTTGAATCTATCTAAAAATGGTGTTTTAGTAAATGATTGAAACATAGAGTGCATTAATGAAAGCCACGCAAAAAAAACTCCTATTAAAATTATTGTAAAAACAAAATTAAAAACATCAATTATGATATCTGCCATTAATTTTCCACTTCTTTTTTGATTGCTTGCAATGCTTGTTCTGTTCCACTTTTGATATGCTTTTTTAGCATGCCCGTAAACATCCCCATTATTCCCGAAAGTTTTACATCCCAAATTGCTTCCAGTTCACATGAATCATTTACTCTTTTCAATGTAAGAATTTTTTCTCCTACTATCACACCTTCTGTAAACACTGCTTTAATTGTCTCTTTAGGAACGATTGTTACTTCTTGTAAACATTTTTGATCACGAAATGCAATTGTTATCTCTCGTGATATGTGATTTTCATCTTTTGAAATGTTTCTAATTTCTTTAGTCCCTTTCCAAAATTTTGGCTCATTATCAATATCTGATATTACATCCCAAATTTTTTCTTGAGTTGAATTAATTATTACAAATGTTTTGATTTCTGCCATATTTCACACCGTTAAACGGAAAATATTAGCCTTATCAACTCACTGTTTATCTTGAAATTTTTCACACAAATTGTACAAATCATTCATCTTATTCATCTTGCCATTTTCTTGAAGTTCTTGATATTCTTTTTTCAGCCTCTCATATTCTTTTTTCAGCCTCTCATATTCTTTCTGGTATCTTAAAATATCATTTAGAACATTACATGAAGTTGCCATTTTTTGTATCATTTTATTTGATTCCATTGTTAAATTGTTACTTTTTGAAATTGTAAGTCTTAAAATTTAGAAATTAATTTTAAACCGTCTATATTTGATGTATTATGGATTATATTTCATATGGTGATTTCTCTAAATTGGATCTTCGTGTAGCAAAAATCACATCAACAGAAAAAATCCCTGAGAAATCACGAATCATCAAAGGCACAATATCTTTGGGTGATGAAGAACGTGTTGTAATAATTGGTGGAGCACAATTTTACGAGCCTGAAGATTTAATTGGAAAAACAGTGATCGTTGTGGCAAATTTAGAGCCCAAAAAAATGGCTGG
>Ga0115002_10006416_pt1 | contig 13548 bp, 2 predicted proteins | sample ArcticOcean_MG_C_8_FD_89576 | JGI IMG/M metagenome (GOLD analysis project Ga0115002, IMG submission 89576) | Marine microbial communities from western Arctic Ocean - ArcticOcean_MG_CB11_86 | ecosystem: Environmental > Aquatic > Marine > Oceanic | place: Arctic Ocean: Canada Basin | collected...
AAATTTTACGATTGTCTTCCTTTTACTATATTTCATTGTGCGAAGACTACCTCAAAAGCAGGTGGGAATATGGGGCTATCTGTTAACTACGCACTTGTAGACAGTGTTTCAGAAATGGAGTGGTTGCTTAATAGACACATGCGTATTGCAGATTTGTATGCAGACCCAACAATGGTTATTAAACGTGTAAATGATGAGCCTGTAGAGATAGAGCCAGGATCTGGTACAATTGAAATCCTTGAAGGTGAAGACGTATACTACCTCCAATTTAGAGGTTCTTTACCTGATCTAGACCAGCTTACTAACTTCTTTAGAGTTCAAATAGATGAAGAAGGCTTCTCATTACCGCAGTCCGGTGCTAGTGGTATTGATACGATTGCACAACAACAAGCTTCCCTAATTAAAATATACAAGCCAGTAGAGAACGCGCAGATGGCTTTAGAAGATGTTAATGCAAAAGTAGTTGGACTTATGCAGAGGTACTCATGGGAAAACAACATCGAAGTTATGGGTCGCATGGACTCAGAAGATAATGTAGAATCCTTTGCTTTTAATATAAAGGGTAAAGATACAAAAGGAATGCGTAATACAAAAGTACACTTAAGGGCACGGTTCCCACTCGAAGAACTACGAAATGTATCTGCTGCAGCGACTCTAAAGAATTCAGAACTAATGCCCGCAAAGGTTGTGATGAAACGATTACTACATGCGCAAGATCCTGATGCATGGAGAGATGAAATCCTAAGTACGCGTACAGAAGATAACCCAATGGTTATGCAACAACTCATTGATTCACAGTTACAAACAATAGCGCAGAGGTCAACAATTCAACAGATGGTACAAGAAGAGATGGCTGCAGCTGCTGAGGGGCAACCTGAAGGAATGGAAGGAGCTCCAATGACTCCAGATGAGCTATCTATGAGGGGTCAAATGAGTCAACAAGGAACACCTCAATCACCCGCACCTATGGACCCTCCGCCAGAGCAAATGGAAATGGAAGGGCTATTAGCACAAATGGGGGCTAGTCAAGGAATGGCAGATAACCCAATGCCTCTCCCAGTACCAGAAGAAAATCCTTTAGCTAATCTAGAGATGGGTCCGGGGGTTTAATGGCTAAAAAACCTTATGCTGAAAAACTAGACGACTCTATCTTTGATGCATTATTAAAAATACGTGAACATGTTTTATCTACATATCCAGAAGATACTCTATTAGATTCTATGGTACGTCAATCTTTTGTTGCAATGCAACCTCAAGAACAAATGGAAATCGTGCAAAATCTTGGACCTGATTGGATGGTTAAGGTTGCCGCAAAGATCGAGAAGAAGCTTGGTGAGATTGACAAGCAAGGAGTTAATTAATGGCTGGTGAAATTTATAGTACAGACCCTAGAAGCGCGAATTATGACAGTAGACTTGACCCCAACAGTCCAGATTACTCTCCTGAATTTGAAGCAGCTATATTAGCAGATCCTAGTAATAAGATAGAAGGTCCGGCATCTACAACAGGTCTAGGAACAAAGGATACTGTTTCTGCATTTACTTCTAATGGTATTACTGAAAAACAAGTAACGGATATCTTAAGAGACTGGCAAAGGCCTAATATTGATGCTGAGAGTATGAATGAATTCTTAGCATGGGTTACATGGTATAAACAGCGTTACGCTCCCTTATTTAACAAAAATTCTGCTGAAATAATAAAAGGTCAAAATAATGTTACAAGATCAATAACAAGTGATTTATTAATTAACTGGACTGCTATTGTTTCTGCGCATGAAAAAGTAAATAAAAGTGGTAGTATCCCTGACGAAATGCTCCTTGAAGGAAATGCATTTATACAAGCTCCTAAACCGTATACGGTTAGAATTAATATACTATCAAAAGGAGCAGATGGTACAGGGACCCCCGCAACAGTAGAGCTGCAATTAGAGGAAGCTTCGTGGAATATCCTTAAAAAATCAAAATTAATTAATAATTTTCTAGGAGAGGTAACAGACTCAGCTGATGGTAAAGAAAAGGTAATTGAGGTACATGCTGGAGGTTGGTGGGATTTAAAAGATGCACTACTTAATCCAGACATGTTAGGAGTAGAAGGAGCTGAAGTAGCTGCTTTAGGAAAAATTTACTCTAGGCTAAATGGAGCAGTTGAAGAAAAAAATCCTTATAATCCAAGAGAAGATGAGATGCCCGCACTGTCACAACAGTTAATTAAAACGGGAATTGCTTGGTCATATGACCCAATAACAAAAAGACCCGAGCTTATTGATACGATGCCATGGATAGGTCCTTCGCCCGCGTCACTTCGTTGGATTCCTAAAGATCCTAATAATCCTACAGGACGTGGTGCATGGGATATAGATGAAGAAAGTGAGATACAAGTAGGCAAGTCATTATCAGAAGGTGTTCCTGCCTCTGTTCGTCCGTGGTTGACAGCTGTTCTAGACTCAGGTGGGGACATGAGTGTAATTGAAGGTGCCCTACCCGAAGAACTACGCAATTTAGACGCAGCAGGAATGACATCACTTAACCCTACTCAACGAAGCATAATCAAAACAAAGAATGTTGTAAAGCATTGGGTAGGCTTTTTATTAGGACAAGCTCGATTAGCAAGTGACCCTAAGTACGCAAAACAACCTGTCAGTATTCCTATGGGGTTTGGTGTTCCCCCCTTAACTGTTTCTGGGTTCGATATTAATTTTCCTAACTTTGTCCCATCTTCAGCAGGGGGAAGTGATTATGGTTTAGGTGCAAGAGCAGCCGCTGCATTAGGTGCAGATAAAGTACTCCAAGCTGGTGGTAGTTGGTATGACCAGTGGAACAAAACTGAAGAGTATAGTCAAATTGGTGCAGAAGGTAGACAAGGTAATTTTCCTCCGTTGTACTTTACTGACAAAGGAGTACCAACAGTAGACGGTACAAAAGTAATGAGTAAGAGTCAACTTTTAGCAGAGATCATTGAAAGTATTAAACCAGAAAATGCAAAGCCAATGCCTTCTAACCCAGATCAATCTCCAGATCAAGCTCCTGTTACAACAGGACCTGGTTCTTCTGAAGGACTTAAATATAGTTCTTCTGCATTTTTATCTAGGGACTACGACCAAGATGGTAACGTGATTGGTTATTGGGATGTATCTCCAGATAATCTAGCTGTTTGGATTAATACAAATGCTGCCGGAGATATTCTTTCAAGAAATCCCGGAACGAGTGATCGAGCTGCTCGATTACGTTGGCTAGAGAAATATGGGACAGAAGAAGAAAAAGCGTTGTGGGACGCGAACTATCCTACGGAAGATCAAGAAAACTTAAATGGTATTCTTTCTACAATGAAAGGATTTCAAACATCAGCACAAGCAGAGATAGCACGTCTTTTAAAACTTCCAAAAGAGGTTGATATAAATGGTAATGAGATAGATCCTGTTCCTAGTTGGATGTACGATCAAGCTGCAGGTGATTTTTCTACGACGGCGAATGGTAGGGATCTACTAGCTAGAAAAGCTGCAGTAGAGCAAATTATACCGGAAGAACCCAATCATGTTCCTTCAAAAGATGCCCCTCCCAGTGAGACTGCTGAAGAGAAAGAGCTTCGACTAGCAAAAGAGTCTAAGGATGCAGCAGATGTAACAGCTGCAGATTTGCTAAGAGATAAAAAAATCAAAGATGATTTGGAAACCGCTAGGCTAGCTGAGAAACAAAGACTAGAGGATTTGGCCGACCAACCCTCTACAGACAAGACACCTGATAAAAAGAAGCCTTTATATACGCAACCTTTTACAGGTGATGCAGATAAAAATCCTTTAGGAGTAGGCATGGGAGCTCCTGATGACAGTGCTGCTACTACAAGTGTTATTACAGGGTCCTCCTCACCTGAGAACCCACTAGGAGTAGGTATGGGAGCTGGTAGTACTAAACCAGCAGCTGCTACTAGTTCTACTAGTGAAGAACAATGGACACAGTATTTAGAAGATACCGGGCAACAAGGAGCAACAGGAACTGCAGCAGCATCCGCTTATCAGTCATTCCAAAGTCAGAAATTATATGATAAAGAGTACGGGGGAACTGGAGCTACTGATACTCAAACCTCTACATATACGACTGCCGCAGAAAAAAGTGCGAACGATAAAGCAGCCTTTGAAGATTATGAGACAGCTACAAAAGGAGATACAAATCCATGGAAGTCAGCTAAAGATGAGACTGGTACGTGGGGTTTAAAACCGAAAGTAAAACCTAAAAAAGGAACTATAGCTGAAGGAACAGGCGAACTCTAATGTCAATAAAAGAAATTGATGATATTTTAAAAAAACTAGGTACTGGAGAAGCTAACGAAGAAGATTCACGCAGGATGATGGATACAATTCGTAGAACGTCTCCATCCGAATCAGTTAATATTGCAGACATGGTTTATGGAACAGAATCTGTAGGAGCATTGCCGGCAGATGGAGAAGAACCCTCAGTTGAAGAACCTACATCACTTACACCTCCTATAGCACCTCCTTCGTTAAAACGAGAAAGGCCAACTCCAGAATCCGACGCTCCAGATATGTACGATAGTACTGGTATAAATGAGGTAGTTGAAGATGAAGTAACTGCTTCAATGGAGCGCATTGGTAGTAATTTTACTAGCTACACAAGAAATTCTGATTTTGAAATAGGGGGTAATTTTCACAACCTCCTTGAAGGTACCAGAAATGCGTACACAGATCCGATAGCACGAAGAACTTGGGCTAGAGAAACTTCAGAAAGGTCTTCTAAAGAAATCGTTCAACAGATGGCTAAAGAGTCATACGAGTTTTTAGCGGATGATGTAAAAGCGCAGTATATAGGTATTGTGACTGGTGAAATGACGAAGCTAAATAATAGTGAAGCTACTTATTTTATTAAGAGTCGTTTAGGTACTCCTGAAGGTGAAGCTGAAATTTTCTCAGCTATGTTAGATTACACAATAAACGAGCCAACGGCTAGTAAAGATCTAAAACAGTTCTATCGACAATGGGAACTTATTAAAGATAAAGCAGAGCAACAAACTACAGAAGAGCCTTTTAAAATTCCTAAAGACCTTTCTAATATTGAACCTAGATTTGCAGAAGCACTAGATAGACAGGCAAATAGTGCGGTTAGTCAATTAGGTAATATTCGTTCTGCTTTTTCTACATATATTAGTGATGAGAATATAAGCTTATCTAAGGTACCTTTTTATAGAGCGAAGACTTTAAATTTAGTTGCAGACGCTTTTAGTAAAATTGATAATGAAGCTATTCTAGACGAAAATGAAATACTGGAAACTCGTAAAGAAGTACTTCGTTCTCTACAAGATTATGGTTCAAAAGAAGAAAACTTCTACTTGTTATCAATTGAACCTGGAGACCTCGCAGCAATGAAACGCTACGGAGGTTTAAGAGATCTATCTACTGAAACATTTTTGCAAGCATTAATGGTTACACCAGCTGATCTAAGGACTTATGATGAAGGTCATAGAGGTCTTTCTACAGTTGGATCAAAAAGAGTATTGAATAAAGCAAATCAAACATGGACGTACTTAGGGTTAAGTAGAGCACAACAATCTTCTATGCGAAGAGTTATTGTAGAAGGATCCCAAACAGGTATTTCTAACTCGATTGCACAAGTAGCCAAAGCAGGGGATGAATTAGTTGCAGATGAAACAGCCATACTAACTTACATTGCAGAACTACGTACTGATGCATTGAACAGAGGAAACCCATGGCCTCCTGCAACAGCTTTAGAAATCCCTTCACAACTTATAACGGATAATGTGACAAATGAGTTTCTAATGTCACGAGGAGCAGAACCCGTAGATCGACGAGGCTGGGCCAAGAAAGGATTAAGTGCAGTATTCGGAGTAGGTGGAGATGCCGTAGGTGGCTTGATGGCTGCGGATGAATACATAATTGATAGTATAGCTGAGAACGTTTTACAAGATGCAGACTATGATGCATCTCAGTGGGGTATAGAAGATGACCCATACAAACAAGCAGAGCGTGAGGCACTAGGTATAATCTTTGGGGGTATCGTTGGACATACTGCTGCAGATTATGATAAATGGGCTGCTAATCAAAGACGATCTGGAAATGAAACGATGGCATTGTTCTTCGATGCTATGAGTGTTATGAACGCAGGTGAAGCAAAAATACTTGGTGGAATATATATAGGTACTGGGGGTACTATTGATGTCGCGTCAATAGGTGCTTCAAAACTATGGAATCAAAATTTAAAGACTGGAGTGGGAAGACTTCTGCCAGAAAAAGCAAGAAAAAGATTAGAACTAGAAGGAAGTCTGATTACTTTTGAACAAATAGCATATACTGTAGAAAAAGGTATTTCACACCAGTTAATTCCCGGAGTAGGATCACAATCTTGGATAGAAGAGTTTCCTGAGTTAAAAGATAAAGGACCTTTTGAAGTATACAGTGTTCTACGAAATAACATGACACACCCTGATTCTAAGCCAGGCGGTAAAATTCGTAGAGACCTAGTTTCTATATATCGTGAACTACAAGTAGCTGGTGAATCCACTTTTAATGATAGACAAGAATTAGAAGACGCTATTGGTGGAATACTCTCTTACGAGCAAGACCCTGAAGATGGTATGTTTAGACTAAAAAACGCAGAAGAGTTTATTGCAATTTATAATATAAGAAATGAAAATGGTGACCGTGAGTACAGTATAGGTGAAGCACTTGATGAATCCATAGGAATGGGAGAACGTATGCGGGCAGGATTTGCCTTCGGTACGTTCAATCTATTTGATGTATTTGGGGGTGCCGCTGGTAAAGTATCCAAAGCAGGATTTAGTGCAATAAAGGCAGCGCCGAGGTTAAAGAGGGTAGGTTCAGTTTCTAACCAAATAGTACAGTACCTAGGTGATGCGACAACGCTTGATTTAACTGATACAAAAAAAGCAGAGTCTTATGTCAGTGCACTTCGAGAGAGAGCTGCTGCAATAAAAAATATCAAAGATCTAGAACTAGATGAAATAAGCGTAGTTGCCCCTAAAGTCAGTAGTCTTCAAGAAACTAAAAGAGCAATTAAAGCAGTAGTAGATGTACCTAAAGCGATATTCCGTGATCCCACAGTAGCTCAAGGAGCGGACATTGCAAAACCACTTCAAGCACAAAAAGGGATAGATAAACTACAAGAAGTTAAAGAAGGGGCTACACTTCAAATTAAAGGTAAACAGGTTCCTCTAGTAACTGAGACTGTTAAAGGAGTAACCGGATTTGGACGTAGGTTTTCAGACAATCTGCAAGGAAGATTGACTGTAGATAAAGGAGCTCTTCCTGCTAAATTAACTGAGTTAGAAGATGAATTAAAAATGTTAGAGGATGCTGCAGACTTAATAGAAGACGGTATTCGCTTTAGTCAATCCTCTGTCGATGTTTCAAGATTTGACGATATTGGTAATGCGGTATTACGTGCAGATCAATACATTGATACTGGCGGTGGTATTAAAGATTTTTTTAAGATTACTAAGGCATTAGGTAGAAGTGAGGCACTTCAAGATTTTGATGTACTTAAATGGAAACAAACTGGAAAGTATGGTGAGCATGATTTAGTACACTTACAGACAGATGGGTTTGATGGTAAGCCTCTTTTGGATAGAGGATTTGAAGCAACTAGATGGCTTAGAAATAAAGCGTTTAGTGCTACAACAGAAGGTGCAGCAAGAGACCGAATTATATCTAACGTGTACACTACTATGAACGAACTCGGTTCTATGCTCGGAAGTCTTGGACCTCGATTTAATAAAACACTTTCAGATGAACATGCTGACATAGTATTTTCTTTTCTAAAAGAACTACAACTTGCAGGTAAAGCGGACGACCCAATGGCCTACTTGCTATTCCTTCAAAAGAATAAAATTTCAGGTACGTTACACGCAGAAACAGCAAAATCTCTTGACATTCTTAAAGATATTGACTTAAGTAAAATTGAAAGCCTAAAGTCACAATTAGGTCCTTCCGAATTAAACCCAAAGGGACTACACCCTCAAGAGTGGTGGGCTAAGTTTAACGAAGAAATAAAGGCACAGTCACAAGAAGTTATGTTAAAAAGATATAACTTAACAGAAGAACAAGGTGCTGCACTTGGACTACAAAATGCAATCAATAGTTTTACATCTAAATTATTCTTAGAAAGACCTGCGTTTGCTATGAGAAACTGGGTTACAAACAAATCTCTAATGGCGATAGATGGAATGAACGTAGGAGAGATGTTTTTACGTAGTGACGCGCATCACCAAAACGTATGGGGTGATGTTGAATTTGCAGCTAAAGGGTTCTCTTCTGCAGCACTAGGAGCTGACGTAACAAACCTCCTTCCTATTCGAGGACAATCAAAGGCATGGGGAATTGCAACTGGTAGTCATAACGAAGCAGTACTAAAAAAGAAAGGTTGGAGACGTGCACTCAGACGAACTCAGGGTGGAGGTATACCCCTAATCGGCGGTGGCGTTCCCTTTATATTTGCAAGAGAACTTTCAGGTTATGCAGAAGCTGTTGACCGAATGAAGATTATGGATGTAGCAGGAGCAAGATGGTACAAACAACTTGCATCAGAACAGCAAATTACAAATTTAGTTCAACAGTATGCACCAGACGCTTATAGAATCCTGCAAGAGGGTGATGGTCTTTTATGGAAAACTGTTCTAGAAGCAATACAAGATCCTAACATACTAGACTTAAATGATGTGTTAAATATTGTAGAAGGAGCTACTGATCAAGCAGGTGTCTATCTTGAACTAAGAAACAGTGCTGGTCAATTTCTTAGAGAGCTAGGATTTGATGAGATTAGTTTAGCAGGGACCAGTAAAGCAGACGAAATTGTAGATAGAATACTTAACAATCCTAACTTAATTAACCCTAGTCCAAACGGTAAAGGACCATTAGCAGCTGGATATGGTTTACTTGATAGTCTTGATGAAGAAATTTATAAGTTACTAGAAGACTTACGCCCTCAAGCAATTACAGCCGGGTTTGATGTATCTAGAAATACTAACCCTAGTGTTATGCGTAAATCTCGGTATCCTACATTTAAGACAACGGAACTGGAAATGAGAATACCACAAGAGCTTCCTGCAGTAAGAGGGGTTCCGGAAGAAGAAGCAGCTAGATATAATTTTCCTTCAATTGCGTTTACTCCAGATGAATTAGAAAGAGACCTTTTCTCTAATACTATGGAACTTTGGGATGAACTATTTGATAGCATAAAAACGTACATGTTTACAGGAGAAGGTCCATTAAGACCTGAACAAATTAAAACTGCACATGACCTTACAAACCAAATAGTTCTTGAAGTTGTAAAACCACTTAGAGCAATAGAAGAACAAAAGAATCTGCTTCTTACAATAATGCAAGATAAAGAAACATACAAATCTGTCCAGTACGGTTTCGTTGAAAACTTAATGAAGACTGGTAAGGTTCCTCAAGAAGAAATCTTAGCATGGGTTTCTCCTACATCTAAGACAAGTTTTAGTAAGGCTCTTTCTGAAAGTGATGAACAACTTGCATACAATACTTTAGAAAGTTTAATACGAGAAAATGAAGAACTCATTAGTAAAGATATGCAGTTTCTTGATAATGTAAACTTAGGTGAAGATGGTTTGCAAGCAAGGGAAGATGGAGAAATTGCTAGAAGAATTTTAAGTGAAATTAGATCAGATTCTTTAAAACAAAGAAGAAGAATAAATGTAAAAAACAAGGGAGATATTGTCTACCCTATAAAAGAAAATTTAAATAAAAGAATACAACACTTAAGAACAACTAATTTAGATACAAGTACTCGTGAAGGGATTATGTACGAAACGATCATAGATATACTAGCTAACGATGGGGGAACTAGAAATCTAGATGCTGCTTATATCCGTAGAACTTTCTTTGGTAAAAAAGCTAAGACAGTCTTTTCAAATACTGATGTAGAGATCGCGCTACAAAAAGCTATAGATAATGGAGATGTCTTTAAACCCACTAAGGCAAACAAAAAAACTAAAGGACTTGAAGTTAGGCGAACTAAGTTTAAAGGTGAAGCATGGAAGCCAATGGATGCTGCTACACTTGAAGCAAAGACACAAGAACTTGGTGAAGCTATGAACAGAATGGCTGACCGTGTTATTGAAAGAAAGTTTGTAAAAGAAGATCACTTAGGGAAGCTTAGGTTGTTTGCAGATGATCTAGCAAAAGATTCTAGACAGCTAATACAAGATGTAAAAGATGACGCAGCAAAGTTTTTGAATGATCAAACAATGAAGCCCAAACAAAGAGGGGCGTTTTCTGTTAAAGCTGCAAAAGAAGCAAGAGAAAATTTTATTCAAAGTGTTATTACTAGAACGCAAAGTAAAGGTGGTCTTGAAGGAGAAGGTTCTTATGTAGAAAATAGTGTAACAAAACTTAATGAACTTCTAGAAGAAATTGGCTTAGAGCCAAAGACAATGGACTTAAGGCGTAAACGTAACCAACAAACTATGGGTGGACTAAGTGCGGAAGATTACACTCCTAGAACATTCCCTAGTAAAGCAGATGAAAATGGACAAAGTGTTTGGCATGACCAGTCACAACATGCGTATGACCGAATTATGCTAGAAAAAGCTCCTCTATACGCTTTCTTAAAACGATGGTCACTTAAAGTTCAATCTGATTTAAGAAGTGATGGTGCTCGTTTTGTTAAAGGAGAACTCCCAGAAGATAGCACTGCTCAATTTATAAATAATATTAGTAGCATAACTGAAGCACAAGGTCGTGCGTGGAATGGTTCTTATGTAGATGCTGAACTAGATGCAGATGCACTTGGTGAATTTTATGACGAGTTAGAAAAAATAGACCCAATGCACAAAACACAAGAGTTTGAGATTGGTAAAGACATAAGACATAGAGGACTTCCTCGAAGAAACAATTGGGAAGATATACGTGAAAATGCGTTTAACTTAGAAAACCGAGTCAATCTTGGGACAGTTATTTCACGTAATACTGAAGGAGGTAAACGAACTGCCTCTGTTCCAATAATGCGTATGATTATCCCTAGAGGGCAGACTGAAGATCTAGCTCGTTCTAGATCGTTTAGCCCTGCTCAAAGAGCAAAAGCTCGTACTAGTTCTGACGCTTCGTACCAATGGGTATTAAGAGACCCTGTTACAAAGGGTGGAAAAGGAGACATTTCATTCACAGGAAATGAAGCAGTACTCCCAATGAATTACGGTATGGACCCACAAGTACGAACTGATGGCACAATACTAAAGAATGTTCCACCACAAGGAGTTCATGGAAGAGTTCCTATGCAGTTGGCCCCTGAAGGTTACGTTCCCCTTATTACTGACGATTCTTGGAATGTTAATGGAGAAGGACTCAATAAATTAGCTGTCTTTATAAAAAAGGGAGCTAGTGAAAAAGAAATTGAAGAAGGTATAAAAAAATTAGCTGCTTATAGAGATCGTCTTGGGGCTGATTCAGCAGCTGTTGGATGGAAGCTTAGACAAGAATCTCGTGGTACACAAAATTGGACAGGGTTCCAAGCATCATGGTCAGGTTCATCTGGAATGAGCAATAATCCTTTGATGACTCCAGCATATGCTAAGGCTCAATTAGATGAAGTTATACAAGAAGTAGCTGATCTTTCTAATAAAAAATCAAATACTTTCAAAGAACTTAAAAAACAATTCAATAAGAAAACAGCTGGAAACTCTTTTGAGTACGAAGTAGCTGTTCGTAGAAGATCTTTGAAACAACTTGCTAGTTATATGACAGACCAGTGGGATAAAGGATGGCCTATATATGGAAAGCCTGACACATCTAGAAGTGACCTTCTTGAACTATTTGTAAAAGAACAAAAAGTATTTGAACGTGCTAGATCCCAACAGCGTATTCGTGGTGGTGGTATGTTAGGAGAGCAAAATGATCCTTTCTCTGTATCATCTTTTTACAATAACAATAAACTGCTTAGTGAAGATGAAGCCGTTAAGATTACGAAAGCTTTAGATATACTACAAGTAGAAACAAATCTTCTAAAGAGAACTGCTATGAAACTAGCGGCTGCTAATGCTGATTGGATTCTACATGATTATAATAACACAAGTAACCTTGACTATTTAATTAGATGGATTGGTCCTTGGCACATTTGGCAGACACGTACAGCGGGTAAAATGGCTGCAAGTGTGATGGAAAATCCAAAGTTATTAGGTAGAGTTTCTCAGTATATGCAATCTTTAAGAGAAATAAATAGAGACTTAGATACATCTAGATATACCTCTCATGATATTCCAGTTGGACAAGCATTACAGCCTTTCTTTGGAATGTCTAAATCACTAGGGGCAGATCCGGGCGGTTGGGTTTCTACTGCAGAACATTACAGCGAAGGGGCGACTCTAAATGTTGATGCAGTCATGTTTTGGAATGATATGTTTGATTACTACCCTTCAGGTTCAGACCGTTTACGAGCTGGAGAAGATCCATTAGACCATACAGATGAGTACACTTTAACAGGAAAAGTCTTTAATGCGTACAGTGGTCTTGCTAAATTACCTACTAACCCAGCACTACAGGCAGCGTTAGTAGCGACAGGGCAGTATGGTGATGATGTAGATAAATTAGAAAAGATAGTTGGAAGTTATACTAGACCAATGGATACTCTGTTGGGACTTACAGCCAACTTAACAGGTGCACACCACCGTACTCAAGTTATACGAACTAATAGAGACATACGAGAAATAGACTATGGATATATGAACGCTGCACACAGTGCTATATTATCTAATACTACTACAGAGATTGACGAAGATGGAAATGAAATTTCAGTACAATCTCCAGACCCTAACCCAGAAACAAATGAGAAGCTACGTTTTATACTCATGGCATGGGATATATGGAGTAGGAAAAAGAAAGATAACTTTATAAACATACCATTACTTCATATGCTAGGAGAAAATGGCAATAGTATCTTCGGACATGAAATGAGTGATGTTGATAAGGCTATTGATCCATTAACAGGGGAAGAGTTTAGTGCTAAGACTCTTGCTTCAATACACGCAGATATTGTTAGGGAGTCAAGTTCTCGAAGAGCCCTTCAAGATACATCCTCTATGCTTCTTGGATTTGCTTTTAAACCGGGAAAAGACTTCGCTATAGATCCTAAAACAGGAGATAAAGTGTACGCTGCAGATATGATGAATGGGTACTATGACATAGTTCGTAGGCGTGATTTAACTGAGGAAGAAAAATCTAGAAGGTATAAAGCGTTCTTTGAGGGAACCCCTTGGGCAAGAAACTGGTTAAATAATAAGAAGTTACAACATAACACTATTAATAGAGCACAAGCGCAGAGCATGGCTATGGCGGGGTTTGAAAATATTCGGAGTATCTATGACGAAGAAGTTGCAAGTATAGAAGGTGAAAGAATACCAATCCCTGCAGAACGAGATGGAAGCCCAGGAAATTTATGGGATTCTTCTGGACTTGGAGGAACAGGTCCTCAAGAAAACGAAGTGTTCTTTAAAGATTTATCGGTAGCTAATATTAAAAAGAATAAAGCTAGTCAAGAATTAAAAGAACGT
>Ga0115002_10006417_pt1 | contig 13548 bp, 12 predicted proteins | sample ArcticOcean_MG_C_8_FD_89576 | JGI IMG/M metagenome (GOLD analysis project Ga0115002, IMG submission 89576) | Marine microbial communities from western Arctic Ocean - ArcticOcean_MG_CB11_86 | ecosystem: Environmental > Aquatic > Marine > Oceanic | place: Arctic Ocean: Canada Basin | collected...
CGGTCGGCGGCAGGTAGCCAGTTCTCAAATCAAAGTGATCCACTCCATCGCCGGTCGCAACCGCATCGACGTGGGGCGGCTGGTGCTGGATCGATTCAACGTGCACCGTCTCGAGGACCTGTGGTGATGAAGTCCTACCTGTCCTTCATTACCACCACGGGGCGGGGCGATCGACACGACCGGCAGACATAACCTGCCCGTCTGCGGATCAACTCCAACGACTGTTCCGTCGTCAGCAATAGCCAAATGACACTGGAATGTCCTGACTGGCTAAATATTTCTCAACCAAACCAGGAACTTATTTCGGACGAAATTACAAAACAGTTTTTGAGTGATGCCGCCAGAGCGGCGCTGCGACTGGTCCGGCACTGCGGTTCTGCATATCGATAACTCACAACTGCGAACGCGATGGTGAGACATTTTCCATAACATACTGCCTCGCTTGATTTTCGGATCATTGATTGAGCTCACAGTAGCGCTGTCCAGCGTAAAAATCGGGAAAACGTGGCATAGAATGGTGACTGGAATCGGGCTAACTCCTGGCGTTCTAGATTGGCCTCATTCCAGTTCACCTAGCCGTTTCCCAAGGGAGCTATTTCGTAAATCCGGGAATGACGACGGGCTCGACTAGAAATCATCTATTGCGTACCGAAGTGAAGATTCCAACACTGTTGGTTCACCTGTGCGAATCGCCGTTCAAGGATAGAGTCGAGGCCATCATGATTGCCGTTGGAAAAACTAATCCCGTCACAGTTTCCGGACCCGTTGTTGAAGCCGCGACCTGGCGCGCCTCGTATCTCGCGGACCTGACCGTCACAGCGCTGCAGAAAGTCGGTCTTACTCCCGACGCCGGATGCGCTCAGCCGCTTCGCCTCCCTGCCAATCTACTTCTTGAATTTGGTGCCGTTCTGCAACTGGCTCATTGGGAGCAGGATGGCTTCACCGCCCATCTCGATGCCGGGCTTCCTTTTTACGCAGACGCGTTCGCAGAACTTGTCGCGAAAACTGAGCAGGGATTGTGGGACAACGAAGTGATTCCGTCAGACACATTGGCGTTCAAAGTTTTCAGACTTTCGATGGACGAGTTCTCGTGGGACGCGCCTTCATTGCTTGGCATCGACGTGCAACTCCAGACCGATAACGAAGATGAATTCGTCGAACGGCTTGCCGAGTTTCTTTGGCGAAATCATAAACTCAAACAGTCAGCACAACAGATGGAAGGGATTGCAGATGGCTCGTAAACAGCTTGGCAGCGGACTCTTCTACACACGAGACAGTGGCGGAAAACATGAAACGACGCCAGGCGAGTACGTCAAATGGGCTCGTCGTCGTGCCACGGAACTGAACGTGACTTTCAATCCGACGGTTTCGGATATTGAATCAATGATTCGGAACGAGGAGGCCATTCGCGGAGACCTGTATCTCGACTATGACGTCGCAGGTGACGAACTCTCACGAGTTGGCCTGAACGCGCTGTTTGCACGGGCCGTCAGCGATGAGAAGGTCTCTCATGTATTTATACCGAGGCGAGATCGACTGGCTCGTCCTACTGCCCCCATTGATGCAATCCAAATGGAAAACGTTCTCCGACAAAATGGATTGACCATCGTGTTCATGGACAGGTCGCTGGCACCGATTCAGACCGGCCGCCGACCAGACACGGCAGAGCAAATCACCGCCCTCCTTGACTACGACGCGGCCGGTAAGCACGGTCGAGATTTGTCGGACAAGATGGTTCACTGCCAGATCGCACTTGCCACCGGAGGGTTTTCAACGGGTGGGCGGGCACCATTTGCTTTCGACAGGTGGCTGGTTCGGCGGGACGGCGAGCGAATCCGGCAACTCGAAGACGGCGAGATTCTGCGAATGGCTGGCCACCATGTGGTCTGGTTGCCAGCGGACGATCAGCGTTTGAGTGTGGCTTTGAGAATTCGCGACATGTTGCTGACGACACCAGCGACGCAGATTGCGAAAATCCTGAACGCCGAAGAAATTCCTTCACCAGACGCCGGAAGATTTCGAAAGGACAACGGTGTGCGGCATGAGGTGAGTGGTCTCTGGCACGCACCAACGATCGTCAACATCGGACGCAATCCGCTGCTCGCCGCCATTGTGCGATACGGACTGCGATCGATGGGAAAGTTCAATCGTTTCACTGTGGACGGGCCGCGAGAATTGACCGATGCCGACCTTCGCGCTGACGGTAAGCCGAGAGTTATCAGGAACGCCGACGACGATCACATTTTCTCGCAAGCACTCTTTGAGCCTGTCGTTACGCTTGAAGATCACGAGTCTCTAAACCGAGTTCTTGACAAGCGTGCCGGCACGCAGCGTGGAAAGCCTCGGTCACGCGACCCCAAACGTAATCCACTTGGGGCACGAATTTACGACATGGACTGTACTTGGCCGATGTATCGAGTTCAGCAGGGAAAGTCCTTCCAATACAAGTGCGGATTGTATCAGCAGAGTCACGGCCAGAAGTGCAGTCACAATCACGTGGACGGACCAACTGCGACGCAGTTCGTACTGAGCTGCATCCGGCAGCAACTCCTTTCACCAGCCCTGCTGCCGAAGTTGGAAGCAAAGCTTCAGGAGATTGCCGAACGCGACCAAGACAATGATGCTGGGCCAGGTGTAGTTCGAGAAGTTCAGCGGATTCGGAGTGAGATTTCTCAGATCACGATCAAAATCGAGCGAGCGGAGAACAATCTTGCCCTGGCAGACGGTGAAGACGAGTACCGAGCGGTTTCTGCCGTTTTCAAGAAACTGCACGCACAGAAGAACTTGCTGGAGAAATCTCTCGCGATTGCTGACGCCGAATCTAACCGAAGCGTCGATTCTGATTCGGACATTGCCGCAGCGGTCGACGCCGCTGAATATCTGGCCGAACTCGCGGCCTCTGATGACGGAATAGCATCAGCAACTGAACTATTCCAAGCGACGGACGCCCGTATGTTTCTGGCGTTCCAGCGAGTTCGTCAAGGCAAGCGTGAGCTGAATCGTTTGAAACGCGGCATTGTGGTCTTCGGAAACGCAGAAGACCCGATCGAAAAATACTCTGGCCCAACGACTCCAGCCAAGGTGAAACGTAAGTCACCTGCTGGCGTGACGAACAAAAAAGGCTCCAAAACAACTAAATCCGGTAAAGAAGCCAAGTCGTTAAGAAATGCAAATCGGGACGACAGGATTTGAACCTGCGACCTCTTGACCCCCAGTAATCCGGTCGAAAATAGCCGATGTAACTACGTCACCTCCGACGTTCATCGTAGAATCGAGTGAGCGTCGTCACGGCCAACATCCCTCATAACTTCTATTCACATCACGCCTTGTCGCCCAGGTCAGATCGATGACGACCCCTCTGCTTGACCGTGAAGAGTACATCGAGCAGGTGTATTTTTTTCGTGTCTACCGAGAACGCCTGGAAGACGACCGGCCTTCGCAGGAGATTCTCGCCACGATTCGTGAAGAGATTCTCGCCACCACGAAGCTCACGCTGGCGATCGATTTCCTGAAAGACGAAATCCTGCTCAAAGGCCGCATCCACGAAGGCATGGCCCGGCTGCCACATTACTTCACCCCGTTCCAAACATTCGTGATGGAGCGCGCCGAAGCCGACAAGTCACGGTTCGATCAAAAAATTGCGCTGCAAGTTCTCGAACGGCAAGCCGAGTATCTCAGTGGCAGTCCAAAAGTCGCCGGGCTGTTCGTCTATCAATTCGAGTGCATCGCCCGCAATCGTTTAGGTTACGATGCGGGGATGACCGCCATGTCCGCCGATCCCTTTTTCGATGAAACCTGGAAAGATTGGATCCTCAAGTTGCGGCTGCAATTGGGAACGGCCGACTTTGCCGACTTCCTCTTCCACCGGTCCGAACATCACACCAACGAACGTCGCCGATTGCATGGGCAAGAGAACTTCGAGCCGGCCGAGCCCACGCTTTTCAGCGATCAGGAAGGCCGCATCGCACGGGCCAATCGTGGTAAAGACCCGCTGTTCATGTTCGCCGCGTTGCAACGACAACTCGGTTACCCGATGGTTCCGCGACCGAAACGAAAAACGCCGGAACAAATTTTCCACCCGGCTTTGGAGTCGCGGTTGCAGAAACTGGAAAAGCGTTTGCAGTTTCTCGAATCCGAAAACAAAGGCGGCATCGACCTAAGCCAGTTCTACACCAAACCACCGCAAATCACCGATGGGGAGTCCACATGAACAAGAAAGCAAAGAAGAAAGCCCAGAAGAAAACCTCGTCTGCCGGTTGGGTCGTACGTTTTCTTATCTGGGGTGCCGTCGCCGTCTTCGCGGTCTTTGCCCTGCTGGACTACAAAGGTCACAACGATGCCGAAGCCACCTATAAGGCCTGGATGAAAGTCCGCAACGAACGAGTCAATGCCGACGACGAAGACTTTCGCCTTTCCGAACTCGAAGCGCTGACTCAAGGCAACCCGAACCGCACGAAACCCGCCAAGTCGAACCGTGAAGGGGTCAGGGCCTCGAAGTTCGTGATCTATTCCTGGGGTGGGCTGTTCCGCAACAACTCCGTCGAAGTCTACTACACCGGCCTCAGCGACGATCCGCTCATCCTCCGGATCCTGCTTCCCGAAGGCGGCGAGTGAAGGGATTCCCGTCTCGATCTATCAACGTCACTCGCCAAACACCTCTTCCAACGCCTGTCGCATGACGGCCGGATCCGGATCAACCCCCGTCCACAAACGAAAGCCGATCACGCCCTGGTTGACGAGCATGCCCAAGCCGTCAAGCACCGTGCAGCCGCGGGCTTCCGCATCGCGAACCCACCGTGTGCGCGGCGGGTTGGGAATCACGTCGGCCACCACCATCCCGGGTTGCAACGTCTCCACATCGACCGCCACACGCGCGTCAACATCCGGAAATAACCCGATCGACGTGGCGTTGATCACCACGTCGGTTTTCTCGGGAATCGCGTAATCGCCTTCCCACGGAACGAATTGCGCTGTGGCCTCGGTCTTCTCGTTCAACAGGTTCGCAAGATCGCTTCCGCGTTCGGGCGTGCGATTGACGATGGTGAACTCGGCCGCTCCCGCCAATGCCAGTTCGACACCGATCGCCCGCGCCGCTCCACCGGCTCCAATAATCACCACTCGCTTGCCGACTGGATCGGTCACCTCTCGCAACGACTGCACGAACCCTTTGCCGTCGGTGTTCTCGCCGACCAGCTTGCCGTCTTCCCAAACCATGCAGTTGACGGCTCCCATCAGCGAGGCCGCTTCGGTCAGTCGATCGAGATGGTTAATAACGGCCACCTTGTGCGGAATCGTCAGGTTCCCGCCGGCAAAGTTCATCGCCCGCAAACCACGGACGGCATCCGCCAGACCGTCGGGTGAGACTTCGATTGTCAGATAACGCCAGGCGAGATCGTGGTGGGCAAACGCCGCCTCGATCATCGCCTGCGTCGGATTCTCCGCCACCGGCTGACCGAACACACAAACCAATTCCTGCTTGAACGAACGCGGGGCAGACATGCAAGTTTCCTTTCCGACTTTGAAATCATCACCACACTACGTTAAGCGGTTACAGGCGAAGACGCCAAGCCACATCCAGAATCACCCGGACCGCAGGCGTCCCCGCCTGCCAATGTCCTCGACGGATTGGCACTTGAAAACGAGTCGCGACGCGTCCGTCTGGATTTCGACGGGGGGATTGTTATTCTCGTGACTCCCACTCACGTGTTTTCACCGCAGGAACGACACCATGAAAGCCGCCTTGATCACCGAGACCGGTGCCCCTGAGATCATTCAATACGCCGACATCCCCGATCCCACACCCGGGCCGACCGAGGTGCTGGTGAAAGTCGCAGCGGTCGCCGTCAATCCGATCGACACCTACATCCGCAGCGGCGCGGTCGCCTTGCCGCTGGAGTTTCCTTACGTCATCGGCTGCGACTTGGCGGGAACTGTCGAGGCCTGCGGAGCCGACGTCACACGCTTCAAGCCGGGAGATCGGGTCTGGGGCAGCAATCAGGGGCTGTTCGGACGAGCCGGTTCGTTCTCCGAATACGCGGCCGTCGATGAGCAGTGGTTGTATCCGACACCGGAGGGCGAATCCGACGAGGAAGCAGTCGCCTCCGCGTTGGTCGGCATCACGGCTCATCTGGGACTGTTCCTGCACGCGGGACTTAAGGCCGGAGAAATCGTGTTCGTGAACGGGGGCACTGGCGGCGTGGGGACGTCGGTCGTGCAACTCGCCAAGTCGGCCGGAGCGAAAGTGATCGCGACGGTGGGGTCTGGCGAAAAGAAAGCCCTCTGCGAAAGTTGGGGAGCCGACCTCGTTCTCGATTACCATTCCTCTTCTCTCGACGACGACATCGCCGCGTTTGCCGAATCGAACGGCGGGATTGACGTCTGGTTCGAGACGCAACGCGAGCCGACACTCGAACGAGCGGTCGGCATGATGAAACCACGCGGCCGCATCGTGCTGATGGCCGGTCGCACGGCCCGTCCCGAGTTTCCCGTCGGTGCGTTCTACGTGAAGGACTTGCGAATGGTCGGCTTCGCCATGTTCAACGCGTCTGCAGAAGAACAGCGCGCCGCCGCCGAGGCCATCAACGCCGCCTACACGGCAGGCAACTGGAAACCCAACATCGGTCGCACCTTCGCCCTGTCCGACGCCGCCGCCGCCCATCAACTTCAAGAGCAAAACACTCTCGAAAGCGCCGGCACTCTCTGCGGGAAAATCATCCTCAAACCATAGGCTTTGTCGGAAAACTCAAGTTAACCCGACGCGTAAGCGAGGGACGCAGGGAATAGGCTCAATTGTCCTGCGTCCCTCGCTTATGCGTCGGGTTATGATTCAGACTCTGGCGGCGTTTTTCGACAAAGTCTGACACGCCTTCCTTTTCTAATCACCACCCACGAATCACTTCTTCCCAACATGCCCGAAATCATCCAAGGCCACATTTACGACTACCCCAAATACTACGATCTCATTTTCGGATCCGACTGGAAGCCCGAGTTTGACTTTCTCGAAGACTGCTTCGAGCGATACACCACGCGGACCGTTGAACGGCTTTTCGAGCCGGCTTGCGGAACCGGGCGGTTGCTCATCAAGTTCGCCAACGTCGGCTACGACGTGGTCGGCAACGACTTGAACCCCAAAGCGGTCGCGTTTTGTAACGCGCGTTTCGATCGCAAAGGTCACGCCCCGGTAGCCGTTGTGGGAGACATGTCGGACTTCCGCCTGAAACGCAAAGTCGACGCGGCCTTCAATACCATCAACAGCTTTCGTCATTTACAAACCGAGAAGGCGGCCCTGGGGCACATCCAATGCACGGCCAACGCGCTGGCGAAAGGGGGCTTGTACCTGCTGGGGCTGCACCTCACACCTGCGAACGTTGAACATCGCACCAACGAGGAATCCTGGTCAGCCCGGCGGGGCAACTTGGCCGTCGTTTCGCAGATGTGGTCGGAATGGATCGACACCCGCAAGCGGCAGGAACACGTCGGCATGACGTTCGACGTCTACACCCCCACCAGCCACCGCCGGATCGAAGAAGACACAACCTTCCGCACCTACACGGCGGCACAAATGAAACGCCTGCTGGCCAAGGTGCCCAGCCTGGAAGTCGTAGAAACGTTCGACTTCTCTTACGACATCGACACACCGATTCCAATCGACAAAGAAGCCGAAGACGTGGTCTACGTGTTGCGGAAATTGTGACAGGAAAAAGGTGGGACAGACATTCTTGTCTGTCTATTCTGAGCAGAAATTCTGCAAAAGTTCTCGCCAACGACGGTAGACAGGAATGTCTGCTCCACCTTTGTTAGCTCACCTTTCAGGCGGTCCGCACAGCGGACCCTACGGCTTGTCTGCGGGCTTCGGTTTCTTCTCCACCTTCCTCGTCGCGCGGAATCCAAACTCCCGCCCCGAAAACGTCACGATTCCCGTCATCTGGGCTTTGTCTTTCGTCCACAGAAATGCATCGACCGATTGGTGGAAGTTGTCGGTGTCAATTTCCAATTTGATGCGATGCGGCAACGCGGCGATGCGGCCTTTGATGGGGTAGCGGCTGCGGGTGTCGGTCGAGAGGAAGATACCGTGGGCCTGGCCGGTGCGTTCGGCAGTCAGAATCCACTCGCCCTTCCATTGGCCATCAATATCGACCAGCCAGGTCCCGGTGAAGTCGCTGGGCAACACGCCTTTATGGTCGCGCGGGTTGGGAACGTCGGTCTTTTTGGCCTGCGGCAATTGAGATCCGGACAGCAGATACAATTGCGATTTTCCCGCTGGATGCAGAACAGTTTTTTCGTCCAACAACACGTCACCGCCGAACTTTGCGGGGACCACTTGACCGATGTCGAAATCGAAGGCGAAGCCGGGGAACAGCAGGATGTCTTTCCCGTTAGCCTTTGTGACATCGCCACGGCCTGCTCGGTAGGTGGCAAACCGTTCGATGAGCAGCACCGGCTGCGGCTTGTCCGGCCCTTTGCGAAATCCCCACCCCAACAAGGCCTTCGTCAGGTTGCCCTCGCTGGTGCGAACGATGATCGTCGCCCCGAACCCCGCCGCGATCGGTTTCGTGCGCAAGGCCTGCTGCATGGCTAGCGATTCCAGCGGCTTGCCCTTCTCAATCGCCTGTGTGAGCCAGTACGACGAATGCCGGTCGAACACATCTTCCGCCCGGCTCGCCGTGACGAGACACGAAATGAGAAGAACAGGCGTGATCAGCAGTGTGAGAATGAACTGTTTCATGAGATGTCTTCCTCTTCTTCAGTAATGAATTCGAGGAAGTCGAAGAATTCGGGTTGGCTGACGACGGTGGGAATGTTTTCTTCTTCGGTCAATTCGCTGGACGTCGCCGCCCATTCGAGAAACTCGGGGCTGACATCCGCCACGGCAACCGCCTGTTCGACATCGGCCGACATCAGCGATTCAACCGCCAGCACGACATCTTCGGCCTTCTGATATCGATCGCCCGGCTCTTTGGCGAGTAGCATGCTGATTACTTCGGATGCCGTATGTGGTATCTCCGAGTCGATCTCAGTGGCCGTGTTCGGTTCTTGCAAGGCGTGTCGCAGCATCTTGCGCACCGGGTCGGCATCGGGGAAAACTGGTTGGCCGGTCAGGCAGCGATAGAACACGCAGCCCAGCGAATACAGGTCGCTGCACGCATCGGCCAACTCCTCGTCGAGACAATGCTCGGCCGACAGGTAGTCGTAATTGCCCAGCGTTTCCGCATCGACGACGTAGCTCTCCTCGTTGTCGCCATCGCCATTCGCGTCACCGTCAGCGGCGTCCAGATGAGTCAGTGCATCGCAGGCGGCAGAGAATTCGGTTAATAGCACGCGGCCATCATTGTTCAGCCAGATGTTCTTCGGCTGCACATCGCGATGCACGATGTCTTGCTCGTGCAAGTACGCCAACCCTTCCGCCACATGCCGGGCGATCCGACACGATTCCAGCAACGGCAAGCGGCCTTCCTTGTCCAAACGCTCCTGCAACGTCTCGCCCTTCAAGTCTTCAAAGGCGACAAAAACAAAGTCGCCGATCTTCCCGACCTGATAAGTTCGCAGCACATTGCGATGTTGAACCTGCACCGCAATCCGTGTCTCTCGCGCCAAACGCAGTTCCCGTTGCGGATCCTGCTGGAGCGATGCCGGAAAGATTTTCAACGAGACCGGCTGATCGAATTCCTCATGCACGGCTCGATAGATGTTGCCCAATAGACCGATGGCAATGCGGTCGTGCAACAGGTAAGGCCCCACCATGTAAGGCGGCGAAACACCGGCCAGCAGGGCCGCCTTTTGAAAGTCGGTCAGGATGTCTGACGCGACGAGTTGCTCGACAAATTCCGAACCGTCGTCAGACGGCCCGGTACCAGCTTCCCAAGCGGCGATTCGCTCGTCGACGTCCTCGGCCGACAGAACACCGCCATCGACAAGAAGTTTTTGAACCCGCGCGACGTCCATCGTTTCTCTCCTGACTCATGTTGCACTGAACGCTCGACCTAATCCTAAACCGCAACGCACCCGAAGACCAGCCACCCCATTTTCAGAGTGAAACACTGAGCCGCCCTGCATTCAGAGCCTTCATACTCGACTCGGGCGACGGTACTATGAAATCTCGCCGTCACACGACGAGACATTTTTCCGCAAGAGAAACACCCCATGAAAACGCCTCTCGATCGACGCCAGTTTGTTCAATCCCTCGCCACCGGAGCAACCGCTCTGACACTGGGCACATCTGCGTTCGCTGCCGACAAGAAGGTCACCATGAAAACATACACCTACAAAACCGTCGGCAAGCTGCAGATCAAAGCCGACGTCTATCGGCCCAATGATAACAAGACGCGACCCGTCGCCCTCTGGATTCACGGCGGAGCACTCATCATGGGTAACCGAGCCGGCATCAGCGGCCGAGTGCGCGACGCTTTGCTCGACGAGGGCTACGCTGTCGTCTCGATCGATTATCGTTTGGCCCCCGAAACGAAAATCGACGGCATCATTTCCGATGTCGAAGACGCTTGCACATGGGTTCGCGAGCAAGGGCTGAAGTTGTTCAACATCGATCCGACACGCCTCGCCGTTTTGGGTGGCTCGGCGGGCGGGTATCTCACGCTGACAGCTGGCTTCCGCGCTAAAGTGCGACCGACAGTGCTCGTCGCCTTCTGGGGATACGGAGATTTGGTCGGCGACTGGTACAGCAAGCCGAGCACGTTCTATCGCAAGCAGCCGCTCATCTCGGAAGAGGCCGCGTGGAAAGGCGTGACCGGTCCGCCGTTGACCGACGGCAGCATCAAACGCAATCAACGCCGCGACTTCTACCTGTATACCCGGCAACAGGGCGTCTGGCCGAAACTCGTTTCCACGTTCGATCCGCACAAACAGCCCGAGAAGTTCAAAGCCTTCGAGCCAGTCAAGAACGTGACAAAAGATTACCCGCCCACTCTCATGATTCACGGTACCGTCGACACCGACGTCCCCTACGAGCAATCGGTGTTGATGGCCGAGCAATTCGACAAGCACGACGTGGCTTACGAATTCGCCACCGTCAAAGGAGCCGGCCACGGATTGTCCGGCGGCGACCGCAAACTGATCGACGCCGCGTATGCGAAGGTCATGCCGTTTGTGAATCGCTACATGAAACCGTGACGAACTTGGCCTAGTCGCACGCTTGGTTTTACCACAGAGGACACAGAGGCATGAAGAACAAGATGAAACTCACAACCGGTTGGTACGTCCTGATCTTTTTGTTCGTCGGTTTCGCTCAATCCGCAACGGCAGCGAATGAGGTGCCGGTCGCCGACACCGTATTGCTGGGTGGTAAAGTTCTCACCGTCGATGCCGACGACACGATTGTCGAAGCCGTGGCGATCAAGGGCGGTCGCATTCTGGCCGTCGGATCGACGAAAGAAATCCGCGCGCTGGCCGAACCGAACACACGGGTCATCGCGTTGGATGGGAAGACGGTCATCCCCGGCATCGTCGCGGCGCATTGTCATGCGATCGGTGTCGCCCGGCAATCATTGGTGGCTCCGCATGCAGAGTTACTCTCAGTGGCCGACGTGCAGGATTGGGTCCGCAAGCGAGCCAAGGAACTGCCGGCCGGCCGTTGGATTCGCATACCGCGCACCGACATCACCCGGATGAAAGAACGCCGTCACCCCACCACAGCGGAGTTGGATGCCGCGTCTACCACGCACCCCGTCTACTTCAACGCGGCTCGCAAAACGGCGCTCAACACGAAAGGCTACGCAGCCATCGGCATCACGGCGGACACGAAGACGGTTCCCGGCGGTGAGATCATTCGCGATGAGAAAGGCAATCTGCGTCTGCTCTCCGGAGCCGGTGCGTTGCTGGGCAAAGCCATGCCGCGTGCGGAACTCTCCGACGATGCGGTCCGCTCCGCGCTGCGAAACGTGCATGCCCGTTACAACGCTGTCGGCATCACGAGCATCTTCGAGCGAGCCGCCAACAAGAGTCAGTACGAACTGTACCAGTCACTTCGCGACGCCGACGAGCTGACGGTTCGCACCAACGTCACCATCCGTCAGCAATTCCGCACCGGTGAGGCCGTCGAGACGTTCTCCAAGAAACTCGGACTGAAAACCGGTGACGGCGACGACTGGGTCCGCGTCGGGCCGTTGAAAATCTCCGTCGACGGCGGCATCCACTGGGGCAACACCCACCTCCGCGAAGAGTACGGCGAAAAACGCATCCGCTTCTACATCCACAAAGACCCGGCCTATCGCGGCCAGTTAAATTACTCCGTCGATCAAATGACCGACATCTTCGCAGCCGGGCACAAATTGGGTTGGCAGATGTGTTGTCACGTGACGGGCGACGCCGGGGTCGATCGTATTCTTGACGCCCTCGAAGCGGTTCACAAGAAACAACCGCTGGCCGATAAGCGATTCACTCTCACGCACGCGTACTTCCCCGCCGTCGATTCCATCAAGCGGGCGAAGAAGCTGGGCATGTGTGTCGATACGCAATCGTCGCTGTACTACAAGGATTCCGACGCCATCGCCGAATTCTACGGCAAGCCCTGGGCCGCGCGGTTTATGGGATTAGGCGACTGGATTCGCGGCGGCATCCCCACGGCGATCGCCGGCGACCACATGCTGGGTCTCGACCCGGACACCGCCATGAACGCCTACAGCCCGTTCCTCATGCTCTACGTGGCGGTCGCCAGAAAGAACCGAGCCGGGCGGGTCTACGGGCCGCATCAAAAACTAACGCGCCAACAGGCCCTCCGTTGCGTGACCACCCACCCGGCGTACCTGGCCTTCGATGAAAAGAAAAAAGGCACCCTCGAACCGGGCAAGTTCGCCGACCTGGTCGTACTCGACCGCGACTACCTCACCTGCCCGGAGAGTGAGATACGCATTATTCGCCCCAAGCTGACGATGCTCGACGGCAAGATTGTTTTTCAAGCGAAGTGAGAACCCCTCATGGCCAAACACGCCTCCCGATTCCTGACCCTCGTCGACGCGGCTCGCGCGCAGATCGCCGAATGCACCATCGCCGACGTCAAACAAAAGCAGGACGCCGGTGAAGCGTTTCACCTGGTGGACGTTCGCGAAGAAAGCGAATACGCCGCCGGCCATATTCCGGGCGCGATCCACCTGGGCAAAGGCGTCATCGAACGCGACATCGAAAAAGCCATCCCCGACACGTCGACCCCCATTACCCTCTACTGCGGCGGTGGCTACCGCTCGGCCCTCGCCGCGCTGAACTTGCAGCAGATGGGGTATGAGAACGTGATCTCGATGGATGGGGGCATGCGCGGGTGGAGGGAAGCGGGGTTTGAGGTGGAGAGGTGATTGTGATCGGCGCATAGCAACTTCGGTGGTTCAGGCTCGTCACATCCAACATCCACGTCCTCGTGACTGTGGGAAAACGAAAAACCCTCGTTGTGGAGACTGGAGTTGCCCACTGGAAACTAGTATATATATAGTATTTCGCTCGCTCATCCAGGGCCAGCGCGCACTCTGGGTAATCTTAGTGACTTGGATTGCTTGCGCGCTGCGTTGGTTTCGTGTAGAGAGTCTTCATGTCGTTCGAGTCGGAACG
>Ga0115002_10006419_pt1 | contig 13544 bp, 11 predicted proteins | sample ArcticOcean_MG_C_8_FD_89576 | JGI IMG/M metagenome (GOLD analysis project Ga0115002, IMG submission 89576) | Marine microbial communities from western Arctic Ocean - ArcticOcean_MG_CB11_86 | ecosystem: Environmental > Aquatic > Marine > Oceanic | place: Arctic Ocean: Canada Basin | collected...
CTCGACAATTGCAGACTCGACAATTGCAGACTGCATAGTTAGCGAGCATTGAGGAATCATGAAGAACATTTACCTCGACTACAACGCCACCACTCCAATTGCCCCCAGCGTCCAAGAGGCCATGGCGCCATTTCTTTCCGAGCACTTCGGAAATCCTTCGAGTAGTCACACGATGGGCCGCGCCTGCTCCGAAGCCATCGAAGACTCGCGAAGCAAGATCGCCTCCATGCTGGGCGCGGACGTCGACGAAATTGTCTTCACCTCCTGCGGCACAGAAAGCAACAACTTGGCGCTGAAAGGCGTCATGATGCGACAAGCGCCGTCGGTCGGCGGTCATCTGGTAATTTCCGCGATCGAACATCCAGCCATCATGGTCACCGCCAAGTACTTGGAGAAGATTGGCTTCGACCTAACGATCGTGCCGTGCAACGAACACGGTGTGGTTCAAGCCAATATCGTCGAAAATGCACTACGACCCGACACGCTGCTCGTCTCTATCATGCACGCCAACAATGAAACGGGAGTCGTTCAACCAATCCGAGCGATCGCCGAAGCATGTCATAGTCGCGACATTTTGTTTCACACCGATGCAGCTCAAAGCGTTGGAAAAATCAGAACTGCTGTCGACGAACTAAATGTCGATATGCTGACCATCGCCGGACACAAGATCTACTCCCCCAAAGGAGTCGGAGTGTTGTTCGTACGACGGGGAGTCCATCTCGAACCTATTATCCACGGAGCGGGACACGAATGTGGTCTTCGCGCCGGCACCGAAAACGTCCCCTACATCGTAGCGCTCGGGCGTTCCGCACTCCTCGCTTCCCGCGGACTCGACGATGCCGCCGATCGACTAGCTCGACTTCGCGACCGACTATACGCACGACTCCGCTCCGCAGTCGGACCCAACCTGACTATCAACGGAGCGCTAGCTGAACGCCTGCCCAATACGCTCAGCGTCAACTTCCCGAAAATCAACGGCTACGATTTACTAGCTCGCACACCAGAACTCATGGCATCGACTGGCAGTGCCTGCCACAGCGGCAACACGAATGTCTCCCCTACCCTCCAGGCCATGGGACTCGATCCCGAAATCGCTCGCGGCTGTGTACGTCTTTCCGTCGGCTGGTACACCTCCGAAGAAGATATCGACAAAGCGGCAAACCTCCTAATTGCCGCCTGGGAATCTCTCAGCGAAGCCGAAAACGTTGTGTAATCTGGGCGGCACGGTCATTCCTGCCTGACCATTAACCACATCTCTTGCCGTCAGTCAGTCTGCGCAAATCGAACTAATCCGCGATGAGTTCTCCAAACAGAGTCGCGCAGCGAGTCACCTCACCGCTTGCGGGGAGGTCGGAGTCTCAGCTCCGGGTGGGGTTGGTGAAATTCGTTAGACGAGGCCATGCAAATTGTCGACCGAGAAAATAGTTCTCCACTTCACATCACGCGACCGCCCTTCTTCAGGCTCCAGCCTAAAGGGCCGAAGGTCCGGCTCCATGTCAGCTCAGGGTACCACCCTGTGGACGATAGTAATCATGATTCGTGTCAATTCCGCTTCCCGATTCTTGACGATCCAGGCGCTGTAGCCAGGTATCGAGTGCAAATCGTCGAACTCGAGATTTTCAGTCCTCGATTCTTTCCCGTTCGCAAAGACGTGCAGGTGAACGTCCAGCGAACTTCATAAACCCTCTCCGGAGCTGAGACTCCGACTCTCCCAGAGGGAGAGTGACTCGCGTTGCGAGTTGATTTGCGGAACTGTCACCGATTTCCTGAAATGATACTGGTAAGAATGCCCGTGCACCGCGACTAACTCGCGACTAACTCGCGTTTGCGCGGCAATGTGGTTTGTTGTGAACGGTTAACTGGAGATTAAGATTAGGATTAAGAAGAAGAGTGATATTGAGATTCAAGAATCGTTTTGATTCCCAACTATTTCTACTGTTCTCGTATTCTCTGTCGCTTGAATGCGGTCTTCTTTAAACTTAAATGTCTACAGGATCTTGAGTCCCGTTTCGTCGATGGTGAAGGGGACGATTTCATCGCTACAGGCGCTGCCGCGGTGCTTGGCGATATAGATTGCTCGCAGCACTCGTTCGCCCCGCCGAATTTTCCCCATGTAGATGAGCGTATTCGCATTCGAGAGTGCGTCGCCTTCGTCGAGAGGCCTGGCAATCATGTCGTCCAACATCATTTCGTGGGAAGTATAAAGCATCATGCAGCCAATCTGAGTGGGGTCGTACAGATTCGCTGCCGCTTGGTCCGCGTTGCGACGATACGCCTCGCGAAACAAATCGCGCGCTACCCACTCCGGGTCCTTGCGCAATACTTGATGATAAATATACTCGAACAAATTCAATTGAATCGAATCGTTGGGAGTCTCTGTCGGCTCGAATCCATCGACGACGACTCGCCGAGCACCTTTGACGAAATTGCCGTAGAGAAACGCGATCGCGCCGCGCAACTTTTGATTCAGCTGGGCTTGCCATTGATTCCATTCGTCCCAGTCGAGATCGCGTCGAGTGACTCGACGCCCGCGATAATCGAAGACGTGTAAATAGTCCCCGTGCTCGCGCACCTCCGCGAAGAAATCGTCTAACTCAACTTGCTGGCTGTCGGCGACGTCTAAATCCCAATCGAACATCCGCTTGGCATACTCACCGTGACCCTGCGAATCCCCTCGCGCACTGACATCAAATATGACGCCACGGCGCTTCTCGGGCTGTAGGCCAGCTTGAGTGTAATGGACGCCGAACTGAGTCTTTCCAATGCCAGTGGCACCCGCGACAACTGTTAACGTACCGGGGATGAGGCCGCCCCCGAGAACTTCATCGAGCCCAGGGACGCCCGTCGATTGACGTGGTGCGGACATCGCGAATTAACCCAACATGTTTGCGCGGGCCATGGCATCTTCTGCCTTTTGAATGAACGACATATCCTGAGTCGTTTCGTAAGCTTTGCGATAAACGATACTCATCACGCGGTAAGTCTGCGCGTCGTCGGACTCCAACGCCAACGCGCGTTCGCCGTGCCGCACCGAATCTTCTGCTTTGCCCAATCCAGAATAAATGTGAGCCAAAGCGAGATGAGCCATCGCGTAATTTTGATCTTGAGCGAGAATTTCGTCGCACTTTTTGATCGCTTCTTCGTACTTCCCAGCGTCTCGTAAATCTTCCGCTTCGTTGTAAAGTTCTTTAATAGTCGCCAATTCTGGCTCCTTTGTTCTGATGCATTCACTGCTAGCAAGGTAATGGTCAGCCCGTAATTTTAACAATTATTGGCTTCAGTTCGCAGGGGGGCGAAATCGCTGTCCCAAAATTCTGGTTAATCCATATAATCACAGTGACCGATGAGAGATGGGGCTCCAATGGCTCCAGTCTCTCCGAATTCGCAAGGAAGCGAATGAGACCCAAAAGCGAAGTATTTCAACACGTTGACGGACGTGGGAATGCCAAGCTCAACTGCAACACTGAGATTCAAGGAAGAATTGACTGTGACGAACGTACACCCGCTCGCGTTGGTACATCCAGATGCCAAATTAGGTTCAGACGTCGTCGTTGGCCCCTTTTCGATAATAGAAGCTGGGGTGGAAGTTGGACCGGGATGCCGATTATCTAGCCACGTCGTTCTCAAGACGGGAACTCGAGTTGGAGCTCGCAATGAGTTCAGTGAAGGAGTGACCTTGGGCGGCATTCCCCAACACAAAGGAGTGGGGGAGCGGCAAGGCGAGCTGGTCATCGGTGACGAAAACATGATCCGCGAAAATGTCACTTTGCATCGCGCCTTTAACGAGGGGTCGGTAACAACGATTGGCGATCGCAATCTCTTCATGGTGAACTCGCATGTCGGTCACGACGCGGCAATTGGTGACGACACCATTCTAGCCAACAATGTAATGATCGGCGGACACGTCAACATTGGCCACGGCGCCATCGTTTCCGGTGGTGCGGGAATCCACCAATTCTGCCGAGTTGGTCCTTACTGCATGATCGGCGGGTTAGCTCGAGTTACTCAGGATGTTCCGCCCTATTTGATGCTCGATGGTCATTCGGCAAGCGCCGTTGGAATCAACCGAGTGGGTCTAAAACGGAATGGGTTTTCCGTAGCGGATATCAAAGAGATCAAAGAGCTTTACCGCCTGATGTTTCGCAGCGGGTTGCGGTGGGACGAGGTGATGGAAGAACTCAAGGGTCGCGACGGTCACGCGCAAACCTACTTCGAGTTTCTATCGCAAGGCAAGCGCGGGTTCATCAACGAGCGGCGCAGCCCGCGTTCGGCAACTGTCAACATGGACACTGCTCAGCCACGAATCGCCGAAGAGACGGTTCGCCGAGCTGCAGGTTAATCGCACTGCAGGTTAATCGCGCTGCAGGTTAATCGCGAGTTATTTCTTAGGACTGAGATCGAAACATTTCAGTTCGTTCTTGCCGTTGCCATTAATTCGAATGAAGAGTTTCCCGTTGGAGAGCGCGGGTAGCGCTCGGGTGACTCCAGCCGCCACGCTGTATTTGGCGAGCTCAACGTGTTTCTTCGAGTCGAGTTTCACCAGACTTAGATTTCCGTCGGCGGTGAGAGTGATCAGTAGTTCGTCGGCTTTAATGACGTTGGCAACGGTCGACTGATCGATCGACCATTTAACGTCTCCGTTGGTGGCGTCGATACAACGCAGGCTGGTTGAGCCACCGTCTTCGCGTCCGTGGGAGCCGTAGAGAAAGCCTTCGTGATGAATCGGAGTATTGTATTGGGAGGAGAGCGAAGTGTCGTTTTCCCAAACGGTCGACAATTTCTCTTTGCCGACTTCGATCAACTTGCCGCCGATCCCGTAGCTGGCCGTAATAAAGAACTTGTCTTTGAAAACAAGAGGAGTTGCAGCGTTGACGGTGGGCCCCCGTTGTCCGAACGGGAATTCGAATTGAACTTTGCCGTCGACGGGGTCGAGCGCGACGCATTTCAATCGCGTCAAGAAGATGACCACGGTCTTACCTCCGACTTTTGTCAAAGAGGGAGAGGAGTAGCTGGCGGTATCTTGCACTGCCGACCAAACCATTTTACCGTCGGCCAAATTGAATGCGACGATACTGCCCTGCCGTCCGCCGACATTTACAATGACGTGTTTACCTACCACGATTGGGGTCGTGCCCGCGCCGAAGTAACCTTGCGGTGCGTTGAAGTCGCTCCACGTTTCTCGGGACCAGCGTTTTTTTCCATCTTTCAGAGCGAGGCAGTGGAGGTCGCCGGCGGCACCATATGCGACAATTGCGTCGCCCGCGATCACTGGAACAGATCTCGGTCCCGTATCGGGATTAATGCCCCCCGCATAGGTCGCGTCGAAATCGGTTTTCCAAACTTGCTTGCCAGTCTGAGCGTTCACGGCTTCGATGCGTTCGAATTCGGTGCCTTCCTTGTTGTCGACTCGGTGAAATACGATAACCGAGTTGCCGACGACAGAGGGTCCGCTAAAGCCTTCGCCAATTGTGTATGTCCAGAGTGTCCGAGGTCCACTGGCTGGCCAGGCGGCGATCTTTTCACCATTGGCCTGACCGTTTCGATTGGGGCCGAGAATCTGAGGCCAGTCACCGGCCTCGGAGCGATTGGAAAGAATCGTTGTACTCAGAGCCAACAAGGAGAGTATCAATAGTCGCGTGCTGGAAGATAATCGCAGGGAGGAAGTCGCGGGGCAGATATTCATCATTTCGACCTTTCAGGCGCGGGGAAGGCAGTTTGCAGCTTTTCGGGTGGGCCGGTTGAAGCATTTCCCGCCAGAAGCGAGAATATCAAGTTGAGAGCAAGTCTATCTTCATTCGTGCGCAGCGAAAAGCTACTGCTGTCAGAAGGTATCACTTTCACGTTGATAAGCGAGGAGAAACGTGGCGCGTCTGTTTCGAGTCTGGGAAAAAAAGCGTGGACAGCGCCAGACTGGCTCTCAGTTGGTCGGAAGTGTCGGTGAAGCGACATTTTTCGGGGCCTTGTTCCTTTTGGGCCTGGTGCCGTTGATCGCTGTCTTGGCCAGTTTGTTGCTGGAAACGAGCTGGCCCATCTTTAACGACTCCCAATTTGCCTTCTGGTTGGTCATTATCGTTTTAGTCTCTTTTTTGGTAATCGGTGGCAGCGGAGTCTCCTTTACGGTGTTTCGAGTTGGCACATCCGTAGAGCGGAGGTCGGCCCTAGCCAAGCGAGCTACCGACATTGAGATCATTAGCGAAGCCATGCCTTCGCCCAAAGAATTCCCCAACGTTCCCCGCGATGCCAACATCACCAACAGTCCTGGCGTCCAGTTGCTGTACCGTCTTCCCATGACGCACTCGCCTGCCTGGCGATTGGCCGCCGTGACGACATTCTGCGTCGTTTGGAATTCGATCTCCACAATCTTGCTCGTCAAAACAACTCAAGCTCAATTCACGGGCGACCCCAGTTTCTTTTTGACAATCTTCACGATCCCGTTTGTGGCGATCGGCCTATGGGCAATTTATCATTTCTTTTGTCAACTCTGGCAGCAGACCAGCATCGGTCCTACCAGCGTGGAGATCTCGAGCCATCCCTTGGTCCCGGGCGGCGCGTATGAGTTCTACCTTTCTCAGGCGGGACACATGATTATGAACCATTATCAAGTTCGCTTGATCTGCGAAGAGCAAGCGTCTTATAACCAAGGGACAGACACGCGAACCGAGTCGCGTTACGTTTACGAAAAATGTCTCTTTGAAGACGCCGACTTTTCGATCGAGCCGGGAGAACCATTCGTTCACGAATGCGAGCTTAAGATTCCGGCGGATGCCATCCATTCGTTTCAAGCGAACAACAATCGTATCCAGTGGCGGCTCATCGTAACGGGCAACGCAGATGAGTGGCCTGCCTTTGAACGCCAATTCCCAATCGTCGTTTACCCGCAACTTCCGCGCGTCGACAAACCCCTCGATGAAGAGCAAGAACTCGATGGACCCTCTGATTAGCATCCAACTAGTCGCTCGTCGCGAGGTCTATCATCCTGGTGACAAGCTGCTATTTGACGTTCAAATTGACGCGATCGATCCAGAAGAGATCGTGGCCGTCGAGTCGTCAGTGATGTGGTATACCGACGGGAAAGGCGACGAAGATATTGGCGTTCATTTCTTTGAGCGGCTGACACCTTTGGACGTCGAAAAAAACGACTTGCGACCGTGGCGGCAACTCGCGACGGTGCTTCCCAATAGCCCGCTCAGCTACGCCGGCGAAATCATCAAGATCCGCTGGTGTGTTCGCGTTCGTCTGTTCGTTCAAAAGGGTAAAGAGTTTTACGAACAGGCGTTATTTCGACTCGCGGCGGTCCCGCCAGTTGCCCATTCGACAAAATGACCACTAAATGCGTGACCGCTAAATGCAGTGACCACCCTATGCAGTGACCACCCTATGCAGTGACCACCCTATGCAGTGACCACCCTATGCAGTGACCACCCTATGACTGGCTCCGACACCAATCCGTTTTCGACTCGCTTCATCCGCCCCGACGTTTGCGAATACGCTTTCTCACCGCAGGAATCCCTGAAAGACATCTTGAGTCGGCTGGACGCTGCGGGCGGCAGGGGTCAAATCGTCGGACCACACGGTTGTGGCAAGTCGACGTTGATGAATGCCCTCAAAAGACATTTCGAAAGCCAGGGTATCGCGGTCCGTCACGTCATGCTCACCTCCTCATCAGCAAAACTGCCAAAACAGTTTACCAGTCCCATCAACGCTCTCGACCACTCCGACGGCGCAGGATCTCTGCTTCTGTTGGACGGTTACGAACAACTCAACTGGTGGCAAAGAATGCGTCTGCGTTGGCGGTGCCGGCATTTAAAATGCGGGCTGATTGTGACCTGCCATCGGGATCTCGGGCTGCCGACAATCGCCGCGCTTACTCCCGACATCGAACGTCTTCGGCTCGTTGTCAGTCAACTCATCTCCGCTGCGAGCGGCAGGCCAAGCGAGGACGAGTTAGAACAGATTTACCAAGTGTCCAAGTGCGACATTCGGGAGTGTATTTTCCAGTTGTATGACTGGTACGAGCGGCGAGCAGGCACGTAGCACTCCATTGATCTAAGGCCGATTCTCAAATGGAAATGTCACGCCGCCAGCAGCACTGCTGAAAAACTCCGGGTGGGCGGTGAATTATCGATACAATGCGACTATTTAACTCGGCAGGTAAAGAATCTTTAGCATCAATCAAGCCAAATGATTGAAGCAAAAAACATCTTCTGTCATCATGGACAGATAGGTCAGGCGCATACAATCCCACTGAGTTCTTGCGCTAATTGTCTGTTTAAAGGTTCGTCCATGTCTCGGCTCGCTCGTCGCCCGCAACTGCGAAGCAAACGCGGTTTCGTCCCCGCTCTTCAGCAACTCGAAGATCGCTGCATGTTAACAGCGCAGTTCGACTTCGTACCCAGTGCGGGTACCGTCACAGACGATGGCGGAGATAGTGTTCTCGAGCTGGCTCCTGGCGGCAACGTCGACTTGACCGCATTCGCCACAGCTTCCCCAACCGTTCCGGCGGTCGCGTTTCAGTTGAATTTCAACAATTCCAATACAGACCTATCGCTGAGTAATTGGTTGGCCGAATCAGCTTGGCAGAACCTCGATGGTTCGACAGGCGAGAACTTACTCTTCGCTGGAAGACGTGAATTTGCGTTTTTGAATATTGCTACAACACCAGTTGAATTGGGAACACTCAACGTCGCCGTTCCCTTTACAGGTGGCGACTACTTGGTGACCATCAACGGCGGTGACGGAGCGTTCTTCACCGCGATCGATATTGGGGAGGGGTCGGACAACGTACCTACGATTGACGATTATGGCGACTTGATCTTGCGAGTTCCAAATTTTGCACCGACACTCGGATCAGAATCCTACGACACCGTTCAGAACGAGCAACTGAACGTTAATGCGAACGACGGCGTCCTGACAAACGACTCGGATCAAAACAATGACACCCTGGTCGTTTCACTCGCTAACAACGTGTCTTTTGGAAATTTGTCGCTGCAGCAAGATGGATCGTTTAGCTACCAGCCAAACGTGGATTTTCACGGAGTGGATTCGTTTACCTACAGTGTCTCCGACGGCGCGCTGACAACGACCAGCACAGTCGATATTAATGTCGTAGCTACCACGCCATGGCGGAATCCTGTTGACTTCCTCGACATCAATGACGACGGCTCTGCCAACGCGCAAGACGTACTGGTCATGATCAACTACATCAACTCGCATCTCGACGACCCGGTTCTCGAAGCCCCCGGTGGCGCCGACGGATCGCCTCCTCCTTATCTCGACACGACGGGCGACAACCGCATTACCGTCCGCGACGTATTGGTCGCCGTGAACGAATTGAATCTCCGAATTGCGGATGCCCAAGGCGAACAAATCGACGAACCAGCTGGTAACAACTTCGCCACGGTCGTCGCGGAAAACGAACTGCTAGACCAGCAGATACCGCTGGTCCAACCAGTCGAGCCCGGTGTGACATTGGTAAGAAATAACGATGCTGACGACAATCAAGTTCATTCCTCTGACGTAGAATACGCGAACGAGGAAGTTGAGTTGATCATTGACGCCATCGCTGCAGACGTCGCTGAAGTTTTCGCCGACTAACGTCCGTCATATCTTGACCGGATTTCTCATCCGCCCCGCTCCGCATTTCTTATTTATGCGGAAGCCGTTCCGTCTTCGTCGCCAGATACACAGGGGTAGACACAAAGTCTGGAAATCCGGCAACTTTCTCTGTTCCTCGCTTTAATCGTATCCTACAGTTCAACGTATGGCTGTGCACTCGGCGATTGGCAAGTGTGACGATTTGCATAATCGTCAAGATCGGAGCGGACGGTTCAAGGATTGGTGGCGAGCGTTATGGACAACGTACTGACGAACACAGTAATGGAAGCACACACGGGGTCCAGAATGCAACTCAGGACAAGAATTTTCGCTGCGGCGATCGCCATGATTGGGATTGGTTCTCTCGGAGCCGAACCAGTCCAAGCCGAATCGATATTAGATTGGATTTGGGGAACGAACACGACGACGGCCTACTACGGCGGAGCCCAAGCTGGGGCCGGTTGTACGACGACCTGTCCGCAAAAAGTTTGCCATAAAGTCCAGGTGCGCTATCAACCTCAGACTTGCTATAAGACGGCATGGTTCAAAGTACCCGTCACAGTTTATCGGCCCGTTAGTTCGACGGACCCTTGCTCTGGCTGCACGACGACTTGCATGAAGCCTTGCCAGACATTCACCTGGCAAGCTCGACGCGTTCCCTATACGACCTACCGACCCGTCGTTTCGACGACGCTTGTTAACAACACTTGTTCAACATGCCCGACGGGACGACCTGCAGCTGCCGGTTGCTCGACGTGCGGAGTCAATCCTGGCTACGCCAGCTCGGGCTACAACCCCCAGAACTATCCACAGAATTATCCACAAAACTATGGTGCGCAGGGTAATGGAATTGCTCCGATTCCTGGCCAACCCGCCAACTCGGCTCCCATCTTACGAGAAGGTGAAGTCGACGGCACGTCGATCTTACAAAAGCCAGCGGTTGAGTTAGGTCCAGCAGATCCTGCTGCTACCGAGCCCGCTCCAGTCGACGCCACTCCAGTGGAACCCAAACTGAATGGACCGGCGAACGAAGCTGCCAAGTTTCAACCGCATGGACGGATCAAACCAGTACTCGACTTAGATGCCCAGCAAGAAACGAGTGAAATTCGCGCTCCGCGACTATTGAACGGGCACGATCGACAAGCATTCCGTTTGATTCCTTCGGCTGGTTCTTCGACACCTGCGATTTGGCAAACAGCCCGAAGCGGCAATTACGACGTCGTGCCTGCTTCGGCAGTCGCACCTCGCCAAAAGACTTCACCAGTAAAATCGTCGAGTGCGTACACTGGCGGATGGCGAGCGTCAAAATAGCTTCGACTATCGAAAACCGGAAAACGATCGTTCGGTTATAACAAACCACAGACGGCGAATATCGCCTTCGCGGGATAGTTTTGCTATCCCGCTTTTTTATGCGCTGACCAGTTCTTCAGGCATTTCGACCCTGATATTCATCTCTATAAGAATGCATTGGGGATCATTCATTTCTTCCTACCGCAACTTGGGTCGCGCGAGTGTATTGCATACAATATCGGCGAAACAGAACGCCCTCGTGGAAAATGCTTTTCAGCGGTTTCAATTGAGTTTTAGTTCGCGATGCCAGCCAATCTAACCATCAAGTATCACAAAGCGGAGCAAGCGTATCGCCAAGCGACTACGCCCGAGGAAGAGCTGTCTTGCCTGCAGGTCATGTTTCGCGACCTGCCGAAACATAAGGGCACCGAAAAACTTCAAGCTGATCTGAAACAGAAAATCAGTCGCCTGAAGAAAGAAGTCGAGGCGGCGAAGGCTCTGCGGAAGGCGCCAAGCACAAAGATTCCTCGTCAAGGTGCTGGCCGAGTCGTCATCATTGGCGGGCCGAACTCCGGCAAAAGCCAGTTGCTCGCCAGCCTGACTCGGGCAAACCCCGAAATTGCCCCCTACCCTTTCAGCACCCGCGAACCCAATATCGGAATGATGGTGTGGGAAGATGTTACCATCCAGATGATCGATACACCGGCAATTACGGTCGACATCATGGATCAAAACACTCAAGAACTCATTCGCGGAGCGGACGTGGTGCTGCTAGTAGCCGATTTGGGATGCGACGAGGGCATCGATCATCTCCAAGAAGTTCTCGATCGCATGGCTAATACAAAAACCAGATTGGCAAACGAAACTTATTTGTCGCCGACGGATGTCGGCTATTCTTTCACAAAGACGCTGCTGGTCGCGAACAAGAGCGATGTCGATGAAGCGAACGATCGACTAACTTTATTACACGAATTCTGCGAAATTGATTTCGATCAGCTCATCGTTTCCGCAAAAGAAAAAGCGAACCTGGATTCGCTCCGCCAAGCCATCTTTGAGTCGCTCGACGTCGTGCGAGTTTACACCAAGATGCCTGCCGAAAAAGAGCCCGACTTCAACAAACCCTTTACGCTAAAACGCGGAGGAACGTTGCAAGATGTCGCCGAACTCATCCACGAAGACGTCGCAAAAAACCTAAAACATGCCAGAGTTTGGAAAGCAAACGTCTCTGACCCAGCAACGGTCAAAGCCGATTACGAACTCTCTGATAAAGACATCGTAGAGATCCACACCTAGCCAACTTGCACACAGCATTTCCATACCCACTTAATTTCAATACTCACTTAATTTCAATACTCACTTACCGCAAAGATCCGATACGGAGCGTTCAGAATGACCAATGCCGAGATCGCCGAAACACTCGAAACACTTGCTGACCTACTCGAATTTCAAGGCGCTAATTCATTTCGGACGCGAGCCTATCGCAATGGCGCGCGCGCTATTCGCAACTTGACGGAATCGGTGCAGTCGATTCTCGAAGATCCAAGCCGCAAGATTACGGACCTGGAGGGGATTGGTAAGAGCGTGGGTGAGAAGTGTGCCGTCCTGGTAGAAACGGGGCAACTACCACAAATGCAAGAGTTACTGGAGAAAGTTCCGGCAACTGTGCTCGACATGCTCCGAATCCCAGGACTCGGCCCCAAGAAGGCTGCGGTGCTGTTCAACGAATTGAATATCCAAGATCTCGAACAATTACGCGCAGCGTGCCTGGAAGAGAAGATTCGTGAGTTAAAGGGATTTGCAGCGAAAACAGAAGTTGCGATCCTCAAGGGAATCGACGAGGCCGAATCGGCCAACCGTCGCATGTTCTGGGCAGACGCGGACGAAATCGTCACAGCGTTGAAACAACATTTCGCCAAGATCGACGTGATCGACAAGATCGAAATCGCGGGGAGTTATCGACGGGGCAAAGAAACCGTCGGCGACCTCGACATCCTCGTCGTCTCCATTGAAGTCGAACAAGTGATGGACCATTTTGGAACCTATGTGGGGATTGCCGATGTCCTCGTTCGCGGCGGAACCAAGATGGCCATCCGCTTGCACACCGGATTGCAAATCGATTTGCGAGTCGTTCCCGAAGAATCGTTTGGCGCCGCGCTGCAGTATTTTACTGGATCCAAAGAACACAACGTCGTCCTCCGTGGACTCGCCCGACAGCATGGACTCAAAATCAACGAGTACGGAGTCTTTCGAATCGATGGTGAAAACGAAGAGTACATCGCCGGCGCGACTGAAAAAGACGTCTACGCAACACTAAACCTTCCCGTCTTTCCTCCCGAAACGCGTGAAAATCGTGGCGAATTCGATTTGGCAGAGAACAATGCAACTCTGCCCGAACTGATTCAATTGCAAGATATCGTTGGCGATCTACACATGCACACAACTTCGACCGACGGCGAAGGAACGATCGAAGAAATGGCGGCGGCCGCGCGAGCTCGCGGACTAAAGTACATCGCTATTACGGATCACTCGCAACGCTGGATGGGCCAAGGGATGAATCCTGAAACGCTGCTCGCTCAATGGAAAGAAATCGACGAAATCAACGCCCGTGCGGAAGATGACTTTTTGATCCTCAAAGGAATTGAATGCGACATCCTGGAAAA
>Ga0115002_10006422_pt1 | contig 13543 bp, 8 predicted proteins | sample ArcticOcean_MG_C_8_FD_89576 | JGI IMG/M metagenome (GOLD analysis project Ga0115002, IMG submission 89576) | Marine microbial communities from western Arctic Ocean - ArcticOcean_MG_CB11_86 | ecosystem: Environmental > Aquatic > Marine > Oceanic | place: Arctic Ocean: Canada Basin | collected...
CTTGGTCTTGCTCCCGGTGGGGTTTGCCAAGCCAGAACGGTCACCCGCCCTGCTGGTGCGCTCTTACCGCACCGTTTCACCCTTACCAGCCGACGAGCAAGTCGCCGGTTGGCGGTCTATTCTCTGTTGCACTTTCCCTATCCTCGCGGACGGTGGGTGTTACCCACCACCGTGTCCTACGGAGTCCGGACTTTCCTCCACGATGGGTAAAACCCACCACAGCGACCGCTCGGCCCACTTCGATTAACCGTAATTGTACGTTTCACGGGGCCCTTTTGGCTACGGGCAAAATCAGAAAGTTAAACATCAACGATTGGTTAAACTTTAACGATCCAGCCTATTCTCAACCCAAGTCAAAAGGAAGAATTGACTGTTCCCTTTCTCGACGATACATTGGAGAGAGAACATTTCTCTACATATTTTCTTATTTCGACTTTATTTTCTTTTCGTTTTCACTTTGCGGGCCGGAACTACTTTTTATGCTAGGCGAACTCATTCCATGTGGCGGGGGAGATCCCATTCCCTTGCTGAAGCCGAAACTTTTAATCGGCCGACGTAGCCGATGTGATATCACTCTGCAATTTCCCAATATCTCGTCTCATCATTGCCAATTGGAACTCACCAACGGGTACTGGTTCGTCAGAGATTTAGGTAGCAGCAACGGCATCAAAATTAATGGCACCCGCTGTAATGCCAAATGGTTGATGCCCGGCGACGTCATCAACATTGCGAAACATCGATTTGAAATGTCGTACACGCCCGACGCCAGTGCACCACCGCCGGAAGACGTCGATCCGTTCGCCATCGGTCTGCTAGAAAAAGCAGGCTTGGCTCGGATGACTCCTGAACAGGAAGAGCTTGCGTTACCGCCGTCTGTTCGAGAAAATTCTTCGGCCACTTTGCACGAAATCGACGACGGTGTCGATATGGGCTGGCTCGATGAGCCCGATTGAATCGAGCCGGTTTGTTGAAGGGCAATTGTCTGCGGTGGAGAACTAGTGGGGAAAAAGAAGAGCAAAAAAATTCGAGTTGCCTTCCGCAAGAACAGGCAGAAGAAACCCCGCGCCCAAAACCTCACTCAGCAATCGCTCGATGCCGGCCTCGACGACTCAGACCTGCGCAGCGAAGAGCGCATCTCGGGCAAAGGTTCAATCACCCGCTACCGCACGGTGATTGGCGTCGAACAAGAAACCGACAACGGTACCCAAGTGCTGCTCGACGTCGATGAATCGAAATGCCAACCCGGCCGCGTGATTCGTTCAATCGGCTTGCATTCCATTGTCGAATCCGAAGACGGCACCCAATACGAATGCACGGTCCGCCGTCTGTTACGGACCATGGCCCGCGATTCGCGCAGCGTGGTTGTCGCCGGTGACAGCGTGCTGTTTCAACCCGAATCAGGCGACGATTACCAAGGCGTGATCGAACGAGTGAACCCGCGGCGTTCAGTCCTCTCGAGAGGCAGCAAACGGCGCGAACATATTATTGTTGCGAACGTTGACCAAGTGCTCATCGTCGCTTCGGCTGCCGACCCGCATCTCAAACCGGGTTTAATAGACCGGCTGCTGATTAGCGGCGAAAAGGGCGGCGTGAAATCGTTGATCTGTATCAACAAGGCCGACTTAATTGACCCGGTCGAATTCCAACCGATCATTGGCCTGTATAGCCAACTTGGCTACGAGGTCGTGCTGGCCAGCACCGTGAATTTGGCTGGCATCGACCGCTTGAAAACGTTGCTTGCCAGGCATCAAACGGTGCTGTGCGGGCAAAGCGGCGTCGGCAAATCGACCCTGCTCAACCAGCTCATTCCTGGCCTCAAATTACGCACCGGGGAAGTCAGCACCGAAAGCCGTAAAGGCAAGCACACCACCCGCAGCACCGAATTGATGAAGCTGCCCAGCGGCGGTCACGTGGTTGATACGCCGGGTATTCGGCAGTTGAATTTGTGGAACGTCATTCCCGAAGAGGTGGAAGGCTTCTTTGTTGAGTTCCGGCCGTTCGTCACGAAGTGCAAATTCCCCGACTGCACCCACACCCACGAAATCGCCTGCGGCATCCTTGACGCCGTCGAGCACGGTTTCATTTCCCGCCTGCGCTACGAAAGCTACCAACGGATTTTCTCCGGCCAAGACGACGCCTCGCTCAAGCAATCCCACAAACCCAAACCGGAGGGGTAAAACGCAGGGTGGCCCCGGAATTTATTCCGGGGTGCTGTAAGCACAGGAGGCCAGTCTTGTGCGGAGAATTGAACGAAACGCGTTCGAGCTTCCTCTCGGTTTCAAGACCAAGGCTACTCTGCTTTGCGACTAGAAGTCGTGCAAGCTAGCGTTTACAGAAAACTTTACTCTACCGCTTTTTCTCAGCAGTCTCTTTTTTGGGTAGGTCTGTTTTGTCCTTATCTGAAGCGCCAAGTTCCACTGTGATCGTCCTGTTTTCGACGTCGATTTTGGTGACTTTGCCAAACTTAATTTCCTTGGCATAAGCCGCAACGTCTTTCACAGGGCTCAATTCAAACTTAGTTACTTTTCCGCCGGGAGAATCGATAATAGTCAATATGGTTTTCGTATCGACATCGCGATATTTCTCAAAGCTGGCAGCATCAACTATTTTGCCTTTGTGAGAAACAGATTCTAACAATGTGTCCGAAATCGTTTCCGTGGTTTTTTTATCCAGCTTGCCCAGTACAGAAATCGTAACTATTTTATCGGGGTCATCCTCACTGAAAATGCTACTCACATCATCGGGTTCATCCTCACTGAGAATGCCAGCAATCCTTATTTGAAGAAACGGCATCAGCAGGACCACATTCAGAATCTCCTCTGAATTCAAATCTTCCGGGTTCTTTGTCGCCTCTATTTGTTCAAGAATCTGATTGACGGCATCAAGCTGCACCATCATTAAAGTCTTCTGACTTTCGATCAATTCAGGTGTCAACGTAGCCAATTGAGCCTTAACAATCCTAAGTTGTTCAGCCCAAGCCTCGGGTAAATCTTTGGGAATCCAATGGCCTTCCACGCGAACCATTTCCATCTCGATTGGATCTGCATCAAGTACTTCAATCTTCACTTTCGCCAAATCGCCGTTCTCCTCAACCAGAGTCAATTTGGTCTCGGACAGTTTTTGTTTGAAGGCCGAACTTAACGGCTCTCCCGGTGCGATTTTTGAAACAGCAAAAACCTGATCGACCAGACTCGAAACAGTACCGGCTGCAAAATCCCGACCGTTAAACTTTTTGAGTTTTTCTAAATCGGATATCTCGCTGTTCACAATGGTCTGCAAGAATTTTTCAACCTCATCCCAAAAAAGTGAAAGCTGTTCTATCTCTACCAACAGCGTCGCTTGTACTATGTATTGGTTCGCCAGAACCAATTCTTTTTTACTACCCAACAAATTTGAAATTCGCTTTGCTACACCGAACATTTTCTTCCATAACTCGGCATCCATCTTTCCCGCAAATTCTTGAACGATGTTATCGACGTCATTCTGATAACTGGGCGGCAAGGCATCCCACACCAGCTCTAATTGGTTGCTTTCCAAGCCAGCAATCATGGCAGCTATTGCTGCATCTGCGGTCTTCGCAGGAGCATGTTTCGGGGCAGCTTCAACTGGCTTAGTTTCAGCCACAGCAGGCTTCGGCGTCGCGGGTGAAGGAGCCGATGGTTCCGGCTGTGCCTCCGCAACTTCTTCGGCGGCACGTGACTCAACCGTAGGGCCGCCCTCCGCATTAGGTTCCGCACAGCCAGAATAAACCAACACGCTCAATGCCAGTAACCAGTGCCATTGATTCGTTAAATTCTTCATGGCGAATTCCTTTTACAAATTTGGTTTCTTGTAAAAAACTCCATCCATTTGTTTTAGCAATAATCAAGAAGCAATCTTCCCCACCCCATCGTCCGGCACAGCCGGACCTACGGCTGACAGATTCGTGCGGATGTGATCGAGGTTCAAGCCGCCGACGATTAGGCTGCTGACGTTTTGGTTTTTTAGCACAAAGCGGATTGCTTCATCCGGGCCGAGGTGACCGGAAGCGAGGCCTTTTTTGATGACGACTCCTACACCCTGCTTGGCGGCCGTTGTGATAACGGCTTCGTGAGAGGCGTCGTTCAAATTGTATTCGACCATCATGCAATCGGCCCAGGTGAGGGCTTCGGTGGCGCCTTCGGTTGTTTTCCCTGAGAAGCCGATGTTTTTGATTCTGCCGGACTGCTTGAGTTTGCTTAACGTTTCGACGATGTCGGTTTGTTGTTGGATTAGTAAATCGTTGCCGTTGGAGTGAATGAAGACGAGGTCTAGCACGTCGGTTTTTAACCGCTTGAGGCTGCGTTCAATGCTGGCGGTCACCGATTCCGAAGAGTAGTTGTATTCCGAGATGCCGTCTTCGAACGTCTCGCCCACTTTGGTGGACAGCACGAATTCGTTTCGGCGGTGTGCGATGGCCGTGCCGATTCTCTCTTCGCTGATGCCGTAAGCGGGGGCGGTGTCGATGACGTTGATGCCTGAATCGAGCACGCCGTTTAACAACTTTGAAACTTCAAACGGGCTGGGCAGTTCGTAGCTGGCGGGGTATTTGATGCCTGCGTTTCTGCCAATTTTGAACGCACCAAACCCCAACGGCGAAACCTGCAGGCCGGTTTTTCCCAAGGGGCGAAGGTTCATGAATTAACGCCTTTCTAATTTTACGCGGCTCGTTTAGTTTCTGTGGGAATGGGAAGGTCGGAGATCGATACCCAGTTCGTTGCCGTTTCCCAAGGCGGTTGGGCCACTTCGGGGTGCGGCCAATTGGAGAGCTGTTCGTAATCAAACGGCTGGCTGTTCTTGATGGCTGCGGAAATCTTGGCCCGAATGATTTCAACCAATTGAGGCACAAGAGCTAATTTTGTCGGCCAGGCTGTCAGTATTTTTTTGTCGGAGTCTTCCAGTAGCTGTGAAGTCTCGGGACGCTTGCCGTGCGGCATGACTTTCTCAGCTCGGTCGACGCGGTAGGTTGAGAACTGGCAATATTCAAGATCAAGTCCGGGGATAACCGCTTGCAGTTCGGACGCTGCGTGACGGATTAGAATTTCTGGTTCTTGGGTAACACCTTGCTCGGCGATTTCGCCGCCCAGTTGCCAGACAGTTTCGCCGGTTGACGTTTTGTCAGACGTAATGGTAACCCGGGTTTTTTTGCCATCGACACAATGTCCGTTGAACTGTGGCAGTGGGCCTTTGATTAAAACCATGTGTAACGGCCGCCGTTGCATAATGTCGGCATCCAGCCCGGCCTGTTCTCTGAGCTTGGCATTTCCGGCTCCGGCGGTGAAGATGATTTGTTGGGGTGCCAGTTTGAGTAGCTCGCCGGTTTTTGGATTTTGAATCGAAACGGTTGATTCAGCCATATCAAATTTCAAGCCGTTGGTAGGTTCAATTTTGAGAATGCGCCCGGTGTGTTGGCTAGCGATCGATTTTAAAAACCCGGCGGGCGAGATGACTTGCTCGTCCATTTTGGCAACCGTGCCCGGGCAGTTTTCTAACAGTGTTGGTCGGTCGGTTTCATCGACTGTTTCGGGGGCCACGCGCAGGCCGACTTTGGCACCGATCATTCCTAATCGCGATGACAGTGAGTCGGTTCGCCACAGGTAACAACAGTCGGAACGGACCGGCGTGTTCGATAAGTTGGGGGCTGCTTGGCCAGCTAAGCAGTCGCGCCAGATGAGCGGCATTTCGCGGATGCTGGTGGCCGAGCCGGTGAGCATGCCGGTCAGCGTGTATTTGAGCCCGCCGTGAATGATACCCTGCGAGGCGACCGTTTGACCGCCGCCCAAGCCGCCGGATTCGAGCAGTAGGACGCTGTAGTTTTGTCGAATTAAATCATCAAGTAGCCACAACCCCGCCGCGCCGCCGCCGAAAATGACGACATCGATTGAGGTTGGGTTTTGATTGACTGTTTGGTTTGTCATGGGTTTCAGCTTGTACGCACCGGGGGCAATGTTTCGAGGGCGCAATTTATCTGTTGTTGGCGATTGTGGGAAGGGGAGTTGGTCCGTTGACGCCAGCTCTAATTCTCGGATTTCAAGATTCAGCCGTCTTCTGATTAAGTCGGGACGTTTTTCGAGTGCTGTGGAATAGACTTTGCCCATATCAACCTGAGGAGCAAACTGAGCGGGACGATCATTGGGAATCACAATTGTGCCGTCACTCGGAGGCAAACCAATTAATTGTCGCAATTCGTATTCACGACGGCGAATACTTTCCAAAGCTTGAATACGTTGTTGAACGAGCTGTTCGAGATTGACTTTCGAGCGGGCCACATCGGCGTACGTCGTCCGTTCTGCACTAAACCGCAATTCTTCAATCCGCACGCTTTCTTCCGCCAACGAAACCACTTCGTTGATTGACTTCCACGTTAAATGTGCGGATTGCAGGCTCCAATAGGATTGTTCGACGCTTCGAATCTCAGCCAGCGTCACTTCCTTCACCTCCCAACTCGACCGGTTGGCCTGTGTCTGGGCAATATGAATTGGAGTCAAATTGACGCTTTTACCCGCCCCTCTCAGTAGAGGTTGCCGCAATTCAAAAACAATGTCGGATGAGTAAGACGGGTTAAACTCATCGGGGCTAAAATTCGCGTCGGGAAAATACAAATAACCCAACGAGGGTGCGTAGGCAATCTGAGTCTCTGTGCCCATCGACCAGCGCTTGCGCAATGCGGCTGAGAAATCGCCAATGTCACGACGAGTTTCTGTCGAAATTCCCGGTCCGAAAAATGAGTCGGGCGGCTCGTTAATTTGACTACCCGAATACTCTGCTTCCAGTCGTGGATCAAAAACCGACTCGGCAGCCGATATCCGTGTTTCGGCAATGGCCGGGTCAAACGATGTTGTTGATTCAATTTGCACACCACCACTTAATGTACGAACAACGTCCGATTGTTGCAGCGCTAACTGAATGGCTTCTCGTAGAGACAACAACCGTTGTTGAACTGCTGGAATGCTGTTTTGAATTGAGTTATGAAAGGGGATTTCAGCTGGCTGTTTTGCATCACTCGGCGGTGGCAATTTGAGACTCGGCCCAGGCTGAACGTTTTGACCCAAACGGTATGGACTCGGTTGCAGTCCAATGGGGCTGTGTCCAAACTGAAATGGTCGTGAACCTGCTGGTAAATTCGGGGAATTGAATTTCCTTACCGGATTAGAAAAATCACGGCTCTGCGCACGCGCGACGACCGGCTCGGTTTGCACAAAAGAAACCGTCCGAGAACCGACGCAACCGCTGAAAAGAAACAGCAGTAAAAGAGAAAAAAAACCTGGGCGCATCGAAATTTCCGACCGAACGAAAAAAAATTGAGTTGGAAGGCAACTCTGACTGCAGGGAAGGCTTGACATGGAGAAATTGAGGGGATTAAAGAGAGGGGCACCATTGTATTTCGATTTGGTATCACTGGCAATATCAGCTTTGTCGGACAGAAACACCAAAGAGACTGTTAGAAATCTGTTGTAAGTCATTTCTGGGTAAGTGCTTATGGGTGTGTCTGAATTCCGTCCTCGTGACTGTTCAAGAACGCCGAGCCCCAGACTTTGTGCCTCGGAAATTGCACAGACAAAAAGTGACAGTTCGTCAGTGTTGTGTTCTTGTGGTTGAATTGTTCGACAAGTTTCTAATTGGTGTCACGCAATTAGGCTTATTTCGTTTCGAGCAGAGTGATTTCGGCCAGGCTGATCATGCGGCGGGCCAGGTTGGCGGCTTGGTCGCGGCCCGCTTTTCCCAGGCCGGCTCGGTCGAACAGCACTGACGTTTTTCGCTGACTTTTAAAAATTGGCTGGACGGATTTTAGTTCTTCAACAACGGCGGCCAGTTCATCGCGCAACGGTTCGGGAAACTGTTTGACGTCGCGGGCGATTGCAAGAAAGACATCGGAGATTTCCAGGACGGTGTGCCGTAGGTCGTCATCGTCAGACTTAAGACGCAAGGCGACGCTTTTTAAATCAGTTGTAAAACTCATCTGCATTCAACTCGATTGAATTAGCTCGACAATGGCAGCACCAACTTCTGAGGTTTTCGCGGTTCCGCCTAAATCGGGAGTCCGCGGCCCGCCGGTTTTCAGCAGCGTGCTGACGGCATTTTGCATGGCAGCCGCAGCGGCGGTTAGTTCCAGGTGGTCGAGCATCATGGCTGCTGACAAAATGGCGGCCAGTGGGTTGCCGATGCCTTGGCCCATAATATCGGGGGCCGAGCCGTGGACCGGCTCGAACATGCTCATGTTTTGTTTGGTCGGGTCGATGTTTGCCGAGGGGGCCAAGCCCATGCTGCCGACAATGATGGCACCCAAATCGGTCAAAATGTCGCCGAACAAATTACTGGCGACAACCACATCAAAGGTTTCCGGCTTGCGAACGAACTCCATCACAGCGGCGTCGATCAATAGTGAATCGGTTTCGATGTCTGGGTAGCTCGCAGCGATTTGCTCGAACACTTCGTCCCACAACACCATGCCGTAACCTTGGGCGTTACTTTTTGTGATGGACGTCACTTTTTTCGCCGGTCGCGTTTTCGCCATTTCGAAGGCGGCGGTGATGATGCGCTCGCAACCGCGCCGTGTGAAGACCGAAGTTTGGACGGCGATGTCTTCACTTTGGTGCTGATACAGCCTGCCGCCGATGTTGGCGTATTCGCCTTCAACGTTTTCTCGAAAAACCAGAATATCAATCGAGCCGGGCGATTTACCGGCCAGCGGGCTTTCAACGCCTTCGTACAAATACGAAGGCCGTAAGCAAACGCACTGCTTGAACCGGCGGCGAATTGGTAACAGTAAACCGTTTAATGTAATGTGGTCTTGCACGTCTGGATGCCCGACGGCACCCAGCAGCAGGGCATCGAAATCGGCCAGCGTGTCGAGGTAATCGTCTGGGGCCATTTGTCCATGTTCGAAGTAGAAATCGGTGCCCCAAGGGAAGTGGGTCCATTGGAATTCGGAATCGGACAACGGTGCGGCGGCTTCGACGGCGGCGATTGCTTCTTCGGTGACTTCCGGGCCGATGCCGTCTCCGCCGATTACCGAAATGTTAAACGTCTTGGGCATGAAACGATGGTTCCTTGATGGTTTGTTTTATTGATCCGAATACGAAGTGGTCCGACACTCACCAGGGCCATCCCGTTGGTCTGACCCTGCCACCCAATGTTGAATGGTGTAATTGGATGACTTCTACTCGACCGTCTTGCGTGCTCGTTTTTCTAATTCGACGGGAATCTTTTTCAACAGCATGTCGATGATGTTGTTGGTGGTAACGCCTTCACTGTCGGCGTGGAAGTTGGTGACCAGCCGGTGCCGTAATACGGGGTGTGCGACGGCACGAATGTCTTCGGCGGCTACGTTAAACCGGCCTTCCAAAATGGCCCGCGCCTTGGCACCTAAAATTAAATACTGCCCGGCACGTGGCCCGGCTCCCCACGAGATATATTCTTTTATGAAGTCTGGGGCACCTGGTTCATCGGGGCGTGTGGCGCGGACTAAATCGCGGGCGTAAATGAAAACGTGTTCGGCCACGGGAACTTTGCGGACGACTTCCTGCAACGCCAAAATTTGACGGCCTGTCAACGCGGTTTGTAATTTTGGTTCTTCGCCGCCGGTTGTCTGTTTGAGGATCATCAGCTCCTCGGCTTCGGTCGGGTACTTCACCACAATGTTGAACATAAACCGGTCGAGCTGGGCTTCGGGTAGTGGGTAGGTGCCTTCTTGTTCGATTGGGTTTTGCGTGGCCAGCACGAAAAACGGTTGAGGCAATCGGTAGGTGTTCGACCCAACGGTGACGTGCCGTTCTTGCATGGCTTCTAACAGGGCCGCCTGTGTTTTGGGTGGCGTGCGGTTGATTTCATCGGCCAACAAAATGTTCGTGAACAGTGGGCCTTGCATAAACTGAAATGTTCGCCTGCCGGTTTCCGGATCGTCTTGCAGCACGTCGGTGCCGGTAATGTCGGAAGGCATTAAATCGGGCGTGAATTGAATTCTACGGAACGATAACTGCAGAATTTGAGAGATTGTGCTGACTAACAACGTTTTCGCCAAACCGGGTACACCGATCAACAGGCTATGCCCGCGGCTGAATAACGAAATTAACAGTTCATCGACCACTTCATGCTGGCCGATAATGACCTTGCCAATTTCTTCTCGCATCCGAGAATACGCGGTTGCCAGGCCTTGAATGGCTTGCTGTTCGCGTTCTTTGGGCGTCATTTTTTCGTTCGAAACCATTTCCTCTAAAATCTCTTCGTTCATCGGCAGTACCATCTTCTCTCAAAGTGTTAAATTTTCACATTTAATGGTAACCTGTCAGGCGACGAAATGGCAGTATCAACCCAGAATGAATTCCCAATGAATATGACCAGCTCCAACATTCGGTATCTCATTTTCGACGTCGAAGCGGTCGCCGATGGTGACTTAATTTCCAGAGTCCGCTACCCGAAAGACAGCTTGACTGCCGAAGAGGCGATTGCCAAGTATCGTGCCGAGCGGCTGGAGCAAACCGGTTCCGACTTCATTCCGCACACGTTCATGCTGCCAATTTCGGTTGCCATTGCTAAGGTGAATTCGGGATTTGAACTGGTCGATTTGACGACGCTTGACGAACCTGAGTTCCGTCCCGCCGTCATCACCAAAAAGTTTTGGCAGGGTTGGAAGCACTACGGCCAGCCGACATTGGTGACGTTTAACGGCCGCGGTTACGATTTGCCGGTATTAGAATTAGCCGCGTTTCGGTACGGCATCGCGCTGCCCGATTGGTTCAATGTCGAGGCCCGCAGTTTCGAGCAAAACCGCAATCGCTACAATAATCTGGCCCACAACGATTTAATGGACCTGTTCACAAACTTCGGTGCCGCCCGCATGACCGGCGGGTTGAACTTGCTGGCGAATTTGATCGGCAAGCCGGGCAAAACGGGTATCGACGGCTCCCAAGTTCAAGACATGTACCACGCCGGGAAAACCGACGAGATCAACGACTACTGCCGCTGCGATGTGTTGGATACGTATTTTGTGTTCTTAAGAAGCCAAGTCGTCTGTGGCAAGCTAACGGTTGAGCGCGAACAAGAAATTGTCGGCACCACCAAGACGTGGCTCGAATCGCAAACCGAAATCTCACCCGCGTACGGACACTACTTAGAGCACTGGGGCGACTGGGAATTGCCCGCGGGATGAGTGTTACATCGTGGCAAAACCCCATGCAGGGACGAGCCACCCGGCCAGAAGACATTTTTCCTCGCGAATCACTTTGCCGCTCAAAAAAGGCCCGATGATTGGCAGAAAGTCTTCCGCTGGGGTAAAATATTCGTCAGTATTGATGTGTCGGATTTGTCCCATCACTGCGGGTGGCAGGGTCAGAACGAAGTGATGGCCCTGGTCGGAAGTCGAACATCAGGGCCATCGCGATGCTCTGACCCTGCCACCCGACGAAATATGAAGTTCCGCAAATAATCGACCGAGTAATTTAGAAACGGCGAAACTATGAGATTTTCTCGTGAATTCTTACTTCTTCTCTGTTCGGCTTTTCTTCTGCTTGGTTCAACCTCGGCGGAAGCTCAGAGCAATCTGCCCGAAACGGTTGTGTTCAATCGCGACATCCGTCCGATTCTTTCCGACAAATGTTTTCACTGTCACGGGCCAGATAAAAACGCTCGGAAAGCCGATCTGCGGTTAGATACCCAAGAGGGTTTGTATTCTGATCTGGGTGATGCAAAAACTGTTCGCGCAGGCGATTTGGCAAAGAGCGAAATTTACCAGCGGATTATCTCAACCGATGACGATTTGAAAATGCCCCCCGTTGATTCGGATCGGAAGTTGACGCCGCGAGAAATTCAACTCATCAAACGCTGGATCGAACAGGGGGCGACGTGGCAACGGCATTGGTCGTTCATTTCGGTGAAACGACCGGAAGCTCCCAACGTGAAAAACAAGGATTTTGTCCGTAGCCCCATTGATGCCTTCGTTTTGAACCGTCTGAATCAAGCAGGGCTCAAGCCGTCGGCGAATGCGACAAAAGAAAAGCTGATTCGCCGGCTGAATTTCGACTTAACTGGCCTGCCCCCGACTCCCGCAGAAGTACACGCGTTTGTGCATGACAAATCACCAAACGCTTATGAAAAAGTGGTTGACCGATTACTCAAATCGTCGCGGTATGGCGAGCACATGGCTTCGCACTGGTTGGACGTTGCCCGCTACGCCGATACCAGCGGCTACCAAAACGATGGCCCGCGTTACATGTGGCGGTGGCGCGATTGGGTCATTGATTCGTTCAACGCCAACATGCCTTTCGACCAATTTACTGTCGAGCAACTGGCCGGCGATTTGCTGCCGAACCGCACGTTGTCACAACGTATTGCCACCGGTTTTAACCGCAACCATCGAGGCAACGCCGAAGGGGGCATTATCCCTGAAGAGTTTGCGGTTGAGTATGTGGTCGACCGGGTCGAAACCACCAGCACAGTTTGGTTAGGGCTGACAATGGGCTGCGTCCGCTGCCACGAACATAAATACGACCCATTCACGCAGAAAGACTTTTATCGCATTTATGCTTACTTCAACAACATTCCTGAAAATGGTCGGGCGATTAAAGAAGGTAATTCGCCGCCCTATGTGAAAGCGCCGACCGATGAGCAACGGAAAAAAATAGCACAACTTAAAAAGCAAATTCGACAGGCGAAAAAGAAAACGCAGAATCAACAAAACAGTTTGAGCGCCGCCCAAGCTGCCTGGGAAAAATCGTTTTCCTCTGAGCAGCAACTCGACTGGTCCGTCTCACGCGGCTTAATCGCCCATTTCAACTTAGATGACAACCTGCAAAACTCTGAAAAGAACCAGTCCGATAAGAAAGAGGCAGAAACGAAGATCGTCGATGGAACAGCAAAATACTCACCGGGGCGAATCGGGAACGCAATCGACTTGGATGGCAAGCAGTTGATCTCAGCAGGCAATGTCGGCAACTTCGGCTACTTCAACAAGTTCAGCTTTTCAGCTTGGGTTCGGCCACAGGGCAACAAGGGGGGCGTGATACTATCTCGCATGACCGATGCCCGCCGTGAAAAGGGATACAGCTTGCGGCTGGAAAAAGGCCATTTGCAAGTCAACCATGTTGTGCGTTGGCTCGACGATTGCATTCGCGTGGAAACCGAGCAAACCGTGCCCTCGGATAAATGGACTCATATTACCGTCACTTATGACGGCTCGCGGTTAGCTGCTGGCATCGGCGTGTACTTCAACGGCAAGAGGGTTCCGCTTAAAGTGCACCTCGATACCATCAATCAAACTTTTTCGAATGAAGACCCATTTCGCATCGGCGGGGGAGGCGGGCCAGCCAGCCGGTTCCACGGACAAATTGATGATGTGCGAGTTTTTAACGTTAACCTTTCTGCAACAGAAGCCGGTCAAATAGCGATACCCAATACCATCAACCAAATTGTCGGCATTCCAGCGAAAAAACGGACGGTTGGCCAACGGTCAAAACTGGCCGCTTACTTTTTAGAGCACCGTGCCCCGGCTGATATTCGAACAGCCGCTCAAAACTTAGTCGCCTTAGAA
>Ga0115002_10006423_pt1 | contig 13542 bp, 14 predicted proteins | sample ArcticOcean_MG_C_8_FD_89576 | JGI IMG/M metagenome (GOLD analysis project Ga0115002, IMG submission 89576) | Marine microbial communities from western Arctic Ocean - ArcticOcean_MG_CB11_86 | ecosystem: Environmental > Aquatic > Marine > Oceanic | place: Arctic Ocean: Canada Basin | collected...
GGGCGCGTAGGCAAGTACCGGATCGGGGCCTGCCTCAAACCACGCTTCACCGGCATCGATATATGTCTTATGGCCTTGGGTTTCGACTAAAAATCCACCCTTGAGCAAGCAGCGAATGCCGGGACCTTGATGGGTATGGGTATAGGCGATACCGCTCGGTGGAATGTCCACTCGGTCGCAGCGAATGAGGTAATCATCGCCAGGGACTAGATCGACTTCGGCTTGGTAGAGCAGGGTACTGGAAACGCCATCGCCAGAGATGAGATTATCACTATCACTCGTTGTGTCCTGCACCAATTCATAACGCAGGATATGGGCGCCATCTGCGCCGGCCGAAACCGATGTTTCGTTGGCATTGTACCAGGCTGAATTCCTAGACAGGGTTGCGGCTGTTGTGGACTTGTTTTTAACAGTTGCCATACCGTCGCTGACATAGAGAACGCGATTTTGTGCCGAATAGCTTTGATCGGGTGTTTTTTTGGCGCCTAGTCGGTCGTCATAAAGACGTAACAGGTATTTTGCCATTTCAGGATTTAGCTGTCGGTGACCAGGGGGCAGGAATAAGAGATTTATTCTCCTGACGCAGGATCAAGGGTAGGATTTTAGGCAGGAATGCTTTCCACGCGGCGCTTTTACCTAATTCGGCGCGACGACGGTCTCTCTCAGCATAGGAGTCGTAACCCCACATATGAATGATCTGATTTTGTGGACCGAAATCGGTGTAATACCAGCCTACAAGGTTGCCCAGGATTGGCTCCTGAATAGCCAGTCCTTTGGCCTGATAGTTCTTCATATACACCGGCACTTTCCCGGGATGAAGGGTATAGATGCGTTCTTCAACAATCATAGAATTAGGTTTCCTATATCATAATTTAAAGACATCACATCACAGGGGAAGAGCTCCGGCAACTGCGTAGACTGCCAAAGTGAATGCAGTTAGGCCGCTGTCGTTGATCGACCTCCTCATTCAGGTATGATCCTGCCTAATACGGCAGAAAATAGAACAAAGATAGTTATGAAAAATCATACGGTTAGAACTTATTCCTCAAAAGAAAATTTAGCCCGCGAAGACGAGTTGGCCTGGAAACTTGGGGCGCTGGCGGTTGATCCAGTCCCGGTCGATGATGATGTCGCCGACATGATTATGAACCGGATCATCGATAACGCTTCTGTTGCTATTGCAGCTATCAATCGTTCACCCCCTGCTGCAGCGCGTGCGCAGGCATTGGCACATCCCCGCGATGGCGGTGCAACTGTATTTGGCGTCGCCAATAATCAGCAGTTTGATGCCGAGTGGGCGGCCTGGGCCAACGGCACAGCAGTTCGCGAGCTGGATTATCACGACACATTTTTGGCGGCCGATTATGCGCATCCCGGTGATAACATCCCCCCGTTATTGGCGGTCGCTCAGCAACTCGGAAAATCCGGTCAAGAATTGCTGAATGGTCTGGCGACCGGTTATGAAATTCAGATTAATCTCGTGCGGTCGATTTGCTTGCATGAACACAAAATAGATCATGTCGCGCATCTCGGCCCATCTGCCGCTGCGGGTATTGGCACAATGTTGGGATTGCCGGTCGAGACAATTTATCAAGCTGTACAGCAAGCGTTGCACGTAACGACATCGACGCGTCAATCTCGCAAAGGTGAGATTTCCAGCTGGAAGGCCTTTGCGCCGTCACATGCTGGCAAGCTGGCGATTGAAGCGGTTGATCGCTGTATGCGCGGCGAGGGGGGGCCGTCTCCGATTTATGAAGGAGAAGACGGTGTCATTGCCTGGATTCTGTCGGGGCCGGAAGCTATCTATTCAGTGCCATTACCCGAAATTGGTGAGTCGAAACGCGCAATTCTCGACTCCTTCACCAAGGAGCATTCCGCGGAATATCAAAGTCAGGCGCTGATTGATCTGGCCTTTCGGATGAAAGAACAGATCAGTGATTTTGAAGCGATTGATCGTATCGTTATTCAGACCAGTCACCATACTCATTACGTAATTGGTACGGGCGCTGGCGATCCGCAGAAAATGAATCCAACAGCGAGCCGGGAAACGCTCGATCATTCGATCATGTATATCTTTGCGGTCGCTCTGCAGGATGGCGAATGGCACCATATTCGGTCTTATTTGCCTGAGCGGGCGGCACGCGAAGATACCGTGCGACTGTGGAACAAGATTGAAACTGCTGAAGACGCCGAGTGGACGACGCGGTATCACGAAACCGACCCCGATAAGTTAGCCTTTGGCGGGCGCGTCGAAATCACTTTGAAAGATGGCTCGGTTATCATGGATGAGTTGGCCGTTGCGAATGCTCATACGAATGGTGCACGGCCGTTTGCCCGGGAAAACTATATTCACAAGTTCCGGACTTTGACGGAAGGGCTGGTCTCCGTGATCGAGCAGGACCGTTTTCTTGATCTCGTTCAGCGCTTGCCGGAATTGACCGCTGAAGAAGTCCGGCAAATCAATGTTGTGCTGGATGTAGCTACTCTTGAGTCAGCAGCCCGCGATACAAAAGGAATATTCTGATGTTATTTGCAACTAAATCAGCCGCTGAAAAACGATCGGGTTTCCGTGCTGGGTTGAACTCGGGAAAAATCCTCAAGTTTCCCGGCGCTCATGCCCCTTTGGTTTCGATGGAAATTGAGCGGCAAGGTTTCGATGGCGTTTATATCTCGGGCGCTGCGCTCTCCGCTGACCTCGGCCTACCTGATATCGGTCTTACGACATTGTCTGAGGTTACCCAGCGTGGTCGTCAAATTTCTCGCGTGACGTCGCTACCGGCTATTATTGATATCGATACTGGATTTGGCGAACCAATGAGTGCTGCCCGCACGGTGCAGGAGCTCGAAGAACTCGGCATCGCCGGGTGCCATTTGGAAGATCAGGAAAACCCTAAGCGCTGCGGCCATCTCGATAACAAATCACTGGTCAGTTTGGATGAAATGGCGCGGAAGATCATGGCGGCATCGGATGCCAAAACCGACCCCAACTTTGTGCTTTTTGCACGAACTGATGCGCGGGCATCGGAAGGAATGGATGCGGCGATTGATCGGGCGAAGGCTTATGTCGACGCGGGCGCGGACGCTATCTTCCCGGAGGCTATGGGAGGGGAGAAGGAATTCGAAATATTCCGCAAGGCGATCGACGTGCCAATGATGGCAAATATGACAGAGTTCGGAAAATCTCCGTTGTTGTCAGCCCAACAACTCGAGAACCTCGGTTATAATCTTGTGATCTATCCGGTAACCACGATGCGGCTCGCAATGGGCGCGGTACGTGATGGCCTGGCGGAAATTGCCGAGACCGGCACTCAAAATGGTTTGATCGATAAGATGCATAGCCGGAAAGAACTGTACGAACTTATCCGCTATCAGGATTACAATAATTATGACCAGTCGGTCTTTAACTTCAAAGTGCGCGAAGAGGGATAAGCGAGATGGCAAAAGAACCACGGATTTATAAAGGTCTTGATGGGGTTGTCGTCGACGAAACGGCGATCTCAAAGGTTATGCCTGAAACCAACTCGCTGACCTATCGTGGCTATGCTGTGCAGGACCTCTGTGAGTATTGTTGCTTTGAAGAGGTGGCGTATCTGTTGTGGCATGGCCAGCTCCCGACCCGGACACAGTTGCGGACGTTCAAGAAGGACGAACGCAGCCGCCGCAAAATTTCCCGGGATCATCTGGCCGTAATTCAAAAGTTTCCAAAACGCGCCCATCCGATGGATACTATTCGGACCTCGGTTAGCTATCTCGGTACGACAGAGATTGCCTGGGGCGGAGAACCCGTCGAAGCTGATATGGAACGGTCGATGAATTTGTTGGCAAAAATACCAACAATGATCGCGTCCGACTATCGTTTGCGGAAGGGCAAGCGTCGTATTGCGCCACGTACCGATCTTTCTTTCTCCGAAAACTTTTTGAATATGTGCTTTGGCGAAGTCCCGCCGAAGCAGGTGGTGAAGGCATTTGATATTTCACTGATCCTGTATGCCGAGCACAGCTTTAATGCGTCGACCTTTGCCACGCGTGTTGTGACGTCGACGATGTCAGATGTTTATAGCGCCGTAACAGCTGGCATCGGTGCCCTCAAAGGCCCACTCCATGGTGGTGCTAATGAAGCCGTCATGAATATGCTGCTGGAAATTGGCCATCCGGATAAAGCCGAATCCTGGCTGCGCGATGCTTTCGCCAATAAACGCGTCGTGATGGGATTTGGACATCGGGTCTACAAATGGGGTGATAGCCGGGTGCCGACGATGCGGGGCTGCCTTGATGGTCTCGCGCGCTGGAAAAATGATCGTAAGTGGATCGAGATTGAAGATGTTCTTGAGGACATCATGGTCAAGGAAAAGAAAATTCACCCCAATCTCGATTATCCGGCGGGCCCGGCCTATTACATGATGGGTTTCGACATTGATATGTACACGCCAATCTTCGTGATGAGCCGGATTACCGGCTGGACGGCGCATTACATGGAACAGAATGCGGCGAACCGTTTAATCCGCCCGCTTTCCGCCTATACCGGCGTTAAACAAAGGCGGGTAAAGCCGATTGCCCATCGCTGACCTGCCACCCAGCCCTAATTATCGGGCTTTAGCGGGACCGCACTGGAAGCTTATTCTGCGGCCCTAGTTTGATACTGTGGCGTTGGGATTTGTTGCCAAGTGGTTCTGATCGCTGTCGCGGGCATGGTCCGCTGTTTCAATTTCAGACGGATCGGGCGAGAGGTTTGCAGATGACCTTGCTTTTCCGGGATTGAACCTTTCGCATTATGCGGAGGCCTTAGGCAAAATATCGCAATCCCATCGTGCGTTTCGTCAAATTTGTGATGATTGGGAAAACGCTTTTTCGCCAAAGAAAACTCTTCTTCGGGGCAGCGTTCGGCCATGAGTCCTAAAAAGGTGGATATGCTCCTTGGCTCTGCTGATCGGGTGACGCCGTTTTTGGGTGGAATTGCGCTGGCGAAGCGTTGGAAAGTGCCCGACACAAATCTGTTTATCCGCAAACAGGGCCATTTTTGCGGCGCGTTGGGCCTGTCGCATGATGCGGCGCCATTGCAACGGTTCGCTGATCTGCTTCTGCAGACTTAAGGGGAATTGCTTTCAGGCGGAACCTGTTTCCGGAGCATCGCTTCACGGCGCACAATATAGCCGCAGGAGGCTAGAACGACGGCACCGCCAGAAATCGCCCAGGCATCCGGTACTTCACCGAAGAAAACAAAGCCAATGCCAACGGCAATTATGATCCGCATGTAGTCCAGTGGCGCGATAATCGTCATTTCCCCTGCGGCATAGGCGCGGGTCAGACAATATTGCCCGGTTGAGCCGACAAAACCGAGGGCAAGTAACCAAAGCCATTCCTCGCCTGCTGGCATCCTAAAATCTAGAGCCGCTGGGATCGCCAGGATGATGAAGCCCCAGAATAGAAAATAGAAAACGATCCGATTTGACGGTTCGGTTTTTGTCAGATTCTTCATTGTGGTTAGGGCACAGGTCGCGAGGATCGCGGCCAGCAGAGCGACCAGTGCCGCCGGTTCAATGCCGGTTTGCGGCTGGACAACCATAAGGATGCCGCAAAAACCAATGATCGTTGCCAGGGCGCGGCGGAACCGGATGCGTTCGCCGAGAAACAGCGCTGCCATGATGATCGACCAGAGAGGGATCGTGAAGGTCAGCACTGTCGCGTCAGCCAGGAGCATATGGTGAACGGCGTAAATGCCCGCGAGCAAAGAAGTCGCGCCAAAAAATGCGCGCCAGAAATGGGCAAATGGCCGTTCAGTTTTCAAAACGCCAATGCCGTTGATGGCTACCCAGGGAAGCATAAACATCAGACTCGTGAAAAATCTGAACATGCCGACTTCAGCGATGGGCAGGGTTTGCATGAGAACTTTGGCAATCCCGAACATGCCGGTCAGCAGGGAAACGGCAACCAACATCCACAAGACACCGAGGATATTTGAACTTATGCCGGTGCGGCGGGCCGCATTTTCGGATTCATTTGACAAGAATTTGGGCCTGCGAGGGAGGAAAATGAATGATCCTGAGTATGACGGTCATACCGTAAGGCGGCTAGGCTGGAAACCGATAAACCCGTCACCCTGTTCGAGCCTGATACATCCTGCTTAAATGCCGTTCGACGGCATTTGCCGAATTACGGAGACAGGAATGATTTACGAAGAGCGCATATATACAATCAAGCCCGGCACAATGCCTGAATATATGAAAAATTACGAAGAGCTGGGTCTACCGGTCCAAAAAGAAGTTCTCGGGACACTGGTTGGCTTTTGGCACACGGATGTCGGTGGTCTGAACAAGGTCGTGCATATTTGGGGTTATGACTCACTGGACGATCGGCTGGAAAAGCGCGCTATTCTTTCTGCACATCCAGACTGGCCTGCCTATCTGGATGTTGCCTTGCCGCTGATCGTTGAACAGGAAAACCGTGTGCTTATTCCTGCCAGTTTTTCTCCGGCGAAGTAGGTAATTTGATATGGCTCGGCTTGAAAATGATGTTGCGATTGTAACCGGTGCGGCGCGGGGTATTGGTGCGGCCTATGCCAAAGCGTTAGCAGCTGAAGGTGCCAAGGTCGTTGTAGCCGATATCCTAGACCCTGGTTCTACTGTTGAAGAGATTAAAGCGGCAGATGGCACCGCTATCAGCATTGTTTGCGACGTTACTGACAATGCAGCGGTCGAAGCCATGATATCGCAGACGGTTTCCGAGTTTGGAAAGATCGATGCGCTGGTCAATAACGCTGCGTTGTTTGCAGAAATCTCTCATAAAAAGTTCGAAGATATTCCCGATGGCGAATGGGCCAGGGTGATGCAGGTGAATATCGAGGGTGTCTGGCGCGTATCAAAAGCTGTCGTGCCGCATATGCGGGTGCGGCAATATGGCAAGATCGTCAATGTCGCGTCGACCACCGCACTCAAAGGGACCCCGATGATGCTGCATTACGTGTCATCAAAAGGCGCCATTCTGGCGATGACGAAAGCGATGGCGCGGGAAGTTGGCGAAGATAATATATGCGTCAACGCGATTGCGCCGGGGCTGGTAGTCAGTGACGGGCTCGTGGAAGGCGGCAATTGGAGCGACGAGTGGTTCGATAACAATACCAACAGTCGTGCCATCAAACGGCGGGCGATGCCGGAAGATATGGTCGGGACGATCGTTTTCCTCTCGTCGCGTGAGGCAAATTTTATTACCGGCCAAACTATGGTGGTTGATGGCGGGTCGATACCGCATTAATTGACTTTTTGCTATCCACCGCCAAATTCACATGCGAATCTTTGTGCAGAACTAACAGGAGAAAACCAATGGCCGATGATCCAGTTACGGTCGAGATATTCACCGACTATGTGTGACCATGGTGTTTTCTCAGTACCGTGCGTATTGAAAAGTTAAAACAGAATTTCAACGTCGATATCAAGTTGGTGCATTTCCCGCTGCATCCCGATACGCCGCTAGAAGGCCGTTCGATGGCGGATCTCTATGCCGGGCGGGGCACTGATCCCGACGAGATGTATCGTCAGATGAAAGAACGGATGGAAGCGGAAGGCCTGCCCTACGGCAAACGCACCCATACTTATAACAGCCGCAAGGCACAGGAGCTTGGCAAGTGGGTCGATACGCAAGATAACGGCGACGCGCTGCACGATGCGCTGTACCGAGCTTATTTCGTCGACACCAAGAATATTGGCGATATCGATGTTCTGGTCGAAATCGCCGATGCAAATGGTTTCGATGGGGCGGAAGTTCGTCAGATTCTCGAACACGGCAAGTTTAGTGCCGCTGTTGATGAGGATTGGGCCAAGTCACGCGCTTATGGTGTGACCGGTGTTCCGACCTATGTCGCGGGTGGTTTTGGCGTGGTTGGTGCGCAACCATATGAAGCGCTTGAACAGCTTATGAGTGAAGTTGGAGCTGTTAAAGTTGGTTAGCTAGGTTGGTTCTGTTGAATTTCAGAGTGGACATATAATTCCGAGGTTAAATTTCCAGAGTTTGAGGCGGTGGCCTCATGCTCTGGTTTATTTGTCTAATGTAGACCTTCTACGATAACCGTTATTAAGAAATAGTTTTTGCTGAGTATCTTAAAGCGTGCGTTCAAAGATCTCTTACGGTACGACGCACTACCCGAAACGGCCGTAATCCGAGAAAAAATTGAAGCGAATAGAGAAGTTGATCAGCCATTTTGTCCGTCTTCTGAAGGCGATCTTATTTATTCTCTCATTGTCTGCCGTCAGCGGCTATGGAACAAAATAGTGAGATTGTATACGGGAGGATTTCTGGTTCATCGTAGTGACCGAAGGGAACGAAGATGAGACAGAAATCGCAGACACGACAGACGGGTGTCGCCAAGGCGATCAAGGACATTCGCCGGACTACCCGCAAGCAGTATGTAACAGTATCTCCGGACAAAATTACCTCCGGCTCACCTTCAGTTTTTGCGCTACTTGGAACTTTATCATATTGAGAAGGATTATCTTCTCGTGCATGCCGGTGTTGCTCCGGGAGTGCCGATTGAAGGTCAAGGGGCCGAAGACTTTCTTTGGATCCGCGAAGAGTTTTTGCGATCAAAAGCCCATCATGGGCATTGTATTGTCCATGTCCATTCAATCGTTGATATGCCGGAGTTCCTCCTAAATCGGATCGCTATTGGTACCGGTGCCTATTATATTGGCCGGTTAACATGCCTGATGCTTGAAGGGGATGAGCGCCGGTTTATGCAGATCTTATCTCGGAATTTAGTATCGTGCTGCGTGTTCGACATCAGGGTTTTCTGGATCATTACACAATCTGAAGAGGCGTGATTACTGGAAGAGCCTGACGATCTTTTGGATGCGGCAGATGAGCTCGCTAATCTGATTTCACCCACCCTTGCCGCATATGTGTTGAGTAGCGTAGAGGACCAGAAGGATGAGCCTGTTATAGAGACATCTCGGGTTTCCAAAAACGGGCTGCTTGCTAAATTTTCTCTGTCACAGCAGCTCATTGAGCGGAAGTTTTGGCGGGTTCAGGAATTGATGTCATGTTTCTGAAGGGGTTTGCAAACGGGAACAGTTTTTATCCCGACCCAGTTTTGCGGCAGCAAGGAGATCTCGATTTTCTGATCCGGAAACAGGATTTACAGGCCGTGATAGAGTTTCTGGCTCCTTATGGGTTTGGGTTTCGGGCCGCGCCCCTAAGTCGTTGGGGTACAATTTATGACGCAGGTTTTGTGCCCGGCATGATCTCTGATGGCAGCTGTGACCTCGATATTCACGTCCATCCTGATTATTATCCCGCCCATTGCTCGCTGACGACCGAACGACTGTTTGCTGAATCAATGCTCGTTGGTGCGAGTAGTTTTACCGTGCGGGTTCCGTCGCACGAGCACGCTTTACTTTTATGCGTGACGCATATTGCGAAGGACAAGTTTAATGTGTTTAGCATTCGCAAAGTCATCGACGCGATGGTGCTTATACGGGCAACGTCGAATCTCGACTGTGAAAAAATTATAGAGCTCGCCTCGGAAGGAAGTTTTCTCATGCCAACGCGAGATTTCTGCTCCCTTCTGCTCGCTCTGGGATTTTATCAGAACACGATTCCGGACATATTGCTGAAGCCTGCACCGCGCTGGTGGAAAAAATCATTCCAGACCGTTATTCGGAGGTTTCGGCGTCTGTTCCCGGGTGACCCCTATTTGTTGCCGATTTTATGGCGGGAATGGGCGCTATGCGCAGCGCCGGCTGTTGCATTGTACAATTTGAAGTTACGGGCACGGGGGATTTTGTGGCCGCGAACTGGAATTCCTGATGGTGCGCCAATAAGCGCCAAAAATCCTAGTTCGACCGATGACCAAAATTGATGTTAAACATCACGTCGGGGTCGAAAAATGGTTAAACTTTTAGCGTAGTGTGGTGACAAATTATGGTCTCTGATAAACGGGTTTTAGTTACAGGCGGTGCAGGCTTTATTGGCTCACACCTTTGCGAACGGCTTCTCGCCAGAAACAACGACGTCCTTTGTATTGATAATTATTTTACCGGTTCAAAAGACAACATTGCACATCTGTTACAAAATCCGAATTTTGAGTTGATGCGACATGACGTGACCTTTCCGCTCTATGTTGAGACCGATGAGATTTATAATCTTGCTTGCCCGGCGTCGCCCGTTCACTATCAGTTTGATCCGGTTCAAACCACTAAGGCCAGCGTACATGGTGCGATCAATATGCTCGGTCTTGCAAAGAGGGTCAGAGCCAAGATTTTTCAGGCCTCGACGAGTGAGGTTTATGGTGACCCAGAAGTCCACCCCCAGGTCGAATCCTATTGGGGTCGCGTAAATCCGATTGGGCCGCGGGCGTGTTATGACGAGGGCAAAAGATGTGCGGAAACTTTGTTCTTTGATTATCATCGTCAGCATAATTTGTCGATCAAAGTAGCGCGAATTTTCAATACCTATGGGCCGCGGATGCATCCAAATGATGGACGCGTAGTTTCCAATTTTATCGTTCAGGCATTGCGCAATGATCCGGTGACGATTTATGGGAATGGCGAGCAGACGCGGTCGTTCTGTTATGTCGATGATTTGGTCGAGGCGTTTCTCCGGATCATGGATACTGAGGACGATTTCACCGGGCCGGTGAATATCGGCAATCCTAATGAGTTTACGATCCGCGAACTTGCCGATGCGGTAATCGAATTAACGGGTTCGAAATCGGAAATCATCTCCAGACCATTGCCTGCAGATGACCCCGTCCAGCGCCAGCCGGACATTTCCATAGCGCGCGAAAAACTTGATTGGGAGCCGACGATTCAGCTCGAAGAAGGACTCCAAAAAACAATCGCATATTTCGACACCCGCTTATCAGCGGAATAGAAAACTAGTAGTTTGGGGAGCGAGGGACACTGAGTCCACGTGTTCCGCGTTTGGCAGTGGTACGAATAAAGAAGCCGACGACGTAATACAGAAGCACGTGGTAAATAATTCCTGCGACAACCAGCGAGAAGTTTGATTCCAGGCGGAACAGGCCGGTAAAAATTGATCCGAGAAAACCGCGAGCCAAACGCCGTATTGGTCTGGACTCCAGAACAATAGAAAACCGGCACGAGCAGAATTTGTTCGCTGAACAATGATTGCAGTACCGACCGCTTTGCTAGCGATGCCTTGGACAAGCCGCCGATGGATACCCGCCTGGTCCTGCGGACGGGGAGGCATTGGTGTGGGAGGGGTGGCGCTAGCCTTCGTCACCTTTGGTCTTTAGGTATGAAATAGTCGAGACCGCTTTTTAGCCCTTCTATGTCCTCTCGGAATCCCCAGTTTTCGATAATTTCCAGACTACGTTGTCCCATCTTCTCCGAGATGTCTGGGTCAGAAACTATGTGGCTCAATGAAGTGGTGAGGGCATCGACATCACCCGCTGGATACACATGGCCGTTTTCGCCATCGCGGATGAGGTCGAAGACCGCGCCAACTTGATCGCTCGCAACCACAGCCCGGCCTGCTGTCATAACTTCATTGACGGCCAGACCCCAGGGCTCCAGTAAAGACGGCAATACGAATACGTCGCACAGGCTATAGAACGATGGCAATTCTGATTGATTACGAAATCCGGTAAACCTGACCGAGCCTTCTATCCCCAAGTCTTGCACCTGTTGTTCAAGTGCCGCGCGTTGTTCGCCATCGCCGACCATCAGAAGATACGGTTGCCGGTTCTTCGGATCTTTTGCCAATCTGGCAACGGCCTCTACAAGATCTTCAGGCCGTTTACGCTCCATAAATTTGGAAGCGTAAAGAATGATGGGTCGCCCAGATTCAAGATTGAGATCGGCCCGTAAGACGTCCTGATTGGTTCTTGCGGCGACTGCTTGTTCGCGAAAATATTGATTATCGACGGTATAGGGCATCGGGAAGATCGTTTTTTCCTTCATCCCGTGCGCCAGGTAGTAGTCTTTGTTAGCCGATCCGATAACTAGCCAGCCATGACAGATTTTACGTAAGGCAAAAAACTAGAGATGCTTGATAAAATTCTTGATAGGTCCACGCGCAGCGCTTAATTCCCACGCCTCGTCACGGTTTAGAACGATAACTCCCATCATTCTGGCGCGGAACATCGAGATCATATGGTACAGCCGCATATATCCGTGCACCCAAAGCGCATCGAATTGGCCCTCTTTTAGCGCCCGCGCCAGGCCACTATTGATAGGTCGGATCACTGACGGTGGGCTGTCATCGCCATAAAAGCTTTTAGAAAGACGTGTTTATAGCCGTCCAGAAGGGGTGTATCCCATTCGATGACTTGGCCGAACCCTTCGTCGACGTGTTTGCGTGTTGAGATATCGCTGCAGAAGAAAACCGTTAGATCAATATCTGGATCGGCGGCAATTTGACGTAGCAGCGGCGCCTGATACTGGATCGGGTGGCTAACGAGATAGGCGAGACGGATTTTACGGTTCATAAATACAACGCATACTTGATGTCACCCGGTTCAACAAATGTTTGACACGAGCGGGCGACAGCACTTTACAAAATACTAAGTGTTCGTGGCGAAAAAAATTTCGAGAACGTTTGAATTATATCGTCTATTACTTCAAGAGAGAATTAAACGCCTCTTCGACGTCACTGTTCGGAATAAGGGTGATATTGGTTTCGCCGGTCGCCTCTCGCATTGTAAGTGGCTCTCCACCGGACCACTGCAAACCAGGGTACAAAATTCGGTGTTGTAGGCCACAAGGGAACCAGATGCCGGGCTTAGCATGCGTGCTGAAAACACAGACAGACGGTGTTTCGACGCTGGCCGCAAGGTGCATGGGGCCGCTGTCATGTCCCATAAAAACTTCGGCATCCCGCATAACTAGCGCACTTTCGCGTGGTGTTAGCTTGCCGCATAAATTGAGTTTTGGGCCGGTCCAGCCATTTGCGGCAATGTTAGACCGTTCGCCATCATTGGGTCCGCCGAGAAATACCAGTCCTAGCTCCGGATGGTTGCCAGAAATTTTGGCTAATAATTCAGCCCAGCGATTGTTGCCCCAGCTTTTGAAATCAATTTTGGCGCCAATACTGAAGGCGATGAAACGATCTCGACCTCCCCAGCCGGATAGAGCCGCCTGAGCCTGTTTTTCCTCAGCTGGTGTAAAATTTAGGGACCAGCTCTGCGGGCTGTCCAAATCAACCTTGCTGATATCGGCAACACATCGCGCGAGGCGGGAGGCTTCCGCTTCCCATAAATCATGTTCTCTAAGCGAGAAATGCTTGCTTAGTTCAGCTGTCGCTGGCACGCCAATAATATTGTGGACCCCACACAGCTTTAGAAAGACGATGTCTCGAAACTGCACCAAATTGCCGCGGGGCTCATTGAGATAGATTGCGAGATCCGGACCCCAGTCACGAATTGATTTCCGTAAATTTTTGAGGGCGCCGAAGTCGCGAGTGCCGGGCGGATAGGAAAAATAACCATCGACAAAACCGCCATCTCCTAAGATGGCTTGGATCGGGGCGGCATCACTATTGACCGGTCTATTGGTGAGAACCCGCCGTTCAGCATCGGCAAACTCCCGCACC
>Ga0115002_10006424_pt1 | contig 13542 bp, 14 predicted proteins | sample ArcticOcean_MG_C_8_FD_89576 | JGI IMG/M metagenome (GOLD analysis project Ga0115002, IMG submission 89576) | Marine microbial communities from western Arctic Ocean - ArcticOcean_MG_CB11_86 | ecosystem: Environmental > Aquatic > Marine > Oceanic | place: Arctic Ocean: Canada Basin | collected...
AGGCAGAAGCCACAGTGAATACAGTTGTGCAAGTCCTCGGCAGACGGTGTATCGGGACCGACGAAACTCAGCGAAGCCACTGACTAGACTCCAGCCATCCAGCGACCCGGGTTCAGTGTCCCAGTCGCATCGAATTGTTCTTTCAGCGCGCGAACCAACTCGCGCTCGGTCTCGCCAAACGGGTCGATTTGCTCGCGGACGAGGCGCGGGGCACTCTCGATCTGTAGGAAGCCCTGTGCGGCCTCGGCGGTTGTACGGAGAGCGGTGATTTGGGATGCAGTGGCTTCGTCGGATCGCATCCAAACGGCGCCAGCGGCGACGTGGCCCCAGGTGGCGAAGTTCTGGGATTCGGCCTGTTCGACGAGCGGCGCGACGGAGGTCGCAGGTACACCGGCACGGAGTAGGACGGAGTCTGGCAACTCCTCGCCAAGAGCGCGCAGCTTCGTCCAGAGCGAATCATCGGCAGATTCAGCGCGTGCGCCGGAGGATTGAGCCAACTCGGTGACGCGTCCCACCGAGCGTGTCGTTGCTTCCTCGATACCGGCGAACTCGACGAGGATGGCGGAGACGGAGGGGAGTCCGATCGCCTCGGCGGCAGCGTGGCCAAGGACGGTGATCGCGCGGATGGTGAGGTTGTGATCCCAGATGGCACGGGCGAGCGTGCCTGCCTCGGCGATCGATGAGCAGCGCAGGACGGTGGTGTGGTGGCTCGCGGGTTGTGGCGCCACTTTGAAGGAGGCTCCAACGATCACACCGAGCGCACCAAGCGCACCGGTGTGCAGGCGGTGCATATCGAAGCCGCTGACGTTTTTGACGACACGTCCACCGCTGGTTGCGAGTGCCCCATCGACCATCGCGACTGTCACGCCGAGCACGAGATCGCGCGCGGCGGGGAGGTGACCACGCCATGCGCCCGAGCGGGCGGTGGCGAGCAAGCCACCGACGGTAATGCGATCGTCGGGCGGGGGGTCGACGGGTAAGTACTGGCCATGCTCGCCGAGTACCGCCTGAAGTGAATGCAGCGTGACACCGGCCTGCACGGTGATGGTGAGGTCATCCGGGGCATATTCGATCACGGCGTTCAAGCCGGTGGTATCGAGTGCCAGTTCATAGCGGTTGAGTGGGCGACCGAGTGAGAGTGCGGTGCGACCGCCCTGCGGGACAACCGCGATGCCATGGTCCGTGGCATGGCGGAGGATGCTGGCTACTTCATCGGCAGTGGTGGGACGCACCGCGAGCGATGGTGTGTCGCCATCGACATCGAAACTAGCGACATCGACCTCGATGCCGGGCGGGAGTGCGACGCGCATTGCTGCAATATTGGCAGAGACCTCGGCTGAGATTTCAGTGGGACTAGACATAGACGCCCGAGGTTTCGAGATGCTTCTCGAGTTGCGGGAAATGGCCCTGAGCACAGCCGTGGCCGGTGGGGAGCACCTTGCACGGATTGAAGAGGCCAGTGGGATCGAAGGCAATGCGGACACGCCCCATGGCTTCAAGGTCTGATTCGCTGAAGATCCAACTCATGTAGGAGCGCTTTTCAACACCGACGCCATGCTCCCCGGTGATCGAGCCGCCAGCCTCGACGCAAAGCTGCATGATTTCGCCGCCCAGTTCGAGTACTCGCTCTGTTGCGCCTTCTTCGCTGGGATCGAACAGCACGGTTGGGTGGAGATTGCCATCTCCGGCGTGGAACATGTTGGCACAGCGGAATCCCGCAGCGGCACTACGATCCAAGATTTGGCGCAGCACGTCTGGCAGGCGGGTCCTGGGGACCACGCCATCGAGTAGGTAGATGGCGGGACTGGTGCTGCCGAGCGCACCGATAGCGGATTTGCGTCCTTCCCAGAGTGCTTCGCGTTCTGACTTTTTTTCGGCGACACGGACTTCGCGAGCGAGTTGCGCCTCGCAGGCCGCAACTACTACCGCGGTGTCGTGAGTAACGGTCTCGGCGGTTCCTTCAATTTCGATCAAGAGCACGGCTCCGGCATCGAGTGGGTAGCCAGCGTGCACGCGTGGTTCGACGACTCGGATGGTTTCGTGATCGAGCATCTCCATTGCCATGGGGACGACGCGGCGACGAATTACCTCGGAGACGGCCTCTGAAGCATCGTCGATGGTGTCGAAGATGGCGAGCATAGTGCGAATCACCTCGTGCTTGCGGACGAGGCGAACAGTGATGGCGGTTACGATGCCAAGTGTGCCTTCGGAACCGACGAAGACACCTCGAAGGTCAATACCGGCCGCATCGAGCTGACGGCCGCCGAACCGGGTGACACGACCACCTGGCAGCACGACTTCCATCCCGAGGATGTGGTTCACCGTGGAGCCGTAAGCAAGCGTATGCGGTCCGCCGGAGTTGGTGCCGACGTTGCCACCGATGGTGCAGATACGTTGAGATGAAGGGTCAGGAGCGTACTCGAGGCCGAGCGGGGCGAGCGCTTCCTGAAGCTGGAGGTTGATGAGACCCGGTTCGACGGTAGCGGTCCGATTCTCTGCATCGATTTCACGGATCTGGTTCATGCCGGTGAGCGCGACGAGCACGCCGCCTTGCACCGCGAGTGCACCGCCAGCGAATCCGGTGCCGGACCCACGGGGAACGACCGGCACGCCGTGCTCGGTTGCGATGCGGACTGCGTCGGCGACTTGCTCGGTCGTTGTTGGGAGCACCACGACGTCTGGCACAGCTCGATCGATGCTGGCATCGTACTCGTAGGTGAGCAGATCTTCGGGTGCGTGGAGCACGCGATCAGAGCCGAGGGCAGCCCGAAGGTCGCGGACGAGGGGCGAGATCTCGGTGGTCGACATGATGCGTGAATTGTAGCATCGGGCAATTCGAAATAATTGGCGTTCGGAACACTTATGGGAAAAAGCTGAGCTTTTTATCAGATCCCCATCGACTTGCTCACTAGAATCGGCTACCGTTATTTGAAATCCAGCCCGCAGAAGGGGCGTATTCGGGCCAAGCTGAGGGTTCCGAAGCACAGCCGAGGAGTATTCGATGAACAAGACAGAGATGGCAGAGAAGCTCGCTGGTCAGACAGACATCAGCCGGGCAAAAGCGATTGAAGTGATCGATGCGATCTTCAGCACGGAGTCCGGACATGGCATCATCGCCGTGGAATTGGACGCTGACCGGGATGTATCGATTGCCGGTTTTGGAAAATTCGAATCGCGCAAGCGAGGTGCGCGTGAAGGGCGCAACCCGGCAACGGGCGAGACGATCCAGATCGCCGCGAAGAAGGTAGCCGCATTCAAGGCAGCCAAGGGCCTCAAGGACCGTGTCGCGGTCTAACTGGTCCGGTCACGGATACAGAACAGAAGGACGGCCAATTGGCCGTCCTTCTGCTTGTCCGACACTGTTCCCTTGTCGCGAGTAGACTCGCGCGCTGGATCAGCCGTCGACGGCTGATCCTTGTGAACAGGGGGGATTAGTGCTGGAAACGTTCGATTTACAGGGTAAAACGGCAATCGTGACCGGAGCCGGGCGGGGCCTCGGCAAGGCGATGGCGAAGTCGCTGGCACAAGCGGGGGCCGAGGTGGTCTGTGCAGCACGGACGCAGGAACAGATCGACGGGACCGTCACCGAAATCCAGGCAAACGGTGGTGCAGCGATTGCGGTTCAGACGGATGTAACCAGCTCCGCACAGATCGACGCGCTGGTGGCGGCATGCATCGAGCGGTATGGCAAACTGGACATCATGATCGCTAACGCTGGTGGCGGTGCGGCCTCCGACCACGAGTTCTGGGAATTTGAAGACGAAGAATTCGAGGCGGTACTGAGCCTGAATCTGAAGAGCGCCTTCTATTCCGGTCGCGCTGCCTCGAAGGTGATGGTAGAGCGAGGCGAAGGTGGGGTGATAATCAACGTCGCCTCGGGAACTGCGCTGCGTGGCAACCTCGGATTTGCCTACCCGACCGCGAAGGGTGGCGTGATCTCGCTAACGAAGTCAGAGGCAACAATTCTCTGGCCCCATAACATTCGCGCAAATGTGATTGTTCCCGGTTATGTCTCTCAAAGTCCAGCGAAGGACGATAATGAGGCTAACCTCCGTCAAAACCGAGGGATATTTATACCGGTTCGGCGGCTTGGCGAGTGGTGGGAGTTAGGGCCGTTGGCTGTCTATCTCGCCTCGGACGCGTCGCAGTATGTGACGGGGGAGCAATTCATCATCGACGGTGCCGGTCTGGCCGGCGGCATTGGGCCGACCGGCTACGCGCCACGACACGAACTGGACGCATAGGGAGTTCGTCATGCCAACCAATATTGAACACTACGACCTGAGCGGACGCCGAGCCGTGGTCATCGGCGCGAACACGCCGGCGGGCTCCGCGATCGCGGCTGCGCTGACCGAGGCGGGCGCGACAGTCTCCTCCGTGGATGAGACGGAGGATGCGGTGGCAGCAGGCAGCTCCGTGGAGCAGGCACGAGACCAGTTGGGCGGACTAGAGATTGCCGTGAGCGCGACGGACCTGTTCTTCGCGAAGCCGATCGCCGAGGTGACCGACGCGGAGCTAGCACGTGTCACTGCCGCGAACTTCAGCGTGCCGTTCGCAGTGGCTCGTGCGGCGGCTGGTGCGCTGACCGAGAGCGGTAGCGGACGGCTGATCCTGGTCTCACATGTGCTGGGCGAACGGGGTGTGACTAACACCTCGGCATACGGTGCTACGCACGCGGCGACGCAGAGCCTAGTACGAACGTTGTCGCAGGAACTAGGGCCACAGGGGACCGTGGTAAACGGCATCTCGTTGGGCTGGATGGAGTGGATGCAGGACCGGTTGGACCCGGCGGACCATGAGGCAATGCGAGCGACCCGCTTCCCGATCATGAAGCGCACTGGCACTGGCAAGGACGTGGGGCCTATGGCGGTCTGGCTCTCTGGTACGGGCGCGGGCTATGTAAGCGGCCAGATCTTCACGATCGACGGCGGCTTGCTGCAGCACCTCTAGCGCGGCGGGCCGGGAGATAGTCTCACTTGACACGCGATTCGTGTTTTCCGTGGCCTGCGAGCGCGCTATGCGGCACGGCAGCCGAGAGGTCGCCCGCTTTCTTATCATGTGGCGAGAGCCCCGACACCCCGTTTTGCCCTGTGCTCGATAGCATCGAGGGGTGACAAATTCCGACATTCCCTCCCTTCCCACAGTCGAAGCGATTCGCCGCTCACTTGCACGAGTGCTGCTCGGCACTGGCACGGCACTGGCGCTCGTGCTGATCGTGGCGGGATTTGCCCTCGCGAATCCTCGGCCGCCTGCGCGTGCCGGCACACTGCCGTTTGACCTACCACTCCTCGATGGTGACAGCATCACATCCGAAGAATTACTTGGGCAGCCGGTGGTGATCAACGTGTGGGCCTCGTGGTGTCCGCCATGCCGCGATGAGGCCCCAATACTGAGCCGCGTCGCGGCGGAGCTTGGCGACACGGGCGTGCGGTTCCTCGGCATCGTGAGTGACGACACTGCCTCGAATGCGCGCGAATTCGCCGAGAAGGCACAGCTCGACTTCCCGCACGCGATCGACGACGGCTCATTCGACCACGCGTACGAGGTGCAGGTGCTCCCGACGACTTATGTCCTTGATGCGATGGGAGCCCTCGTGGCGACTCACCTGGGGCCGATCAGCGAGGCTCGGCTACGCGTGCTAATCGAAGAGGCACAAATTTCGGAGTCGGGGCCGTGAGTGAATTACTCGATTTCATTTACCTGCGGGGTGAGTACGTATCACTGCTCCTCGTGACTGGAATGCTCGTGTTCGCGGGCGGTCGCGTCGCGGTACTCACGCGGCTCCCGCGGAGCGAGGTGGGCGATCTGTTTTGGAACGCCGGGATTACCTTCGTCGTGGCCGCACGCGTGAGCTATCTGGCTGTAGAGTTTCCTGCATCGTTGCTGGACCCGCTGGTATTAATTCGGCTGCAGGGCGGGCTACATCCCCTCGTGGGAGTACTGGCAGTGATCTCGATCGTCGCATGGCACACCCGAGGTGAGCACGGGCTGTCCGAGACTCGCCTTGCGTGGCTTGCCGTAGCGGCGGCAGGGCTGGTGCTCACCACGTGGACATACGACGTAGCATGCCTCGCGCGGGAGGCATGCTACGGCGCCGAGGCGCCGTCTCCGTTGGGGTTCGCAATGTCGGGGCTGTCCGACACGCGGATGGCAACACCGTTGGTCGAGGCCACGCTGCTGCTGATCGCAGCGGGTGGATTGCTCTCCCCGCAATTATCAATGACTCAGTCGCTACTCGCTCTCGGCGGCATCGCGGCGCTGCTACGGGTGGCACTGACATCGGCCTCGGTGCAGGGTGTGGACGCGGTCGGCTTAGAGACGGCGGCGTTCGTCGTGCTGGGGTTGGTGGTGCTGGGGATGGCTTTGTCTGCAGGGCGAATAGTGACGGCCACGTCCCCAGTAGTCCCACACGACCGGTGATCAAGGTTCCGGCGGCTGACCCAAATTCGACTTTACGTTGAGTAGATGAGGCGACGCAGCACTTCGGCACTTGGTAGACAAACCCGCTGGACCCTGACCAGTCTGGCAGCGGACGTGCTGCTGGGCGTCAACAAGGCGGCCGTGTTCCCGCTGAACTCGATCCGAGATGGGCGGCGTGCCGATCGTTATCCTCATGAGTCCCGATGGTGATCCGTCGCTCGCCCGCCACCCCGCTCTCGCCGACCGTCGCGTGCTCGATTTCGAGCGCTCCTCGGACGGTTGCGTGCGCGACGTACAGATCGGGTCGCGGTAGTACGGGACGATAGCGAACAACACTAGGAGCAGCAGCCAGCCCGTCCAGAATCAACTTGCCACGCGAGTCGATAAGAGAGATGTGGCTCGGCCGAGCGCGACGAGACCGACTAGTTGCCTCGTCTGGGTCTCAGCACTAGCGTCAGCCGTGACAAAACAAGCCGAGCTCACCCAGCACGATGGCGCCAGTCAGCGCTGAGGGCGACGAACAAGCGCCAGAGCATCTACTAAATCTAGCCTCTAAAATCCGCCGCCGTTCACGTAGATCCGCTGGTTAGTGATGTAGCGCCCGTCGTCGCTCACGAGGTGAGCGACCTCGGCAGCGATGTCGGCAGGGGTGCAGACGAAGCCGAAGGGGGAACTGACATCACGCTCACGCATATCATCGGAGCCGGGGAGCAGCGTGATCAGCTTGCGGCCCATGTCGGTGTCCACGAGACCGGGAGCGACAATATTCACACGCATCCCGTGCTCGCGTTCTTCCTTCGCCAGAGTGTGCGCGAGCGCCTCCGCGCCCACCTTGCCGATGGAGTAGAGGCCCATGCGCGGGCCCATGTTCAGGCTGGCGACGCTGGAGATCATGATTACGTCGCTACGAGCGGCGGCACGCATGTGGGGCACGAGGGCTCGGCACATGTGGATCGGGCCCCACAGGTTCGCACCGAGCAGCAGCTCCCACTGCTCCTGTGTGGCTCCGGTGATCGTCGGTCGGTCGATGCCACTGGAGCCGATGCCCGCGTTGTTTACGAGGATGTCGATCTGTCCGAAATCGATGATCGCCTGCTCGCACATGGTGTTCACCTCCTCGCGGTTGGCCACATCCGCCTGATAGACCTCGGCACGACGGCCGAGAGTGCGCACTTCCTCGGCGACCTCGTTCGCCGCGTCGACATTGTTGGCGTAGTTGATGGCGATATCGGCGCCGTCGTTGGCGAGGCGCACGCAGATGGCGCGGCCAATACCGCGGCTGCCGCCGGTGACCAGTGCTATGCGCCCTTCGAGGTCAGTCATGGGAGGCTCCGTTCGTTAGGTCAGTTAATTCATGCGAGCCGCGCTAAAATCACACGGCCGTCTGCTTGCGTTCGATCAGGTCGAAGTCGATCTGTGCACGGAGGCTAGGGGTGTTGAAGGCGTGGCCCTCGATCCTCTCGTCCGTGGAGATCCTCCGCAGGTCGAGTTGGGTGGATTACTCGAAAGTCGTGGCAAGCTGTCCATCGGTGGTCGGCGGGATATCGGCCCTAGCGAAGAGATTGAGGGTGAGGGTGAGGGTGAGGTCGGTGACCTTCATTGTCGGAGCCTTTCTATCCGAGTGCGGGCGCACAGGCCTGCATCACGGCACGTGCCGCGTCGATACCGGGACGCGAGGCAACGACCCGAACGAGCGCGGTGTCGAGGCCTTCAGCGAGCGCGAGGAACGCGTCACGGGCGTTACTCGGTGTAGCGAAGACTCCGACGGCGTTCAGGATCTCATCTGGGAACGCGTCGAGTAGTTCGTCTTGGGTGGCACCACGGTTGCGCATCCCATCGAGCTCGAGGAGTTCGTTGGCGAAGCCCATCCGCTCGAAGTGGCCACGATAGGCAAACTGACGACCTCGCTCGGTGGGTACTTTGGCGCCGAGAGCGTAGCCCATCGTCGCCTCGGCGAGACCACGACGCGCTACATTAATATCTTCGTCGACGCAGACTCGGATGTACTCGACGAGTTTCAACTCGGAGGGGTCGCGGCCGGCGGAGCGGGCACCATCGTTAATCTGCTCGCGGCTCCAGTGGACTCGCTCGGTGTTACACCAGTTCATCGCCGCGCCGTCGGACAGCTCACCCGCCAGATGAAGCATCTTCGGGCCAAGTGCACCGAGCAGGATCGGCGTTCGGAGCGAGGGATCGAAGCCGAGGTGCAGGCCTTTGAGGGTGATCGCCTCGCCCTCGTAGTCGACGGTCTCGCCGGCGAGCAGAGCGCGTGTCGTCGACACGTAGTCGCGCATCACAGCGAGGGCGGACTTAGTGCGGAAGCCGAGATTACGGCGGGTGGCTGGCTGGTAGATGCCGCCAGTGCCGATGCCGAGGCTGAATCGACCGCCGGTCATGGCGCTCAGTGTGCCGGCGCTGCTGGCGAAGGACACCGGTGAGCGAAAGGCGACCGGTGAGACGGAGATCCCGGTGGCGAGGCCCTTGGGTACCACATCACAGCTCGCGCGCCAGCGGAGCGCACAGAGTTGAAATCCATCGTTGCCCGCGCCGTCCGGCGTCCAGATGCTGGTGTAGCCCTGCTCCGCGGCCTCGCGCGACAGCATCTCTTGCTCATCGAGCGTCAGCCCGAGGCGCGCGTCCAGTCCGACACCGATGTCCATGACAGCCTCCCGCTACTTGTGATATTTCATTGCGGCAGCGTACACCGACATGATCCTATGACGCCTATAATCTCATACGAGCGACATAGCCTAGGATCTTGAAATGTTAAAAGTTACTACCGACTCGATTACGGGACGTGAGATCGAAGAGACGCTTGGAGTCGTCGTTGCGAATGCGGTGCGAGCGCGGCACGTGGGGCGCGACATCCTCGCGACGCTCAAAAACCTAGTTGGTGGCGAAATCGGGGCGTACCAGCAACTACTGGTGGAGTCGCGCGAACAGGCGATTACACGAGTCGAGGCTGATGCGGTCGCCCTCGGAGCCGACGCGATCGTTGCGCTGCGAATATCCACCTCCAGCATCGCGCAAGGTGCCTCCGAGGTGCTGGTGTACGGCACGGCAGTGAAGCTGCGTGCCTCCTGAGTGACAAGACCAAACCAATCACGGGGGCGCTAGACGGTGTTCGCGTCGTCAACACAGGACAGATCATCGCGGGTCCGTTCACGGCGACGTTACTTGCAGAGTTCGGGGCGGACGTCATCAAGGTGGAGGCACCTACCAACCCGGCGGTGCGCACGGTGCAGTTCGCGCAGGACCATCGAGGGCAGCGCGGGGTGACGATCAACTTCCAGCACCCCGACGGCGCGGCGTTGTTCCGGAAGCTGTGTGCCACGTCAGACGTGCTGGTCGAGAACTTTCGCCCCGGGACTCTAGAGCGCCTCGGTCTGTCACCAGACGAACTGCGCGAGGAGAACCCAGGGTTGATCGCGGTGCGAATCAGCGGCTACGGGCAAACCGGGCCATATCGAGACCGCACTGGATTCGACCGCGTCGCCCTCGGATTCAGCGGCATGACCTACGTGACCGGCGACGCTGATCACCCACCGGTGCGCCCCGGCTACTTCGTCGCGGACTACGGGACGGGGGCGTTCGCAGCCTACGGGGTGATGCTGGCACTGCGAGCGCGGGAGCTGACTGGGCGTGGCCAAGACGTAGACCTCGGGCTGTTCGAGGCACCGTGGCGGATGAGTGGCACGCATCTTCCGAACTATGGACTGAGCGGCAAAAACCGCGAACGCGCCGGCAACTACTACCCGGGCGTGGTCCCTGCCGAGCAGTTTGAGACTTCTGATGGGCAGCATCTGATCATCAATGCAACGACGCAGCGCCCGTTCGAGCGGCTGTGCGAGGCGATGGAGCAGCCCGAGTTGGTGCACGACCCGCGATTCACACCTCGGGAAGAGTTGGTGGCGAACGCGCACGTGATACACGACATCATCAGGCCCTGGGTGGCGGAGCGAACGCTCGAGGAGAACTTGCGAATCCTCGACGACCACGCCGTACCGTGCACGAAGGTCTTCACGACGAGTGACATCGTGGCGGACCCACAGTACGCGGCACGCGAGCAGATCCTGACGGTGGAGGCGCCCGACGGAACTTCGCTACTGCAGCCGGGGATCGTTCCTCGGTTGACCGACACGCCCGGTCAGGTCCGTCGTCGCGCGCCTAACCCCGGCGAGCACAATGACGAGGTGTTCGGCGAGCTGCTCGGCATATCTGCGGAGCAGCGGGCGCTGCTCCGGGAGAAGGGTGCGATCTAGCTGTCCCCGGATACCTTGACTCTCTCTCCCCACGTGCTCAGTATGATCCGGCTTACGGAGTTCCCCCACGAACAGCATCCACACTCGCATCTGCGACATCCTCGAAATCGAGCACCCGATCGTCCTCGCGGGAATGCCCCCTAGCCGCATGGGAGCTGGCGGCCTCCGTCTCCGAAGCCGGTGGTTTGAGCGTGCTCTGCGCCGCTGGGATGACACCCGACAATATCTCGGATGGCGTCTGTAATATTCGCGAGTACAGCTCGAAGCCGTTTGGCGTCGAAATTTTTCGGCCAGCGGCGACAGCCTAATCCAGCAAGGCGACACGATGGATGCTATGCGGAAAGTGTCGGGCAGGCTCGCGCAGCGCGACAAACCGAAGATACGACAGAGAACAAAGCCTCTCACTGGATGCCGCTAGTCTGAGGTGACGATTAGATTCAAAGCGGTCGGGAACAAGGCACTCATGCTATCCCAACGCGATCGAGGGGAGACTGTATGACGTGGGAGCCTGAAGTAGAGGAACTGGAGCGCCGAGGGAAACTGGCCGAGGCGATGGGCGGTAAGGAACGTATCGGCAACCAGCACGATCGAGGCAAGCTGACCGTGCGCGAGCGGATCGACCTGCTGTTCGACAAGGGCACCTTCCACGAGCGCGGCAAGCACTCGGGCACCGGCGCCTACAACGAGGTCGGCAAGTTGGTCGACTTCTTTCCATCCGGTTACGTGATGGGAATCGGCCAGGTCGACGGGCGGCGTGTAGTAACTGGCGGCGGCGACTTCACCGCTCGCCCTGCCAGCGGCAGCGAGGGCGCGAAAATCAACGCTGGCCAGCGAGTATCGAAGGCCGGGCATGACGAGAACATCGCGCTAGAGATGAAGCTGCCGATGGTGCGGCTGATCGACGGGTTCGGTGCGGACATCCGAGCGACCGGCGGAATGGGGCGCACCTACGTTCCCGAACTGCGGGGTTGGCCATTGGAAGCGGCACTTATGAGCGAGGTTCCAGTGGTTTCGATGGCCCTCGGCGCAGTGGCTGGGCTCCCGGCAGCGCAGGTGGCGATCGCGCACTTCGCGATCATGGTTCGCGACATGTCGCAGATCTTCGCGGCGGGGCCGCCGGTTGTGGCGCGTGGCCTGGGGAAGATTGTGACCAAGGAAGAATTGGGCGGAGTCAAGATTCACGCTTACGAAAGTGGGCTTGTCGACAACATCGCCGAGGACGAGCAGGACGCATTCCAGCAAGTGCGCCGATTCCTCTCCTACCTCCCCTCCAACGTTTACGAACTACCACCCGTCGAGGAGTGCACAGATCCGACGGATCGGCGTGAAGAGGCGCTGATCGACATTGTGCCTCGCGAGCGGAACCGGCCTCAGAACACCCGGAAGATGATCGGCCTGATCGTCGATCAGGAATCGTTTTTCGAGATAGGCCGCTACTTCGGTCGCTCCCAAATCACGGGATTCGCCCGTCTCGCGGGCCGGCCTGTAGGCGTGCTGGCCGGCGACCCAATGATGGCCGGAGGAGCAACCGACTCGCATGCCGCGCAGAAACTGGAGAGCTTCATCGACCTCTGCGACACGTTCCATCTGCCCATCGTAAATTTCGCCGACAACCCCGGTTTCATGATCGGGCCCAACGCTGAGGCTTCGGGGACGCTGCGGCACGGTGCGCGGGCATTGTGCGCGATGGACGCTTCGACGGTTCCGTGGGCCACGGTGATCGTGCGCAAGGCGTACGGCGTCGCCGGGGCAGCGCACCAGCCGTACAACCGCTTCGTCTATCGCGTGGCATGGCCGTCCGGCGAGTGGGGCTCCATCCCGATCGAGGGCGGTGTGCAGGCCGCCTACCGCCGCGAGATCGAAAACTCGCCCGATCCGGACAAGCGTCGCCAGGAGATCGAGGATGAGTTGATCGCGATCCGCACGCCGTTTGGTGCACTGGAGGCGTTCAACGCCGAGGAGATGATCGATCCACGCGATACGCGGCTGCTGCTCTGTGACTGGGTGGATATGGCGTACAACCAACTGCCCTCGGACGTGGGCCGCAAACTGCGACCGATGCGACCTTAGCCTACTGGGAAGCAGACACCATTTCGGGAGCCGGGGCTCGATGATCGAATGCGACCCGAACCCCTCAACTCCCAGCCGGGTTCGAGAGGTGATATTCCTACTACAGACACTGCTGCAGCGCCACCAGTTTCTCGACGTGCCGCCGGTCCGACTAGGACAAAGCCGTTGCTCTGCTCCGACAGTTAGATCCCCGTCACATCGACCCATCGAGCGCGGGCCGCACCAGCAAGCGGCGTGTGAGGAGCACAGTGTTGTTTCAACATTCCTTGGGGTCTTGCCACGTCTGCTCAAAGCCATCGACCAGCGCGCGACAATACAAGTCTTCCAGACTCATGGGATTCGAGGAAGAGGCACGGCACCGTAACCAACTCGTCGACCGCGATGGATAGCTCCACGATCTGCAGATCATGAGCTTTGACGCCGACGCGTTCGGAACGCGCGTCGCGACTGATGACGATCAGCACGAGTACGTCTAGAGCAGTGCTCCGTCGCGGCGGGAGCTAGATCTGCCCAGCGCGGCGGGATTCGGCCTGCGACCACTCGAAGAACGCTAATGCCAGCCGAAACATCAGAATAGGCATCATGCCGACCCATAGCACTAACCCGGCAGCAACCTGATCTTCTTGCGCCGAAAAATCGCCGAACGCGCGTGTCGCGAACTCGTAGGTCGTGTAAATCGGGAAGTCGGAGAACACGAAGAACGCGGCTGGGATCGTGGGCAGCAGTGTCATCCCAATGATGTAGAGCAACCGTTTGCTGTGTGCGAAGGTGCTCTCTTCTTCGTCGTCGA
>Ga0115002_10006425_pt1 | contig 13541 bp, 10 predicted proteins | sample ArcticOcean_MG_C_8_FD_89576 | JGI IMG/M metagenome (GOLD analysis project Ga0115002, IMG submission 89576) | Marine microbial communities from western Arctic Ocean - ArcticOcean_MG_CB11_86 | ecosystem: Environmental > Aquatic > Marine > Oceanic | place: Arctic Ocean: Canada Basin | collected...
GCCGATTATCCATGGGATGACCATGGCAAATCCATCCTAATGGAGGCCAAGCATGGTTATGTGCGAGTATTCGCCGACCGAACCGGAAAGATTCTTGGTGGGGAAATCGTAGGTAAGGACGCAGGTGAATTGATTCATGCGTTTTCCGTAGCGATCAGCTTGAACGCAAGCGTGGTCGATCTCCTGAACGCACCGTGGTACCACCCTACTCTTTCGGAGATGATAACCTACCCACTGGAAGAGATCGCCGAAGAGTTAGGGTTGGAGTTTTGATTTCGTAAGCATTGATTTTATCAATACTTGCTCGAGAGGTAGGGCTACTGCGTCCACGCAGTGCCGCCGGTCCTTCCATGAAGTCGGCATAGCCGGAGGCTATGGTCCTACCCTAATATAGCGAAATTATTCCAACATACCTCACTCCCCGAAATACATGGGTTTCAATCCCTGGAAATCGGTCGGTGTACTGTGCCAGTTTTTCAAACGGGTATCCACCATGTAGTTTCGTGTATAAAAATAGATCGGTATCAAAGGCAATTCGTTGATCAAGATAGCTTCCGCTTCCTGCGCCACCTTTATCCGTTCATCCGGATCCATCAAGGTAGTAGTTTTCTCATAAAGTTCATCAAACCGCTTATTTGACCAACCGGATGCATTGTTACCGGAATCGGTCTGAAGAAGGCTAAGATAACCTCCAAAATCCGTGTCTGATCCCCAGCCAAATCTTGCGAGATGAAAATCCCCTGTGTTCTTTCGATCCAGAAACACCTTCCACTCCATGTTAACGAGCTCGATATTTACACCCAATTCCGACTTCCACATTTGCTGAATAGATTCGGCAATCTTCTTATGATTATCAGCTGTGTTATAAATAAACTCAATCGTTGGCAACCCTTCTCCTCCTGGAAAACCAGCTTCAGCTAGCAACCTTCGCGCTTCATTCACATCTTCAGTAACTGTCGCCGCAGGTTCGTAATTATTAGCGTTGGGAGGAACCAAGGAATAGGCCGGTATTTGCCCACCTTGAGTCACTTGCTCGACAATTTCTTTTCGATCAATCGCCAAGCTCAGAGCTTTTCTTACTCTCAGGTCATCAAATGGAGGCCTGGTGGTATTAAAGACGTAGAAATAGACCGCGTAGATGAGCGGGTTTCGATAGTCTGGTGGAAGCGTCTGCTCCAACTGCATGATTACATGCAAGGGAATGTGTAAAGCCACATGCACCTGCCCTTTTTGGTAGGCCCGGTACTGAGTATCGGTATTTTCTATTGGATAAAAATGGACCTGCTTTAAACGCACAGCATCACGATCCCAGTAATGCGGATTGGGATCCATGGAAACCACAGTATTGACGCCCCACTCTGTTAATCGAAAAGCCCCATTTCCAACCATGTTCTCAGGTCGTATCCAATTGGTCCCCCGCTCGCCAATGGTGCCATGCGCTTCAATAGTTGCTTGATGAACGGGATAAAAGCTCGGCTGATCCAGGTAACGAAGCAGGACAGGATTGGGATTATCCAAATGAATTTCGAAGGTTAAATCGTTTGGCGCCTTGAATCCCACCTCACCGAAGTCTTCCATGTCCCCATTATTATAAGCGATGGCGTTTATGACCGTTTTAAAGAAATATTCGGTGTAGGTATTGCCAAGTAGTGGGGAGAGAACCCGTTGCATCGCGTAATGAAAATCTTGGGCAGTAACCGGATCACCATTGGACCACCTTAGATTCTTGCGAAGATGAAACGTGTAGGTTTTCCCATCATCGCTAATATTCCAACTTTCAGCCGCCGCAGGAATGATTTCTAAGCTGACGGGATCCATGGTCACGAGTCCCTCAAACAGATTTTGGAGAATTCTGGACTCAACGGTACCAGTAACGATATGCGGATCAAGGGACTGAGGTTCAGCACCGCTTGCAATGTGAAGCATCTGATCTCTTGCGCCCGCATCGACCGCCGATTCGCGCGGCTTGCAAGCTGTGAAAAGAGATAAAGTCGCGACAAGAATAATCAGTCGACAAAATCCTGACTTCGAAATTAAACGATTAATCATTCCTCTAAATAAACATCCTTAAGAGACCTTTGATCAACCGCGTTGTCGTACCAATTCTTCACCCGAGTATCCACCATATAATTACTAGTGTAATGGTAAATAGGTGCCGCTGGCATTCCCTTTAACATAATCTCTTCAGCCTGTTGTACCGTTATCATCCTCAATTCTGGATCCATCATTGAAAACGACTTTAAATAAAGCTCTTCAAATTCTGGATTTGACCATCCAGAATCATTATTGCCGGAGTAATCGGAAAAGAGGTCCAGATAGCTTGCATAGTCAATACCTCCAACCCATCCCTGCCGGGCAATTTGAAAATCGCCTTCATCTTTTGCATCCAAATAAACTTTCCATTCCATGTTAACCAGCTCCACATCTATGCCCAATGCTTTGTTCCACATTTGATGAATCGACTCTGCGATACGGCGGTGGTTATCAGCTGTATTATATAAAATACTCAATGCAGGAAAACCTTTACCACCTGGATAACCAGCTTCTGCAAACAATTGACGCGCTTTCTCAATATTTTCTTCAACCTTGTATGCTGGCTTGTATCCGTTGGCTCCGGGAGGCACGAAGGAAAAGGCCGCCTCCTCTCCGCCCTGCGAGACTTGCTCAACAATCGCTTTTCGATCAATCGTCATCGCGAGAGCCAGCCTTACCCGCGCGTCATCGAGAGGTGGTTTTTTTGTGTTGAAGATGTAATGATAAGTCCCCAAATAAAGATTGCTTCTATAATCGGGTGGTCGAGTTTGCTCCAACTCATGAATCACGTGTTGCGGTAAATTCGGTGCAACGTGGATCTGCCCGTTTTGGTAAGCACGATAGGCAGTATCAAAACTCTCAATAGCATGGAAATAAGCTTTGTTTAATCTGACTGCATCTCGATCCCAATAATGCGGATTTGGCTCCAACAAAATGTGAGTATTTGTAATCCATTCTTTTATAATAAAAGGACCATTGTTAACCATGTTTTCCGCAGTAAACCAACTAGTACCTCGTTCATCTATTTTACCAAAACGCTCAATATTCGCTTTCTGAACCGGATAAAAAATGGGGTACGCCATATAATAAAGTAGGACGGGATTGGGAGCATCCAAAAGAAGCTGGAAGGTATAATCGTCAACGACCTTGGCTCCTACTTCTGAAAAATCAGTTATCTCGCCTTTGTTGTATTCGATCGCATTGGTAATTCCCTTAAATTGCTGAATATATGGGGTCCCTAATTTTGGCGAAAGGACCCGATTCAAACTGTAGTGGAAATCGTGCGCGGTGATCGCTTCGCCGTTGGACCACTTCAAATTCTTACGAAGGAAAAACGTATAGGTCTTCCCATCATCAGAGATCTCCCACCGTTCTGCAGAAACTGGTCTTGGCTTTAAGCTCTGGGGGTCGATACCGACCAAGCCTTCAAAAAGGTTGTCGAGAATGCGGTTTTCAGGAACCCCACTCACAAGATGAGGATCAAGCGTCTGTGGTTCGCCTCCGTTCCCTATATGGAAAATTTGATCTCGTACGCCTGCATCGGCGGCTTTTTCGCGCTTACCACAAGCAGTTATTAAAATACAGGAAAACAGAAGGCCTGTGAACAGGCAGATGCGTGAGATCATGGCGACGAATCCTAGGACTCTCACTCAATCGATCAAGCTCAGACGAAGGATTTACCAGCTTGAGGATATTTTGACAAAGCCTCGGCCAAATCGATTGCGCCTTCGTATATTGCCTTTCCAGTAATAACGCCATCGAGATTCGAATAGCGACTTCCCATCTCGGCCAGACTACCGAGATCTTCCATCCGCGAGACACCGCCACTGGCGATGATATTTGCAGAACAATGGTTAAGCATCTCTTCTTGAGCTTCCAGATTGGGGCCCGTCATCATGCCGTCTGTACTAATGTCAGTGTAAATGATCGTTCGTACCCCGAAGCCTGATACTTTCTTGGCTAAACCCAGAGCAGTGACGTCGGAGGTGTCGACCCAACCTTTAACAACTACGAGACCGTCCTTGGCATCAATACCTACTGCAATTTTATCTCCAAACTCCTGAACTAACTCTTCGACGAACTCAGGATTTTCACAAGCACGTGTGCCGATGACCGCTCGCGATATCCCAGCATCAAATGCAGCGCGGACCGAATCGAAATCGCGAAGACCTCCGCCCAGCTGAACTTTTAGTCCTAGAGCAGAAACTTCGGCAACATGCTCGAGATTGCTGGATGTGCCAGTGAAGGCCCCATCCAGATCGACCATATGCATCCATTTAGTACCGGATTCGATCCAGACTTTTGCTGCCTCCACCGGACGATCGTAATAAACAGTCTCTTGTTCAGCTTTGCCCTGAAGCAGACGAACCGCGCGTCCATTCCGAATATCGATTGCAGGATAAATAATCACACTTAAGGGGTTAGGAGGATTGAAGTTGCATGCAATCGAAATGTTCAACCATGGGTCAAAGATTTAACCCCCTTACTCAATTAACTACTGTTCGAAGGAGGGATAAACCTCCTCTTACAATTCCTGGAACTCAGTACTTGAGCTACGCGGAACCAACTCCACACTTCTATATATGCCTAATAGTGATTATAAAGTTCCTGACTTTTTAAACCAGCTGCTAGCCAGCCGATCTCCGTCTGGCCAGGAAGCTGAAGCACAGGCGGTTTTTGATACCTTTGTTGAGCCCAAAGCCGATAGCTACCAAAAGGATGTGCTAGGAAATCGCATAGCAACACTGAATCCAAACGGTGACCCATGCGTACTTTTGGCCGGGCACCTGGATGAGCTCGGATTTATAATCAAATACATCGACAACAACGGTTTCCTGTTTTTCGACACCATCGGTGGGCATGATCGAATAATGATTTCAGGACGACGGGTTCGGATTAGTACTAAAAACGGAATCGTGACTGGGGTAACCGGAAAACGTGCGGTTCACCTAATGGATACAGCCGAACGAGAAAAAGTACCTCAAATCCATGGCATGTGGATTGATCTGGGGGTATCCTCAAAAGAGGAAGCGGAGAATTTGGTTCGAATAGGAGATACCGCTACCTACGATCACGAGTTTGAATTAATCAATGGATCTATAGGAACGGCCCGGGCTTTTGATAACAAAACGGGTGCTTACATTGCCGGAGAAACACTCCGACGCCTGGCAGAAGAATCTAATTTAGCCGCCAAGGTGGTTGCGGTGGGAACGGCGCAGGAAGAAATTGGAGTCCGCGGCGCAATGACCTCAACTCATGCGGTTGCTCCCGATTATGGCATCGCCATCGATGTGGGACACGCTACCGATTTTCCGGATGCTGATAACAAACGGTTTGGTTCATACAAAATGGGAGGCGGTGTCCTGATTACCCGCGGTCCACAGCTGAACCCACTCGTCACCGGAAGTCTCATCGATGTAGCTGAAGCCGAGAATATCCCTTTTCAGTTAGAAGCTGAGCGGGGTATCATTTCAAACGATTCGCGTTCCATTCAAGTCGCTGGTCCAGGAGTGGCCACGGGAACTATTGGAGTGGCGCTGCGCTACATGCATACACCAAGTGAAATGGTGGACCTGGAAGACGTTGAGGCCTGTATTCAACTATTGGTAGTCTGGATCAAAACGTTGAAAGCAGGAGATCGAGGAATCGTATAGTACCATTACTCTCAGATATCCGGGAACGAATTAAATTCTTAAAGTTGGTACATCCAACTCATTCAAATCCATTCTGAAGAGTGCCGCTAAGCTGCGTCTTGAGGCTCAGTTTCGGAACTTGAAGTGTCGGGCGTCTTTTCAGCAGGAGCCTCTTCTGTCTTCGCAATTCGCTTGAGTTGCGGTGAGCGCTTTCCTGTAACGACACCCTTGGTGATGACGACTTCTTCCACATCGGTGTAGAGCGGAAGATCATACATAACTTCGAGCATGATTTTTTCCATGATCGAACGTAAAGCACGAGCACCCGTTTTCAGTTTTTTGGCCTGCTCGGCAATCGCTTTTAAAGAATCCTGATTGAAACGGAGACCCACACCGTCCAAGGCAAACAGTTTTTCATACTGCTTGACCAAGGCATTCTTGGTTTCCGTCAAAATAAGTTGAAGATCTTCCGAGGAAAGTTCTTCCAAAACAGTGGTTATCGGAAGCCTGCCAATAAACTCAGGAATCATTCCAAACTTAACTAAGTCTTCTGGCTCAATATTCTGAACAATGCTTTCGGCCGATTGAACATTCTCTTCGACCTGTTTAGATTGATTATAACCAAGGTAACGCTGCCCTACCCGTTTGTTAATGATCTCTTCAAGACCCACATAGGCACCACCACAGACAAATAAAATATTTTCAGTGTTTACCTGAACGTATTCCTGGTTCGGATGTTTTCGTCCTCCTTGAGGCGGCACATTACAGACAGTTCCCTCTAAAATTTTGAGAAGCGCTTGCTGTACACCCTCTCCAGATACATCTCGCGTAATCGAAACATTGTCGGTCTTCCGACCAATTTTATCAATCTCATCAACGTAGATGATTCCACATTCAGCCTTTTTCACATCGTAGTCGGCTGATTGAAGAAGTCTCAGAACAATGTTCTCAACGTCTTCACCTACATAACCCGCCTCTGTTAATGTGGTCGCATCAGCGATGGCAAAAGGAACATCGAGCAGTTTTGCAAGGGTACGCGCCAGATAGGTTTTACCACTACCAGTCGGGCCAATCATCAAAATATTACTCTTCTCGATCTCTACTTCGATCAATGATATATCGATCTTTTGATCATGGTCCTTCGTGCGATACATCAAACGCTTGTAATGATTGTAAACCGCAACTGAGAGCACCTTCTTCGCGTGTTCCTGTCCAATCACATGCTGATCAAGTTCCGCACAAATTTGATTGGGCTTTAGCAGCTTGAACGGAGCATCTTCCTTAGGTTCCGAAGCTTTAACTTCTCGATCAATTACCGTCTTACAAATGTTGACGCAGGGGTCACAAATATAAACACCACCCGGTCCCGCAATCATCTTGAGGACTTCATTCTGAGATTTTCCGCAAAAAGAGCAGAAAGTCAGTTTGGTGGATTTGGCCATAAGAAATTAAGATTTTTTTGCTGCTGGAGTAGACTCGCGGGCGGCGATCACGTTGTCGACGATACCGTAAGTTTTCGCTTCTTCAGCTGTCATGTAATAGTCACGATCTGTGTCCTTCTCAACTTGAGCTTCCGATTGCCCTGTATGTTTAGAAATAACCTGATTCAACGTTTGCTTCCAACGATTGATCTCACGCGCGGCGATGGTGATATCTGACGTTTGACCACCTGCACCTCCTGAGGGTTGATGAATCATCACGCGACTATTGGGCAGTGCAAATCGTTTTCCGGGTGTCCCGGCAGCTAATAGAACCGTAGACATACTTGCTGCCATTCCGACGCAGTAAGTTACCACATCGCAGCTGAGAAGATTCATGGTATCATAAATTGCCATACCGCCGGTAACAACACCTCCAGGGGAGTTGATATACAAATTGATATCCTTTTTGGGATCTTCCATTTCCAGGAAAAGGAGCTGGGCAATTACCAAATTGGCGATGATATCATCAATAGGTGTACCGATAAATACGATGCGGTCTTTGAGCAAGCGACTATAGATGTCCATGCTGCGCTCACCGCGTCCGGTATTTTCAATGACGTTTGGGACGTAAAAACTCACTAAATTATTCTCCTCTAAGGTTAATCGATTTTTTCCGAGACGGTAGATTGTTCCACCAAGAAATCAAGGGTCTTGTTAATCAGTATGGACTCATGCATGGAACGCAAGCGGCCTGAATCTTTTCTTAAATCTTTAGCAATTTGCTCCGGCTTTTGCTGAGTGTACATAGCTTCCTGAAAGATCATTGTTTGAAAATCACGGTCTTCCGGTTTGATTTCCTCAAGCTCGGCTACTTTATTAAGGATCAAATTGCTCTTCACTCGACTCTGGGCTTCCTTATTCGCCTGTTCACGCATCCCGGCCAATGCCGATTCAGGATCATCCTGCGCAGCTGAAGCCTGTGCTTGTTGCTGAAGCATTCCCTGGAATATGCGAGCTGACTCACCGTCGATTGCCGACTGTGGCAGTGCGAGCTCCGTTTTATCGGAGAGGAAATTCATAATCTGCTCACGCTTTATCTGGTTCGACTCAGACAGTTTGCGATTATTGAGATCGCCCTTCATTTTTTCACGAAGCTGATCTTCGGACTCAACCTCCATGGATTTTAAAAACTCTTCATCCATTTCAGGGAGCTTTTTCTCCCGAACCTCGGAAATAGAAAGTTTATAAAGTACCGATTTTCCTTGAAGCGCTTCCACGTTAAAATCATCCGGAAAATCTACAGTTATCTCTTTTTCGTCACCTTTTTTCAATCCAACCAACTCTTTAGCTAATCCAGGAAAATCGGCACGGTCAGTTCCTGCTTCTTCCCAGGTCGAATTTTGTTTCGAAAATATCGGTTGATTTGGGATGGTCTCAGAAAGTGCTTTATCATCTAAAAAACCCTCGTAGCCTAACTGTACATAATCAGTTTCTGCAGCGGGATCTTCCTTTTCTACAAAGTCGGCACGTTGGGAACGGAGGGTATAGATAGTTTCATCAACCTCCTCCTCACTCACTGAAACTTCAGGCACTGTGACGGCGATACCTTTGTAATCAGGAAGTTCAATGCTCGGATCAACATCCACCGTAATTTCAATAGAAGCATCTTTATCCACCTCAATATCACCTTCAACCAGATCGACGACATTGTAGATTTTGAAGCCTTCCTCCTTGGTAACTTGCTCATATGCGCCGGAAACCAGTTTCTTCTTTAATTCATCAGCAATATCCTTCTTGTGCTTCTGAAGGATCATCGCAGCCGGAGCTTTTCCAGGTCGAAAACCAGGAATACGAACTTGTTGGGAAAACTGCTTAACCAGCTTCTTTTGTTCATTGGCAATCTCCGCGGCTTCAATCACTACGGTGACTTTTTTTCGGGATTCGCTGACGTCCTCTACTTGAATGCTCACAATAAGTTTCTTCGGTTGGCTATGGATAAAAAAGCGCTTTATGATTATTTCATAAATGTGCGGGTCAATGCCTAAATAGACCTTAGACTCAGAACAAAATTAGCACTAGCTTTGGCGTTGATTCCTTTTATTTGGCCGCATTTGCTGATATAGATTTCTGAAATGACAGAACAGAACAAGATCCCCTACCCGCTCCTGGTGACTGATTGCAGTAGCCCCGGTGCCCGCGTAGGTATTTTGGCAGAAACAGGTTGGTTGGCCTATAAGAACAAAGCAGGCGAAACGGGCGCTGTTCTGTTCGAAGCAGTTAAGGAAGTACTGTCTGAAACCGGCCTCTCATTAGGTCAACTTGCAGGATTCGTCTATTGTGAAGGGCCAGGATCCACCCTGGGCATCCGAATTAACGCCATGGCACTACGGACATGGATCAGCCTGGAAGATCAGCCTCCCTTGTTATTTGCCTTCAAAAGCCTCGAAGCTGCTGCCTGCTTGATTCGAGAGACTGAATCAAAGGAAGGCGCATTTGCCGTATTCTCTGATTACCGAAAAGAGTCCTGGAACGGTTGTAGATCCGATCAAAGCGGACATTTTTCTCCAATCGAAATCATCGACCTAAAGTCCCTGGAATCCTGGCAACAGGATCAGTATTTTGTTCAACAACGAATCCACTCGCCTGGACAGCCACCAAAATCCAAATCGTTAAACTACGACCTCGAACCACTCGGAACATCACCCCGATTTATCCAAATCATGGAACCGCGAGAACAACCGGGTGTGTTTCAGACCACCACCCCCACTTTCAAGAAATGGGTCCCGGAAAGACACCGCTAAGTAAATGACCTCCTTCCCTCAATTTCCTACCCGTTGCTGGGTACAGATAGACCTGGCGGCTCTGGAACGAAATCTTTATAAGATCCGGGCAGCACTTCCAGACCACATTCGCTACCTCGCTGTTGTGAAAGCAGATGCCTATGGACATGGTCTCGCTCAAACAGCCACACGGCTTATGCAGTGCGGGGCCGACATGTTTGCCGTAGCCAATGTTGGTGAAGCGACCAGACTAAGAGAGATTGGATCTGGTTGGCCGATCTTGATCCTGTCGCCCGTTCTACCCGAAGAGGATGATTTGATTTTTACGCATAATTTGATCCCAACCCTCTCTACGCTGAGGGAAGTGGAACGATTGAATCAAAAAGCCGAAGAGCGTAACACGACTCTAAAAATCCACCTTAAAATAGACACGGGTATGGGCCGATTGGGTGTATGGCACGAAGATGCTCAGGAATTATTCGACGCATTAAAAATGGCGAAACACCTCAAAATCGATGGCGTATTCACTCACTTTAGTTGTGCCCCCACCGACCTGGAATTCACTGACCTGCAACGTAACCGTTTTATAAATACGTTAAAGATTCTGGAGAACCAATTCGACCTATCGGGCTGTTTAATCCACGCTGACAATAGTGCAAGTCTCGCAAGTTTCAATAGAAGCAGTCCCTTCAACGCCGTCCGCGTGGGTCTTCTGCAGTTTGGAGCAGCCCCTTATCCAGACACCTTATTTGCTCAAGTAACGACGGAAGCGGTTTTAAGTTTCCATGGGAAGGTGGCTCTGGTGAAACAGTTACCTAAGGGAAGCACTATCAGTTATGGTCGTTTGACCACCGTAACCCGGCCGACGACTACTGCCGTTTTAACCGCAGGCTACGCGGATGGAATTCCGATGCCCTTCACCCAGCGTGCAGAAGTGCTGGTCTCAGGAAAACGTTGCAAGGTCCTCGGACGAGTCACCATGGACCAGTTAATCATCGATGTTACGGATCTGCCGGAAGAACCCAAGGAAGGAGACATAGCCACTTTTATCGGTTCTCAAGAGGATGAATATATTTCCATAAGTGAGTTTAGTAATTGGGGAAATTCTATCCCTTGGGAGTGTTTTTCCTCAATTTCACAACGTGTAACCAGGGTTTACAAAACCTTTCGGGAATGATTTAATTGACTCACTTTGAAACCTTCCAACGGTTTAAGCTGTTATAGAGACACCCCATTATGAATACCCTAAGAATTGATAATATAACCCCCAAGGAAGCTTGGAAGTCATTAAAGCCGACCTCTTGGAACGAGCGTAATGCCAAGCACCTCCTATTGAGAATAGGATTTTCAGCCAAGCCAACCGAAATACAAAAGAGCTTGGATGCAGGTTTAGAGGAAACCATCAAAAAATCATTCGCGAATGCCTCCATTGTACCAGCCCCGGACGGTTTAAAAGAAACTATTGCTGGCTATCGGAGCTTGCGCCAGCGCCAAGCCGGGCTGAGCGAACTCCAACGACGAGAATTAAGACAAGCGCAACAAAAGAAGAACCGGGGGCTGATCGTTGAGTTAAATGTTAATTGGCTGGATCACGCGGCCGCCCCGAAGAACTCGGCATTCGAAAAGTGGGGATTATTCTGGGAAAACGTATTTGTCGTTACCGCGCAAAAAGTAAAAAACCCTGCCTTGCTCTACCAGTATCAAATGATACTGCGCAGCAACTCGTTTAAGGATTTTGGATCCATGGCCAAAGCGGTTTCTAAAACCCCTGCCATGATCACCTTTCTGGATCTTCAACAAAACAAGAAAGGCAAACCGAACGAGAATTTTGCACGTGAGCTATTTGAATTGTTCATGCTGGGTGAAGGAAATTACACCGAAGCCGACATCAAGGAAGCTGCCAAAGCATTTACCGGATATCGGCAAATCGACGGCCAATTCCGCTTCCTGAAAAACCAGCACGAATCAGGAAAGAAAACGGTCTTCGGACAAACTGGAAACTGGAAGGGAGACGACATAGTTGACCTCGCTCTCGAGCAACCAGCAGCCCGGCTCTTTGTTCCAAGAGAACTATGCAAGCATTATTTAAGTGATGAAATAATTCCCGATGAATTCTTAAAACCGTTGGGAGAAGCGTGGGCAGCTAACGATTTCGATCTGTCATGGCTGGCCTCTACTTTCTTTTCATCCCGGTTATTCTACACATCCCAGTTTCAAGGTAATAAAATAAAAAGCCCATTCGAGTTTTTTATCGGATTACTCCAAGACCTCGAGCTCGACTTGGCGCCACTTCCAAGATCCTTAATTCCTGCAATGCGAAGTATGGGCCAAAGCTACCTCAATCCTCCTAACGTTCGCGGTTGGGTCGGTGGCAAACATTGGATCAACAGCGCCACTTTAATTCAGAGACGCCAAATCGTTGAAGGTTTATTTAGTACATCAACCCGGAGGAAATTGAATGGCGATGAGGAACGTGCACTTGAAAAAGCAAAAACAAAAGCAAGTGGCAAAAATCAATTTTTTGTGACCCAAGATAGGAGCGAAGCATGGGCCAGTTTACTACCCAAGGAAAGGATCGCTCATTTTGCGAATTCCTGGCTCGTAAATCCTCTAGAACCGAAAATTGAGAAATCAATGATTCAGTTCCTAAACAAGAATAAAAATAATCCTCTCCCAGCCACGCGCTCCGTCGCAATCACCCTGCTACAATCCCCTGAATATCAACTTGCTTGATCGGTCAAAGTCATGAAAAACGAAATTCTAAATTTCCCAGCTACCCGTAGACAATTCATAAGCACCTCCGCCAAAGGAGCGGGCTTATTAGCATTCAGCCAATTTGTCCCAGGTTTTCTAAGCGATTCTCTGGCTGCCGGTGCCGCTACTCCTGAGAAAGATCAAAAAATATTAGTGCTTGTTCAACTCGCCGGAGGAAATGATGGGCTCAACACGTTAATCCCATACGAAGACTCCAACTACTATCGGCTGCGTCCGACCTTGGGTATCAAAAAGAGTGAAGCCATCCCGTTAACGGATCAGCTGGGGCTGCATCCCAGTTGTGAAGGTTTAAGTCAGCTTTATAAGGAAGGTAAACTCTCAATCGTTCAAAACGTGGGCTACCCGAACCCAAACCGGAGCCATTTCCGTTCAACAGAGATCTGGGAAGGCGCCACGGATGCGAACGATTTTGGTGACTCAGGCTGGTTGGGTCGCTATCTGGACAACCAATGCAGCGGTGCACCTTCCGTCGGTGATCCGGAAGCGATTACCTTTGGAAACGAATTGCCACTTTCGGTACAAGGAGAGGCCTCGCACAATCTATTTAGCATTAACAAAAGCCCTGGTCGGGTAAATAGAGGAGACTATGGATTGCTGGATAAGATGGTTGGCCCCTCATCCGCACCGGACAACTCAAGTTTTCTGAAGCAAACCATGATGGATACGCTTATCACGGAAAAACGAATCCAGAAACTTTTCACGCAATTCTCTTCGGGTGCAAAATATCCAGGCAACCGTTTGGCAGTTTCACTCAAAAACGTGGCTTCGTTGATAAGCTCAGGACTCCCAACGCGTGTATATTTTGTGACTTTAGGTGGATTCGATACTCACCAGGGACAAGCTGGTACTCACCAACGATTATTAAAAGACCTGTCCACCAGCCTGACAGCCTTTCAAAA
>Ga0115002_10006428_pt1 | contig 13538 bp, 14 predicted proteins | sample ArcticOcean_MG_C_8_FD_89576 | JGI IMG/M metagenome (GOLD analysis project Ga0115002, IMG submission 89576) | Marine microbial communities from western Arctic Ocean - ArcticOcean_MG_CB11_86 | ecosystem: Environmental > Aquatic > Marine > Oceanic | place: Arctic Ocean: Canada Basin | collected...
AGCCAACAGAAGACGAAGGACTTAATCAAAAGGCTGAAAATTGTTGAAGCCCTTCGCGATAGCGACAACCGTCCGGAATGGATGGTCCTTGACGTGATCCCAGTCATTCCTCCCGATTTGCGTCCACTGGTTTTGCTCGATTCGGGCAACTTTGCAACCAGCGACTTGAACGACTTATACCGTCGGATTATCAATCGAAATAATCGACTGAAAAAACTAGTCGATCTCAATGCACCGGAAGTCATTATCCGCAACGAAAAACGGATGTTGCAACAATCGGTCGATGCACTGTTCGACAACAATCGCTGCAAACGGCCCGTGCTTGGTTCTTCTAACCGACCGCTGAAATCTTTAACCGACATGATTAAAGGGAAGCAAGGTCGTTTCCGAGAGAACTTGTTGGGCAAACGGGTTGATTACTCAGCTCGTTCCGTAATTGTGGTCGGCCCTGAGTTGCTGTTGCACCAATGTGGCCTTCCTAAAAAAATTGCATTGGAGTTGTTCCAACCATTTGTCATCCGTCGTTTGAAGGAGCTCGGACACGCCGACACCATCAAAAGCGCCAAACGCATGCTCGAACGCAAAGATGAAGATGTCTGGGATATTTTAGATAGTGTGATTAAAAATCACCCCGTGTTACTCAACCGTGCTCCGACTTTGCACCGAATGGGTATTCAGGCATTTGAACCGACATTGGTGGAAGGGAATGCCATTCGCATTCATCCGCTTGTTTGCAAAGGGTTTAATGCAGACTTCGATGGCGACCAAATGGCCGTCCACTTGCCGCTTTCCATTGAAGCGCAGATAGAAGCCACGACATTGATGATGTCAACGAATAATATTTTCAGTCCTGCAAACGGAGCTCCGATCATCTCGGCGTCTCAAGATATTGTCATGGGCTGCTACTACCTGACCATGAAAAAACCCGATTTACTGGGTGAAGGCATGGTGTTTTCCTCGACTGATGAAGTTCACATGGCGTTATCCCAAGGAAAAGTCGCGCGTCATGCGATCGTAAAGGTCCGCATGCCCAGGGATAAACGAGTCAAAGGCGAAGAGTCGGAAGCAGTTTTGCGGGGCGGTTTGGTTGAAACAACCCCCGGGCGCGTCGTCTTTAATGACATCCTTCCCCGGAAAATGTCCTTCTATAACCTCACGATGAAAAGTAAGGTTTTGGCAAACGTCATTTCCGACTGTTATCAGGAACTCGGGCGTCGGCACACCATTGAGTTACTCGACAACATGAAACGCACCGGTTTCCGAGAGTCAACACTCAGTGGTCTTTCATTTGCTGCAAGCGATTTGGTCACTGCCCCGAACAAGGATAAAGTGATCTTGGATGCAGAAAATGCCGTCTTGAAACAGCAAAAACTTTATGAACGAGGAATTATTACCAACCAAGAACGTTACAATCAGGTACTTGACACTTGGACGCACGCTCGCGAACTCATCACAAAATCGATGATGGATGCGGTCGAGAACGATTACCGAGACGAAGGCCGGTATGTGAACCCGATCTTCCTGATGGCCAACTCGGGTGCTCGTGGTGGTGTTGAACAAATGCGACAGTTGGGTGGCATGCGTGGCCTGATGGCCAAGCCGAGTGGGGAAATTATTGAAACCCCCATTAAAGCCAACTTCCGCGAAGGCTTGACAGTTTTGGAATACTTCAGTTCAACTCACGGTGCTCGAAAAGGATTGGCTGATACCGCGTTGAAGACGGCCGACAGTGGTTACCTCACCCGTAAACTGGCTGACATTTGCCAAAATATGGTCATCAACATCGACGATTGCGGTACCACCAAAGGAATTACTCGTGGTGTCATTTATCGAGGTGAAAAAGTTGAAGTCAGCCTCGCTGATTCGATTCGTGGCCGGGTCAGCCGAACAAATATTGTGAACCCGATCACCGATGAAGTGATCGTTCGCGAGAATGAACTGATTACGATTGAAATCGCTCGTAATATCGAAAGTTTAGGTCTAGAGAAAATTCAAGTTCGTAGCCCCATGACGTGCGAAGCCACCCTGGGAATGTGCAAACGGTGTTACGGTATGGATCTTTCCAGCGGTTCGCTTGTCGAAGAAGGGTTGGCTGTTGGTATCATCGCAGCCCAAAGTATTGGCGAGCCGGGTACTCAGTTGACAATGCGTACGTTCCATATTGGTGGGACAGCATCGCGTGAAGTCGAAGAGAATGAACTCACGAACCGTCGTGCTGGCCGGGTGAAGTTTGCCCGAGTTCGTAGTGTTGTCAACAGCGAAGGTAATACGGTTGTACTTGCGCGTAACGGTGAAGTCATCATTACGGATGCAAAGGAACGTGAGCTGGAACGGTACGTGGTTCCCAGCGGTGCCACATTAATGGTATCTGAAAACCAGGACATTGAGCCGGGACAAGTCCTCTGTCAGTGGGACCCGCACTCGGTGCCCATTTTGGCCGAAGTGGGTGGTAAAATTCGCTTTGAAGACTGCATCGAAGGCCGAACAGTCAGAAGTGAAACTGACCCCAGTGGTCACATTCGTCGAACGATCATCGAGCATAAGGGCGAACTGCATCCGCAGCTTATTCTTGAAGATGGCACAGGTAAGATTCTGGACTTCTATTATCTACCTGAAAGGGCCAGTATCGAAGTCGAAATTGGCGATCAGATCACTGCAGGTACCATTCTGGCAAAGAACCCCCGCGAAGCGTCTGGGACGCAAGATATTACCGGCGGTTTACCTCGTGTGACGGAACTGTTCGAAGCTCGAAAACCAAAAGACCCAGCGGTCATTGCCGAGATCGATGGCGAAGTCGAATTGGTGGCCGAGAAGAAACGTGGCAAGCGAATTATTATTGTTCGCGGCGAAGATGGTACGGAAGCCGAACACGCAATTCCTCATGGCAAGCAATTGTTGGTTCACGCTGGCGACATTGTGCGAGCCGGTGATGCATTGGTGCGTGGCCCGCTAGTTCCGCACGACATCCTTCGGGTCAGTGGAGAAGAAGCTGTCCAACAATACTTGCTACACGAAATTCAAAACGTGTATCGGTCGCAACGCGTTGAAATCGATGACAAACATATTGAGATTGTCGTTGCTCAGATGTTGCGGAAGTTGCAAATTGATGATGTCGGAGACACAACATTGCTGCCTGGCATTGTGATCGATAAATTCACTTTCCGTAGAGGCAACGATCAATTGATGCAATGCGTGAGAGTGACTAACCCCGGCGACACCGAGTTTGAAGCGGGTGACATTGTTCCGCTGGCAACCATCGAAGAGGTGAACGCCCAGGTTGAAGCCAGCGGCCAGACTCCCGCTGACAGTTCGCGACCGAAGCCAGCAACCGCAAGCACTCAATTGCTGGGAATTACCAAGGCCGCCGTGCAAAGTGAAAGCTTTATCTCGGCTGCCAGTTTCCAGGAAACTACAAAAGTGTTGACCGAAGCGGCGTTAGCCGGAAAAATCGATACTCTTGTGGGGCTGAAGGAAAACGTGATTTTGGGCCATCTGGTTCCTGCGGGAACTGGGTTCCATGTCCATCAAGACTCAGAAGTTCGGATCAAGCCCGAGGCATTGGAAGAACTTCATGCCGAAAGGGAACGCATCTTGGCCGCACGACTGAACTTACTGAACGAAGGTGTCGAGCCGGCCTTGGGTTCCGAAGGGGGGACACCAAGTAGTTAACCGATCGAATAGCCGCAAATTCTACCCAAACTTCTGTTTGGGGCCCCCGTTCGGTCGGTGTCTGGAAATTGGATGGATGATTCCTATTCGGGCGCTTGACGATCCGGCTCTTTCCGGATAGATTACTTGGTTCACGTTAAGATTTTGTCTATTAGAACTGAAGATCGACTGTTCGGCATTGCTTTTATAAAGCATTGTCAGGGTGGTATTTAAAATAATTTAGAGGTGTGGAAAAAAACCACAGGAACTGTTTATGCCGACAATTAATCAACTTGTTCGCAAGCCGCGTAAAAAGCCAACCAAAAAAAGCAACACACCGCTTTTGGAAGGGTGTCCACAAAAACGTGGTGTTTGTCTGCAAGTCAAAACCGTCACCCCTAAAAAGCCTAACTCCGCCTTGCGGAAAGTTGCCAGGGTGCGACTTTCCAATGGTAAGGAAGTGACGGCTTATATTCCCGGTGAAGGACATAATCTGCAGGAGCACTCGATTGTTCTTGTTCGTGGTGGTCGTGTTCGCGACTTACCTGGTGTTCGTTATAAAATCATTCGTGGTGTTCTGGATACACTCGGTGTCGCAGACCGTCGTCAGGCTCGAAGCCGGTACGGCACCAAGAAGCCTAAGTAAATTTCGTTTTGCGTTTTGCCTTGGGTATTATCATCTTAGGCAGGCTGTACTGAAATCATCTATCGTTCAACAGTTATCAATCAAGTTTGGGAAAAGGTCGACTCAATGGCCCGCCGGTTTACAGCAAGTGCAGCACAATTAAAGCCCGATCCGCGATACGGTTCGGTGCTTGCCTCTAAGTTTGTCAATTGCCTGATGCACGATGGCAAGAAAAGTGTTGCTCAACGAGTGTTTTACTCGGCTCTCGATATCGTTAGAGAGCGTGTTGAGGGCGAAGAACCGATCGAGGTTTTTAAGCAAGCCGTTGAGAATGTCAAGCCAGCGATTGAAGTTCGGTCCAAACGGGTCGGTGGTGCAACCTATCAGGTTCCAACTCCGGTCAATCACAAACGGCAACAGACTCTTGCCATTCGTTGGATTCTCGCCTCAATTCGAGGGAAAAAAGGGAAGCCCATTCACACTCGGTTGGCTGATGAGCTGGTCGCCGCCTATCGCCGAGAAGGTACGGCAATGACCACTCGCGATAACGTGCACCGCATGGCCGACGCGAATAAAGCCTTCGCTCACTTCGCTCACTTTAGATAGGCCGACCCTAAGCAGGGTTTCCTCAGTTTCAGGCTGAGAACGGTGTTGGGGCTGGTTTCAGCTACCTAGGAAGTTGTTCCGAGACTGAACCTGGACGAAGTCAGCAGTCTGTTCACAGTTGTTGGTTTTGCGACCTTCTTGGAATCGACGCAAGAGAGGGTGCTGATACGTCTTGCGAATGCCGACAAAGCAAACTATTGTGTCGGTTTCCGGTCAGTTGTATCCCCTGAGAATCACGCCCTGCTTTACCTCTCAATTGCGGCACCGCAGGCTCTCTGCGACTGGTTACTGATATATCTCGCCCCGAGCAAGAATCGGCTGGGATGATACGCACGCAACAACACACCTGACGGCTGAGAGAATATGAGCGCGTTGATCGAAAAAATTCGAAACATTGGGATTATCGCCCACATTGATGCGGGGAAAACGACGACGACCGAGCGGATCCTCTATTACACGGGGGCCAGTCATCGCATGGGTAGCGTTGACGAGGGGACGACGATTACCGATTTCGACCCGGATGAAGCAAAGCGCGGCATCACCATTTACTCAGCAGCGATTACCTGCCATTGGCAAGATGCCACAATCAACATTATTGACACGCCCGGGCACGTCGATTTTACTGCTGAGGTTGAAAGAAGTTTGCGGGTATTAGACGGGGCGGTTGTTGTCTTCAGTGCAGTGGAAGGTGTGGAAGCCCAAAGCGAAACTGTTTGGAGGCAGGCCGACAAATATCAGGTTCCGCGTATTTGTTTCATCAACAAAATGGATCGCATCGGCGCAAGTTTTGAACGAACTTTTGACCAAGTTTCATCGCGTTTGGCAGCGCGCCCGGTTGCTTTGCAGTTACCCATTGGAGCTGGATCTCCACCCGACCCAAACGCATTTCGCGGCATCATTGATTTGGTCGAAATGAAAACGCTGTATTTCGATTCCGAATCGAAGGGAGAGAAATTCGAGGTCGCAGAAATTCCTGACGAGTTTCGGGATGAAGCGGAACTGTGGAGGTCCAAGCTTTTGGATACTCTGGCTGAGTTTGATGACAGGATCATGGAGATTTACCTCGAAACCGAAGATGTTCCTGCGGATGAAATGCATCGGGTTTTAAGGGTTGCCACAATTCAGGGGCTCATCCAGCCGACATTTTGCGGGTCATCACTCGATTACATAGGTGTGCAACCAGTTCTTGATGGCATTGTTCGGTACTTGCCCAGTCCAATTGATTGTCCGCCTGTTGAGGGGGAGAACCCGAGCCCGAAAAAACAGGGACAGGTCGAAAGCCGGAAGCCATCCGATCAAGAGCCTTTCTGTGCACTGGTGTTTAAGGTTCAGTCGGAACAGCATGCCGACTTCTCTTTTATGCGGGTCTATTCGGGGAAGGTGAAAAGTGGGGCGCGGGTGCTTAATCCGCGGACTGGTAAAAAAGAATTGATGAGTCAGATTTGGCGAGTTCAGGCTGACTCTCGGGAGAAAATTGAAACCGCCGAAGTGTCTGCGGGCGATATTGTTGGGGTGATCGGACTGAAGGAGACGGCGACTGGTGATACGCTTTGTGATTTTCATAAGTCGATCCTCTTGGAGCCCATTGTATTTCCAGAGACGGTGATTTCGATGGCCGTCGAACCCGACACGAGTGCCGAGCGAAAGAAGCTGGCGGAAACTTTGGAGAAGTTGGCCCGGCAAGATCCGACTTTTACGGCAAAAGTGAGCGAAGAGACCGGCCAAACGATTATTAGCGGAATGGGCGAGCTTCATCTCGAAGTGCTTCGTGACCGGATGGAGCGAGATTTTGGTCTGAAAGTGAGGGTTCACAAGCCGCGTGTCAGTTATCGGGAAACGGTGCGGAAGTCTGTCGTTTCAGAGGGCAAGTTCAATCGGCAGTCGGCGGGTGAGACTCAGTTTGCAAAAGTCTCTTTGCGTGTTGAACCGTTTGAGAGTGAGGATTCAATCACCCTAAAAAACAACTTGAAGCCGAGCGATTTGCCACCAGAATTAAGTAAACTCTTGGAAGAAGCGGTGGCCATGTCGGCTCAGGGCGGGGGCTTTTTGGGGTACCCGTTGATGAATGTTAAATTTACAATAGTCGATTGCGGCTATCGGCAAGGGGAGACGACTGAGCTTGCCATTCAGGCCGCCGCTGCCGCTGCCGTCCAGAATTGCTTGAACGATGCTGGAATTGTGTTGTTAGAGCCAATTATGAAGTTGGAAGTTGTGACCCCTGACGCATTTTTGGGGAATATTCAGGCTGATTTGAACGCTCGTAGGGCAATCATTGTGAATTCGGAAGTTCGGGGAGATTTGAGGGTTTTGGAAGTTGAGTCGGCCTTATCGAAGATGTTCGGCTATTCGACTCAAATTCGTAGCCTGTCCCAGGGTCGCGCCTCGTACGCGATGGAGCCACTGAAGTACGCCGAGGCTCCTCCGGAAGTTCTGGAAGAAATGATCGGTTAAGCTATGAGGCTTCTGTTTCTTGGGTCTTTTGTGTAGGCTTGGGGTTAGTTAATTGGGGCTGGAAATTGCTGAGATTCAGCCCGGTCGTCAAGGATGTCAAGAATTTATCACTTTGTGTTGAAAGTGAATGCCAATTCGTTGACAAAGCAATCTGGTCCGACTAACATTTCGGGTTTTCCAAGCGGAAGTTTCGCGGAAACAGTGTATGGGAAAAATAGACGTAAATCATTTGTGAAGGATAGGTTGAGTGGCTGTAGCGAACCAGGAGCGAATCCGAATACGTATGGAAGCTTACGATCATTCGGTATTGGATCAGTCTGCTTCTGATATCGTTGACACAGCGAAGAGGACAGGTGCAGTTGTGCATGGTCCGATTCCTTTGCCGACCCGGATTGAACGATACACGGTGTTGCGAAGTCCGCACATCGATAAAAAATCGCGAGAGCAATTTGAGATACGAACTCATAAGCGTTTGATTGATATTGTGCAGCCTACAGGGAAGACGATTGACGCTTTGAATAAGTTGTCGCTTCCTGCCGGTGTTGATATCAAAATCAAGGCGAGTTCTGGAAGCTAGCTCGATAGTTGCTGAGCGGTACTGAAGCAGTTCTTTTTGTTTTTTCAAATAGAAGGCTTTGGGTTCGGAGTTCTCCGGATGGATAGTCGGGATGTGGGTGCCTTCACTCTGTGGGTGCTTTCAGGTTCGGTTTTTCATGTTGGACTAAACGAGTTTAATTGAACGTCAAGTTTTGGAAATAGTAAGATGCCTGTCGGACTACTGGGACGAAAAGTTGGAATGACTCAAGTCTATAACGAGAGCGGGGAGATTGTTCCCGTGACTGTTATCGAGGCTGGACCCTGTGATGTGCTTCAGCTTCGCTCGAAAGAGCGGGATGGGTACGAGGCGGTTCAGATTGGCTTCGGCGACAAGCCTCGCCGGCTTGCAAGTCGGAGTGAACGCGGTCACGTGGCGGAGCTTTCCAGCAAGCGGCAAAAAGAGCTTGCTGCCTCTTCTGTTGAAGTTCCGCCAAAGGCCGGTTGTGAGCCAAAAAAGGTGATTCGGGAATTTAGGACTGACGGCGAAGATCATGGCTGTGAAGTCGGGCAGTCGCTGACTGTGTCCGTGTTTGCTGATTCTGCTTTTGTGGATGTGATCGGCAAGAGTAAGGGGCGTGGTTTTGCGGGTGTGATGAAGCGACATAATTTTAAAGGGCAGCGTGCCACTCATGGAGTGAAGCGGGTTCATCGTCATGGTGGGTCGATCGGTATGAGTGCAGACCCGGCAAGGGTTTTTAAAGGGACTCGGATGCCTGGTCGTTACGGAAATACTCAGGTGACAGTTCGGCACTTACGAGTTGTTCGCGTTGATGAGGAAAATAACTTGCTGTTGGTTAAGGGGGCGATCCCTGGGCCTAATGGTTCGACGGTTGTGATTCGGCATACCAATAAACATTGATCAGTGAAGGCCATGGGCATGTTTGCCGGGTTGGTCGATGATAGGGATTGAGAGTGATGGCTAGTTCTGAAATTTCAGTAGACATACAAAATAAATCGGGGGAAAAGGTTGGAACGTATTCGTTCGATCCTGCTGACCTTGCCTCCGGAATAAATAAGCAGTTGTTGCACGATGTTGTCGTGATGTACGAAGCGAATAAGCGGCAGGGTTCGGCGAAAACTAAGTCTCGCGGCAACGTTCGAGGGACGACTAAGAAGCTCTACCGTCAAAAGGGTACGGGGCGTGCTCGTGCGGGAAGTAGTCGTTCACCGATCCGTCGTGGTGGTGGTCACACTTTCGCGAAGTCTCCACGAGATTTTGGATATCGACTGCCGCGAAAGGCTGTTAGGTTGGCCACGCGAATGGCCTTGTTGAGTAAGTTTGAAGACGATCAGGTCACTATTATCGACGAATTATCGATTAGCGAACCTCGAACGAAAAGTGTGACCAGTGTCTTGAAGGCGCTGGGGTTGTCTGATGTTTCGTGTTTGTTGGCAATCGAAGGGCATGATCCTGTGATTTGGAAATCGGCACGGAATATTCCAACTGTGTGGGTTTCGCCTGCGGGTGAGCTGAATGCATACGATTTGTTGCGTCAGCGACAGTTGTTGGTAACGAAAGCGGCCTTGGATAGTCTGCGTGATCAAGGTGGCTCTGAAGGGGCTGCTGAGTAGTTTTGTATTTGAACAGATTAGCCTGGCACGATTAAGGTGAAGTGATGGCAGTTGCGGAAAAAACAACCGGTTTGCAGTTGGAGCCCTATCAAGTGGTCTTAAGGCCGCTGGTGACTGAAAAGGGGACTCATCTGTCGGAGCGGACAAATTCATATACGTTCGAAGTCAATCCGTTGTCGACGAAAACTGAGATAAAAAGTGCTGTCGAGAAGTTGTGGGAGGTTCGTGTCATTAAGGTGCGAACGCAAAACCGCAAAGGGAAGCCTCGTCGTCACAAAATGAGTCATGGCTACACGAGGGATTGGAAGAAGGCGATTGTTCAGCTGCATGAAGATGATCGAATTTCGTTCTTCTAAGCCTTGTGCTACGTCTTGCTGAATTGTCTTATCTGGATTTTACTGACTGAAATATACAGTGGCCTGGTTTCTGGTCGACTGAAAATAGGATTAGAGTAATGGGAATTCGTTACTACAAACCGACAAGCCCCGGACGAAGAGGCGCTTCGGTCAATGATTTCAAGGAAATCACGGATAAGAAGAAGAAGCCTGAGAAGTCTCTTGTTGTACGGCTCAAGAAAAAATCTGGCCGTAATAATCAAGGGAAGATCACGGTTAGGCATCGTGGTGGTGGTGCTAAGAAGCAGTACCGAATTGTCGATTTTAAGCGTAAAAAAGATGGTGTGCCTGCCAAGGTTGCCTTTATTGAGTATGATCCGAACCGGACAGCACGGGTTGCTTTGCTTCATTATGTTGATGGAGAGAAGCGTTATATTCTGGCTCCGGATGATTTGGTTGCCGGCGATATGGTTGTGAGTGGCCCTGGTTCTGAGCCGAAAGTGGGTAACTGCCTGCCTTTGAGTGAAGTTCCGCTGGGTAGCATTATTCACAACATTGAAATGCAGCCTGGCCGTGGCGGTCAGTTGTGCCGTAGTGCAGGGACTTCCGCCGTGCTGAACGCTCGCGAAGGTTCTTGGGCTCAGGTGACATTGCCTTCCGGCGAAGTTCGTCGTCTGCCCATTGGTTGCCGGGCGACTCTCGGGGTTATTGGTAATTCGGAACATAGTAGTGTTACGCTAGGAAAAGCTGGTCGTAAGCGGTGGATGGGCCGTCGTCCTCATGTGAGGGGGACAGCTATGAACCCGGTTGCTCACCCAATGGGTGGTGGTGAAGGTCGGAACTCAGGTGGTCGTCACCCTTGTTCACCGACTGGGAAGCTCGCCAAAGGTGGTCATACCAGGAAGAGGAAAAAGGCTTCGTCGAAGGCGATTATTCGTAGAAGAAAATCGAGACGTTACGGACAGTTGAAGGTTTGATTGTCGTTCCTGTTTTTTGCTTTGGGTGAAGTAGGTTGGTAAAAGCTGATTGCGGATCGTTGAAGCGAATCGGTTGTTTTAAATAAAAGTAGATTTGGATAAAAAGGTAAGGGAGCCTCGATGGGCCGGTCATTGAAAAAAGGTCCTTTTGTGGACGAGAAGTTGTTGAAAAAGGTCGAGAAACTCGATGCTGGTGGGCGAAAAGAGCCCATCAAAACTTGGGCTCGCCGGTCAACGATTTCTCCAGAATTCATCGGTCATACGTTTCTGGTCCACAACGGTCGGGCGCACATCAATGTGTACGTGACTGAAGAGATGGTTGGGCACAAGCTTGGTGAGTTTGCGCCAACCAGGACGTTTCGTGGTCATGGCTCAAAGGGTGGCAGGTAAGCTGTTTTTGAGACTTGTTTTTTGTTATTAAAGAAATCATTGGAGTTGAAGTCATGGGACTTGTGAGAGCCAAGCATCGTTATGCTCGAATCTCGGCTACCAAGGTCAGGCCGTTTACAAACTTGATCAGTGGGCTCTCCGTATCGGATGCTCTTGGTCAGTTAAAATATCTCCCCAATCGAGGGGCTCGTTTTCTGGAAAAAGTGCTCAAAAGTGCTGCGGCTAACGCCGAGGACAAAGGGGCTCGGAACGTTGATAGCTTGAAAATCGTGGAAGCCCGAGTAGACGGCGGACCGATGATGAAGCGGATTCAACCCCGAGCACGAGGCATGGCCTTTCAGATTCAGAAAAAAATGTCACATATTCATGTCACGATTGAGGCACCGGAGTTGCCTTAATTGGTTGGCATGTTGAAATTAAATAGAGTCAACGTCTCAGTTTTTTTTGAGTTCAATTGTTAGGATGAAGAGATAATGGGTCAAAAAGTTAGACCAACCGGATTTCGAGTCGGTGTCGTTGAAGACTGGCGCAGCCGCTGGTATGCCTCCAAAAAGGAGTTCGGACCGCTGCTCATTGAAGACTTTAAAATCCGCAACTTCATTAAGACGAAATATCAGTTCGCAGGGATTGCCAAAACGGAAATTGAGCGAACACGAGACCAGGTCGTTGTGAAATTATTCACTGCCCGACCCGGCATTATTATTGGTCGTAAAGGGCAAGAAATTGATCGCCTGAAGGTCGAGTTGGAAGATTTAACCGGTCGCCGAATGGAGCTGAAAATTGTCGAGTTGTCCAATCCGCTGCGAAGTGCGGTTTTGGTCGCTGAAGATATGGCTCAGCAACTTTCAAAGCGAGGAAGTTTTCGCAGAACGATTAAGCGGACTTTAGAGCAGGTGATGGAAGCCGGGGTTGCCGGAATTAAAATTGAATTGGCTGGGCGTTTGGGCGGTGCGGAGATGTCGCGTCGTGAGAAAGCTAGTCGAGGGACAATTCCGCTTTCAACGATTCAAAAACACATTGATTATGGATTTGCAACAGCTAAAACTGCCCAAGGTATCCTAGGTATTAAAGTTTGGCTTAACCTTGGGGAATACGATAACGAGGAGAATACTGATGGCTCTGATGCCAAAGCGGGTCAAGCACCGCAAAAGTCAAAGAGGTCGCATAAGAGGTAATGCTTGCCGTGGTAACACGGTTGCATTTGGTGACTGGGGCCTGCAGTCTATGGTTCCTGGCTATATTCGTGCGACCACTATTGAATCGTGCCGTATTGCTGCGACACAATATATTCGTGGTGAAGGAAAACTTTATATCCGGATCTTTCCGCAAAAATCGAGAACGGCTCGTCCGTTGGAAATGCGAATGGGAAAAGGTAAAGGTGAACCGGATCACTGGGTAGCAACAGTGAAGCCCGGGACGATTCTGTTTGAATTGTCCGGAGTTTCTCGGGATGCGGCCAAAGACTGTTTTGCCCGGGTGGCGCACAAGTTGCCCGTCAAGGTTCGGCTGGTGGGACGTCGTCCCTCGGTCTAGTTGAAATTTTAATGACAATACGATATCTCTAGTTTATCGAGAGATGTCGAAAGAATTAACGGTTTATCGAGCTGATAAAGTCTGGTGGTATAGATGACAAAGCCAAGTGAAATACGTGAAATGAGCGACGACCAGATTGAGTTCGCTTTAAAAGAAAACCAGCAAGAGTTGTTTCGCTTGCGATTTCAGTCAGCTTCGGAAAGACTCGATGCTCCAAGCCACTTGAGAAAGTTGCGCAGAGAAATTGCTCGTATTAAAACAATTCAACATGAACGAAAACTGACGGCCCAAGCGACGGCGTCGTAGGCGGCTGGTTTTATTCTAATAAATAAGAGTTCCATTTTTTTAGAGACTCAATAAAAGGTTGCTGAGATGCGGAAGGTTCTTACAGGCGTCGTCACAAGTGATAAAGGCGCAAAAACTTTAAAAGTAGAAATTAGCCGAAGGTTCAGTCATCCGATGTACGGGAAGATTGTCCGAGGCCGTACTGTTTGCCACGCTCATGATGAACAAGAGCAGGCAAAACAAGGCGATGTTGTTGAAATTGTTGAATGTCGTCCGCGATCAAAGACCAAACGTTGGGAACTTGTGAAAGTGGTTGAATCTGCAGCGACAAGCTAGTAGATTTGGCCTCTTCTACCGAGAGTTCAGTTTAAGAACTCAAATCGAAAACAAGTGAAATCATAAACTCTATTGGAAGTATTTTGTTAATCGTCGGCGGACAGTTAGTTTTCCGTCGTTAAGGTAATCGTCATCATGATTCAGATGCAGACTTGTCTTGATGTTGCAGACAACTCAGGCGCA
>Ga0115002_10006429_pt1 | contig 13538 bp, 16 predicted proteins | sample ArcticOcean_MG_C_8_FD_89576 | JGI IMG/M metagenome (GOLD analysis project Ga0115002, IMG submission 89576) | Marine microbial communities from western Arctic Ocean - ArcticOcean_MG_CB11_86 | ecosystem: Environmental > Aquatic > Marine > Oceanic | place: Arctic Ocean: Canada Basin | collected...
CATGAAGTCACGCTGGGCGGCACCGGCAAGGAAGAGGGCGACCGGCATCCCAAGGTGCGACAAGGCGTGCTGATCGGAGCCGGTGCCAAGGTGCTGGGCAACGTGGAGATTGGAGCCGGTGCCAAAATCGGAGCCGGCAGCGTTGTGCTGGATGACGTCCCCCCGCATTGCACCGTCGCCGGCGTCCCCGCCAAAATCGTCGGCCGCCCCACCGTCGAATCCCCAGCGTTGGCGATGAACCAGCAGTTCCCGCACAGTCATGGGGAGGGGAGCGGGATTTAGATGCGTTGGCGAGCCGTGGGTGTAAACCCTCGGGTACGCTTGTCTTGGGAAGTACGAAACAAGGAGCAGCCGGAGTCGTTTGGCGACCCGAAGAAGAGATTCCGCGTCGAAGGCGCGGTACCTTGTGCCAACTGCACCCGGCCGAAACCGGCTGGGCTACGCCTCTTGCATCCTGAACTTCTTGACGAAGGAACGCCAATTTGATTTCTACGTCAGTGAGCAAAGCACTGCTGGGCAAGCCAGCAGTGGCCCCCGGCGGGAGCCCGAAGAAACGAGGTAATGGTTCCTGACACCTTTTAATCCCGAATAAACCCACGAACGGGTAGGCTTGAAAGCATGGAGTTGCATCATACACCACCGCAACGAGAAGGTGGCTTGTTCGATGTTACTCTGGTGTGGCCAGATGAGCACGCCGCAATCGACCCGTTCCGCAACACAGGTAACGAGAGGTAAGGTGTTGACGATGATCTGCTTTGAGGACTTGTTTCTTGAATCGGGTGGAACCCCCGTGGTTTATGAAGGGAACACGCTCGTGATGAAGGACGACTTCCCGATGGAGGGTTGTCGCCGCTTTCGGCTCGTGTTTGAGGCTTGCAATGGCGAATGGCGACAAGGGGCGTATCTGTGCGTAGAAGGGAGCTTCGTCGTCAACCAACAGACAGTCGAGGGCGGAATTGCATTGTGGGAAGACACGGCTCCGGCAAGCGTGCAGCTTGAGACCGACACTGACGCACAGACGATTGAAGTGAGGAACGTCTGGGATGTCGGAGATGGAGTGATGCATTCGTGGCATAATGGGCAGCTATGATTGTGGATGAATTGCCGGATGGTCGTCGTTATCGGTGCAATGATGGATTTGCCGATGATGATCTCGAAGACATTATTTTTCGATTGGAACGAATTCCTTCGTAAAGTCGTAACAACAACGCCGCCAAAGCAACCGCCGGGTGCCACTGCTGGCTTGCCCAGCAGTGCTTTGCTCTATGGCGTAGAAATCACATTGGCGTACCTTCGTCAGGTCAGGTAAGCCAAGTTAACGAACGAAACCCAGCACTGTGTTGGCTTCGCGGTTTCGACAGTCCGGGGGCTTCCGCTTCACAGTGCGCCGCCTGCCACTCGTTCATCGGCCTCCCGAAATCCGGCCCCGTGAAATCCGGCCCCGTGAAATCCGGCCCCGTGATCCTCGTGTCCTCAGGGATTTCTCCCCAAACGGCGGTTGACGTTTTTCGTGCTGGTCTCGATGATTGGCATCTCGTGGCAATGCATGTCGCGATTTGAACAGGGACGAACGGGGCTTCATGGGCAGACGGCGAGAATCTAGTCGGCGGCGGTTCGAGCGGTATCGCGAAGAGATCCGCGCGCAAGGGCCGACATCCGTCGGTGGGTCGCCACATGATGCGCGGCCGCATGACCCGAAGAAACGCAGGCTACGATCTGCTCGGCAGTTGATTGTTGCGTTTCTTGACATCACACGCGGTCAACGATCGGGCATTGCTGTCGCGCTGGCGACGCTGACGGTGGCGACGTTGTTGGCGTTGATCCCACCGGCGGCGACGAAGTTTGTGGTCGATTATGTGCTGACCGAGCAACCGCTTCCCGCTGCGTGGACGGATCATTTACCGGTTCCCGATAATCACTGGCAACTGTTGTGGTGGGTGACTGCCGGGGCGATTGCGGTGTCGTTTGTGAAGCTCTTCTTTCACTTGTGGGGCCGCTGGTATGCGACGCGGACGACGAAACGCATTCAATTTATTGTTCGCAAGCGGGCGTTCGAGCATGCGATTCGACTGCCGTTGCATCGGGTGCAGGAATTGAAGTCGGGCGGGATCGCCAGTGTGTTGCGGCAAGACGCCGGCAGCGTGGGCGATCTTGTGTTCGGCATGTTCTACAACCCTTGGCGGGCCGTCATCCAACTGCTGGGCAGCCTGTGCATTCTGGCGTGGGTCGATTGGCGTTTGCTGATCGGGGCGGTCGCCTTGTTGCCGTTGGTGTGGGTCACGCATCGCACGTGGATCAGCCGGATTCGCCCGCGATTTCGCGACATCCGTGCCCGCCGTGAATTGGTCGACGCGCAAGCGACCGAAACATTCGGCGGGATGCGTGTGGTGCGGGCTTTCAGTCGGCAGACGAATGAGTCGGTCCGCTTCATGACGGAAAGCCACCTGATGGGCCGGCAGGAATTGATGGTCTGGTGGTGGTCGCGTTTGATCGAGGTCGTTTGGGCCACGTTGATCCCGGTCGCCAGTGCGGGCGTGTTGTTGTATGGCGGGTGGCAAGTGCTGGAAGGCGAATTGACGTTGGGCGACTTGATGATGTTCCTGGTTTACCTGCTCATGCTGCTGGAGCCGCTCGCGGTGCTGGCACAAAGTTCGGCCCAGTTTCAGAACAGTTTGTCCGGTCTCGATCGCGTGCTCGATCTGCTGGCTGAACCTCGCGAAATGGAAACGACCGGCGACACGAAGCTGGTTCGTCGAGAGAACGTTGTGGGTCGCGTCACGTTCGAGGATGTCAGTTTCCGCTATCCGCAGTCGTCAGAATCGGGGCGACAAGCTGGTTTCTCTCTGGAATACATCAACCTGGATGCCGAACCGGGCAAGACGGTGGCGCTGGTCGGGCCCAGCGGAGCGGGCAAGACGACATTGTGCAATCTGGTGGCGAGATTTTACGACCCCACGGGCGGACGCATCTTGTTGGATGGCCAGGATCTCGCCGAACTTGAGGTGGAAAGCTATCGCCGTTTGCTCGGCATTGTCGAGCAGGATGTGTTCCTTTTCGACGGCCCAGTGGCGGCCAATATCGGCTACGCCGACCGCAACGCCGAGGAAGCCGACATTCGTCGCGCGGCTGAGTTAGCCAACGCGGATGAATTCATTCGCGAGCTACCCGACGGCTACGACACGGTGATCGGCGAGCGGGGCGTTAAACTCAGCGGCGGACAACGGCAACGCATCGCCATCGCCCGTGCGATTTTGGCGGATCCGAAAATCCTCATCCTCGACGAAGCGACCAGCAATCTCGATACCGAAAGCGAACGACTGATCCAAGGAAGTCTCGACACATTGATGCGAGACCGCACCTGTTTTGTGATCGCACATCGACTGAGCACAATCGCCCATGCGGATACGATCCTGGTGATTGAAGGCGGTCAAATTATCGAGTCGGGTTCACACGCCGAGCTGATGGCGTCGAACGGTCGCTACCGGGATATGGTCCTCTTGCAAATCGGCCTCCCCACCGAACCGGCCACGGCGAGTGATAACGTATGATTTGTGATTCGCAATATTTGCCGAAAGAATTCACCACAGAGGACACAGAGGAATACAGTGAAAAGAGATTGTTGACGAATCGGCCGAGGAATGTGGCAATTGAAACTCTGTGCTTCTCTGTGTCCTCTGTGGTAAGTTTCTAGAGTTAGTCATCGAACAGCCGGGGGCTTCCGCTTTGCGGTGCGTCCCCGCTACCCGATGTTGTGGTTTGACAAGTAAAGCTCTGAAAGGCAGTTTCCGGCCATGCGAATCGGAATCGTCAGCGACACACACGCTCAGGTGGAAAACGCGCGCAAGGCGGTTAACGTTTTGCAGGAGCTGGATGTGACAGCCGTTCTGCATTGCGGGGACATTGGCAGCACTGCGGTCATTCCCGTCTTCGCCGATTGGTCGACGCATTTTGTGTTTGGTAACGTTGATGGAGACGAAGAGACGCTTCGCTGGGCTATCCGCGAAGCGAGGCAGACGTGTCATGATCGGTTCGGGGAGATCGAACTCGATGGGCGACGCATCGCCTTGTTGCACAGCGACGATGCGCGCCGTTTTCGCGAAGTGACCGAGAGTGGCGAGTACGACCTGGTCTGCTACGGCCACTCACACCGAGCCGAATCGCACACCGAGGGCAAAACGGTTGTGTTGAACCCCGGTGCGTTGCATCGGGCCAATCCGTATTCCATCGCCGTTGTCGATTTGGCGACTCTCGAACCGACGATTATCGAGATCTGATCTTCGTTCACGCTTCTCACACTCTTGTCATGTCGCCAGAATGGGAGCGGGGTCACTCATTCTGTAGGGCAGGCTCCCGCCTGCCGTCATGTCTTGAACGTCGCCCCAGGAATCGTGATGAGGGCAGTGCCAACCAATTTCGTCAGGCGGGAGTCTGACCTACGGAACTTGGGTACGATGTGGATCAAGGTGTGTGGAATCCGCGACGAGGAAACCGCGTCTGAGGTGGTTGCCTGTGCGCAGGACGCGATCGGCCTGAACTTCTACGAAGCGTCTCCTCGGTGTGTGTCAGTCGATGTGGCTGCGCAGATTGTGGCAGGGTTGCCCAAGACGGTGGAAGCGGTCGGGTTGTTTGTGAACCATAAGGTCGAGGTTGTCGCGACGACCTGCGAGCAAACTGGTATTGGGACGGTGCAACTGCACGGCGACGAATCCCCCGAGATGCTAGCCGCCTTACACGAGCGGTCTCCGAAGTTGGAAATTATTCGCGGATTGCGTGTGGGAGAGGACGGATTGGCCGAGGTGGATGCGTATCTTGCGGCCTGCGAGTGGCTTGGTGTGCCGTTGCGGGCTTGTTTGATCGACGCGCGGGTTGCCGGAGTGTATGGTGGTTCCGGCGCGCGGGCACCTTGGGAGTTGCTTTGCGACTGGAACGCCGACGAACATCGTCCGCCGCTGATTCTGGCTGGTGGTCTCGATGCCGACAACGTGGCCGAGGCGATCCAGCAGGTCAGGCCTTGGGGCGTCGATGTCGCCAGCGGTGTCGAGTCGGAATCGGGCGTCAAAGACAAGACGTTGGTCGAGCGGTTCGTGCAATCGGCACGCATTGCGTTCGCTGCGATCAGATAAACAGCGATCAAACAAAACAATGGATGGACGGGAAGAGAGACAAGAGTTATGGCCGATGTGCAAGCGTTTCAAGGGTGGCGGTACGATCCGTCGCAGGTGGGAAGTCTGGGTGATGTCATCGCGCCGCCCTACGATGTAATTGGCCCGGAATCGCAGAATGCGTTGTATGAAAGTCATCCCTGCAACGTCGTGCGGTTGATACTCAATCGGGACGAAGAGGGTGATGCCTCCGACGCACGGTACGCTCGAGCCGCGAAGTTTCTCGCCGAGTGGCAGCGCGAAGGTGTGCTGACTCACGAACGCGAGGATGCCCTTTACGTTTACCACCAGGAATTCGACTGGGACGGCGTGCATTACGTGCGGAAAGGGTTTCTCGGTCGGCTGCGACTAGAGGAATTCGGCAGCGGGCAGGTCTATCCGCACGAGCAAACAATGCCCGGCCCCAAGGCCGATCGGCTCGCGCTACTAAAAGCCTGCCGCATGAATCTCTCGCCGATTTTTTCGTTGTACCCCGATCCGGACACTGCGGCACAGAAACCGTTGGAAGAAGCGATTCGCGGACAAACCGCGTTGGAAGTGACCGACGAACAGGGCGTGTTGCATCGTTTCTGGCCGGTGACCGATCATACGGCGATCTCGGCCGTCGTCGAAGCGATCCGCGACAAAGCGGTTTTCATTGCCGATGGTCATCACCGCTATGAAACCGCCTGCAACTATCGCAACTGGTTGAAAGAGCAGGGCGAACTCACCGACGAAAATCATCCCGCGAATTTCGTGTTGATGCATTTCGTCGGCATGAGCGACCCCGGCTTGGCGATTTTACCCACGCATCGTCTAATTTCGGGATTGCCCGATCTGACATCTGAAGAACTGGTGGCCGCGTTGGGCGACGGGTTTGAGGTGGAAACGGTTGGCGAAGGCGATGCGGCGGGAGTCGAAACCTGGGAACGGATGCAGATGGACGACGGACAAAACGTATTCGGGTTTTGTACTGCAGCCGACGGGAAGTGGATTTTCGCGCGACTGACCGACGCCTCACCGATGGCCGAGTTGGCCGCCGATCAGAGCGAAGAATGGCGAGAGTTGGGTGTGAGCATTCTGCATCGTTATGTGATCGATCAACTGCTGGGCAAACAACTTACCTCAGCCCAGCCGGAATGCCGCTACGTTCGCAAACTGGAAGAATTGAACGAGTCGTTGGGCGAAAAGACCTGTCAGTTGGCGTGTCTGGTCGCGCCGGCGGGAATGGAACACATCGAGCAAATTGCCTCGACATGCGAAAAAATGCCCGCTAAGAGCACGTATTTCTACCCGAAATTGCTCTCGGGACTGGTCTTCAATCCGCTCATCTGACCTGAACGGGCGATGCTAGCGGGTGTAAGGTCTTGAGAAGCCCTTGGCCACGTCCTACGATGGAGTACACGGACCGTATTTGCCTCGGAGATTTTCCGCGATGCCCGCGAAAAAGAATATCCTGTTGATTGAAGATGACCGCGAGATTTCCTCGACGCTTTCGAGTGTGCTCGATGCGTCGGGCTACGATGTTCGCGTGGCGTCTAACGGCATGGAAGGTCGGCAGGAAATCGAAGCGGACTGCCCGGATTTGGTCATCACCGACATGATGATGCCCAAGATGGGTGGGTTCCCGATCCTCGAATTCCTGAAGACTCTCGACAACCCGCCGCGGGTGGTGATGATGACGGCCAACGAAGGCGGACGCCACAAAGCGTATGCCGAGATGCTGGGCGTCGACGACTACCTGCGCAAGCCGTTCGCGATGGACTTGATGCTCGAAACGGTCGAGCGCGTCATTGGTGAGGGGCTTGAAGACTCGGACGAATCAGACAACGACTGACAGGCGTCTGCGAGGCGTAAGAAGAAGAAGAAGTCGTCGTTCGTTAGGGCGAAGCTGATCCTGGGTCTCACTCAAAGCCCAAGTTGCTTTCAATGCTGCGGGCCTTCGACGACATAACGTACTTTCGCCACCAAGGGTCCGGGTCGCGTTCGATAACGCGGTCGCCACGGGCTTCTTCGCCGACGGATCCCCATTCGTCGCCGGATTCTTCCGTGGGGTCTCTTTCGTCGTGCGTCCGCGGCGTGAACATGCTTATGCTTTGGCGAGTCATTTCCCGTGTGGAATCGACAACCTGACACCCGGTTGTCAAAGTCGACAGCAGTAACACCGCCAGAAGAGGTCGGATGAACATGGCAACGTTCCTTGTCGCCCGCGTGGAGTTCTCGCTGCCTGGTGACATCGTCACAGGCGCTACGAGGACACCTTGGCTTGTGCCACGGGCCTGAATTTGATTTTGGAAGGGGTAGAGTCGGGGAATGAGAAGAGGCGTGGTATTCTGTAGATTCTACGATTTGTGTCCAGCCCAGTTTTGAAACGGGAGTTTTCATCGATTACGGTCAACCTCGTTGTTCGATGAATCAAACCACAAGACCCGAAAAGACAAAGAATTGCCCGCAGGCCTGTCGGCACGCTGACTTCGTACGCGGATTATCGCAGATCAATGTCTGGAGTATCTCCAAGTTGTATCCGCGAAAATCCGCGTTTATCCGCGTCATCTGCGGCCCATTCTTCGTTTTTCGAGTTGCGCTTGCCCTATGTTGTACACTCACTGAGACTCTTCGTGTTCTGACGATACCCTTTGAAACGACCGCCCGATGACCTCGCCCCTCGACCTGCTTGTTGTTGCTCCGCATCCGGATGATGCCGAAATTAGCGTCGGCGGGACCATTCTACGCTCGAAACAAAGTGGTTTACGTGTCGGCGTTGTCGAACTGACCAACGGCGAGCCGACTCCGCACGGCAGCCCCGAAATCCGTGCTCGTGAGACCGCAGCCTCGACAGAGATTCTCGATCTGGACTGGCGAGAGAATCTCGGCCTGCCTAATCGCAGTTTGCAAGACGATCTCGATTCGCGACGGAAACTGGCGGAAGTGTTCCGACTGACTCGGCCGGGAATTATTCTCGCCCCGTATTGGGAAGACGCCCATCCCGATCACGTCGCCGCCAGCCGCTTGGCCGACGACGCACGGTTTTGGTCGAAATTATCAAAAACCGACATGGCGGGCGAGCCGTTCCACCCGCCGCGAATCTATTATTACTGGAGCATCCATCTGCGAATTCATCCGTCGCCGGCGTTTGTGCTCGACGTCAGTGACGTCATTGAAACCAAGATGCAGGCGATTGACTGCTACGAAAGCCAACTGATCACCGGTCGGTCGACCGAGTTTCCGACCTTGCTTGACGACATCCGCGACCGGGCACGTTATTGGGGCTGGACGATCGGCGCAAGTTATGGCGAACCGTTTGCTTCGCGCGAGGAAATCGGCATCGAATCGTTGGGAGTCTTGCGATGACGAACGCCTCGGTGCGTGTGCGAGTGGAGTTTTTCGGCGTTCCCCGGCTGCGGGCGGGTGTGCCATCGCTTGATGTCACCGCGTCAGACCTTGGCTTGGCCTTTGCAGCGGTTTGCGAGGCGTTACCCGAAGTGGCCGCGAGTTGCTTCACCGATGGCGAATTACGCCCCGAGTACCTGGCAAGTCTTAACGGCAACACCTTCACCCGCGACCCCGCAACCCCGCTGAACGAGGGGGACAGCGTCATGCTGCTCTCGGCCGATGTCGGCGGATAGGCGCGTTGTTTATCAGGCGGAATCGCCCGCTGGCCTGGCGGCCCGCTGACTTCGTACACGGATTATCGCGGATAAGTAAAAAAATCTAATCAGCGAAAATCTGCGTTGATCGGTGAAAATCTGCGGCCCATTCTCTTTTCCTGATTTTAACCGGGTTCCGAACGGCCGACAATCGGCTATAATGCTGTCGAGGAGCGCATTCGCTTGCGTTGATCCTTTTCTTCCGTGCCGGATCCCTCTGAAACCGCAAGGCCGGAGCGTCTAACCAGGCGCTTAACGAACTTGTTCAAACGAACTCGTTCGCCCGAGTCCACGTTTCGAGTGTTTCTATGTCGGCAACCGTCCCCGGCTATCATGGCCGTTACCTGCGAGTCGATATCTCGCGCGAAAGCGCCGAGCCGATTGCGATTGCACCAGAGACGTTACGGCGATTCCTGGGCGGGGTTGGCCTTGGAACATGGATCCTGCTGCAAGAAACAGACGGGCAGCCTGATGCGCTCGCACCGGAATCACCGCTGGTGTTTGTCTTCAGTCCGTTGGTCGGCAGTCCGTTAACGACGTCGGCGAAGTTTTCGGTCGTGGCCAAGTCGCCGCTAACCAACCGGATTAATGATTCGCTTTCCTCTTCGCATTTCGCGCTGGCCGGAAAACAAACCGGGTACGATGCGATTGTGATCGTAGGACGTTGCGAGTCGCCGAGTTGTCTGGTCGTCGAGCCAGAGGGTGTGCGGTACATTGATGCTCGACCTGCTTGGGGGCAGACGATTTCCGAATCGGAAGTCATCTTGCGACAGGAGTTGGGTTCGCAGCATCGCTTGGCGCTCATTGGGCCGGCGGGAGAAAACGGTGTGCGGTTTGCTAGCTTATCACACGATCGGCGTCATGCCGGTCGGGGCGGGCATGGGGCCGTGATGGGGGCGAAGAACCTCAAGGCGATTGCAGTGCGTGGGGATCGTAAAGTCGACGTGGCGCATCCCGAACGGCTCACCGCTTATGCCCGCGATTTGTCGAAGAAGTCACTTGGTCCGGGGACCGAGAAATATCGTGAGTTGGGAACGGTCAGTAACCTGACGACGTTCAACCGGCTTGGCGTGTTGCCGACCCGCAACTTTCAGGAAAGCTCGTTTGCTGAAGCCGACAAGCTCGCCCCCGAGGCACTGGCACCCAACAATGGAACAATTCGCGAATCGTGCGCGGCTTGCACGATCCGTTGCGAGCACGTTTACCCTGTGGGTAACAACTCGCCAGGGGAAACCGGGTCGCATGTGCGGATGGAGTACGAAAGTCTGTTCGCGTTGGGTCCGCTGTGTGGCATCTCCGATCCGCAAACCGTATTGAAGGCGGCCGCGTCTTGCGACGAATGGGGGTTGGACACGATCAGCGCGGGGGCGACGATCGCATTTGCGATGGAATGTGCCGAACGCGGATTGATCGACCAGCCTGAATTACGATTCGGTGAGGACGCGGCGTTATTGCAAACACTCGAAGCAATCGCCAAACGCGAGGGGATCGGCGAGTTGTTGTCTCAAGGGACACGGATCGCGTCGCGAGAAATCGGCCGTGGGACGGAAGACTTTGCTCCGCATGTGAAGGGTTTGGAAATCCCTGGTTACGAGCCGCGTGCTTTGCAAACGATGGCGCTGGGGTTCGCTGTCGGCACACGTGGGGCCGACCATAACCGATCGGGCGCGTATCAGGTCGATTTTTCGGAAGCCGTTGATCGCTCGAATGTCGGTGTCGAGGCGGTTCCGTTGGCGATCGAAACCGAAGACGAAGCAGCCGTTATGGACTCGTTGATCCTTTGCAAGTTCTTGCGGGGCGTGTTCGACGATCGATTCGCGGCGATGGCTGAGATGCTCGAACTGGTCACCGGTTGGGACGTCACAACCGAGGAACTGCACGTGACGGCCGCACGAATCGTCAACGCCCGAAAACTGTACAACATCCAGCAGGGCTGGACTCCCGAGGAAGACACGTTGCCACGCCGGTTCTTCGATCAGCGAGTGGACTCGGCTGCAGGCGGTGCGGCGCCGATTGGCGAACAGCAGTTACAGGCTCTCGTGCGCGAATACAATCGTCTTCGCGGCTGGAGCGACGAGGGTTGGATTCGACAAGATGTTTCGGAAGCGATGGCGTTGCCTCGGTCGGCCAAAGACGGGGGCGATTGCTGAATTCCTCGCTTCACGTCAGAATCGAACGACACACTCGACTCAATACAATTTTCAGAGACTAGACAAGCACGATGAGCGATACATTTATCCTGATACCCGGCCGCACAAGCCGTCAGGGGACGGGCCTGAACCAAGGCAAGTACAGCGAGGCCTATCTCGACGAGATCAACACGCTGAAGATGAACCCCGACGACATGGAACGTCTGCAAGTGGCCGATGGCGACCAAGTGCGGATGTGGAACGACGAGGGTGATGTGAGGGTGGGGGTGAAGTCGGGTAAGGCGGAATTGCCGCCCGGGTTGTTGTTCATCAGCTACGGTGACATCTCCAGCCGTTTCATGCCGGGCGAAACGCACGGGACCGGCATGCCGGACAGTAAGGGGATGGAAGTGTTTGTGGAGAAGGCCAGTGCAGGGGAGTAAGTACTGAGGTTTGGGATTTGAATCCACAGGTGGTTAGGACCAGTATGAGCACAACAGACGTCGCCAGCAGTGATTTGAAAATCGTCAAGGATGCCACCTGCACGTTTTGCGGGTGTGTGTGTGATGACATGGAACTCACGGTCGAGAACAACCGCATCACGAAGGCGAAGAACGCCTGCGTGTTGGGCAAGTCGTGGTTCTTCAATCATCACATTGAAGAACGCCCCGATGCGACAATCGAAGGCCGGCCGGTTTCTTACGAGGAAGCGATCGAAAAGGCGGCCGACATTCTGACGAACGCGACCTATCCGGTGACTTACGGGTTGTCGGACACGACCAGCGAAGCGCAACGGGTGGCGGTGGCGATTTCTGATTGGATCGGCGGATCGATCGATACCACGTCTTCGGTTTGTCACGGGCCATCGGGCATGGCGTTGCAGGGGGTGGGCGAGGTGACCTGCTCGCTGGGAGAGATCAAGAACCGAGCCGACTTTCTGATCTTCTGGGGCGGGAACCCGGCGGAAAGTCACCCGCGTCATTTCACGAAATACAGCCTGATGCCCAAAAGTGAATTCCTTCCCAACGGACGGAAGGATCGCACCGCTGTACTCATCGACGTCCGTAAGACGAAGTCGGCCAAGGCGGCTGACATCTTCCTGCAGATCAAGCCCCGCTCCGATTTTGAACTCGCCTGGGCGTTGCGAGGGTTGGCGAAGGGGATCGACATCAACCCCAACGTGGAAGAGAAAACCGGTATCCCGCTGCAGCAACTTCGCGACGTGATGGATCGCATGAAGCAGGCGAAGTTCGGGGCCATTCTGTTCGGCATGGGTGTCACCATGACGCGTGGCAAGCACATGAACAGCGAAGCGGTTCTCGCGTTGGCCCGTGACATGAACGAGTACACCCGCTGGGTGGCCAAGCCGATGCGCGGGCACGGTAACGTGACCGGAGCCGACAACGTGGTCGCCTGGTCGACCGGTTTCTCGTTTGGCGTGAACCTGGGGCGTGGCTATCCGCGATTCAACCCGGGCGAATTCACCACGTCGGACTTGCTGGCACGCGGCGAAGCGGATGCGGCGTTCATCATTGCGGCCGACCCGATGTCCAACTTCAGCCAGCCGGCACGCGATCACCTGGCGAAAATCGACTTAGTTGTGCTCGATCCGAAACTCAGCGAGACCGCCAAGGTGGCGACGGTGGCGTTCACGACTTCGACTTACGGCATCAACACGCCGGGCACGGTCTATCGCATGGACGACGTTCCCATCCCGCTACGTCCCGCCTTTGATTCGCCATTCAAAAGCGACTTCGAGATTCTCACGGCGCTCGAAAAACGAATTCGCGAAAAGCAGTTGGCCACCTCGTCTGTCTAGGCGAGGATGACGGGCTTCAGGCGAGCGGCCAGCGTAAGCTGGCTGTTACGTGAACTGCCAACACGCTACGGTCGATTGAAAGAATCGCGGCAAGGGCGACAGTAGCGGCGGAAATAGGCGATGTCGAGCGGCGTTCCGGAGAAGTCGGTCGCACCGTGGCGAACGACATAGCGTGCATAGTCACGGCGGAAGCATTCCGTCTGCACCTCACCGCACCAGCCGCGCGGGCAGAACTCGCGGATGCTGCAATCGATCCGTCGGCACCACGGGAAGGCGTGCGGAATGTAATCGCGGTCTCTTTCGTCGATGCGCGCCTCTTTGTGAATTCCTGCAATTTGTCGTGTGGGAGCAGGCCGTTTGGCTGCCGGAGCCGGAGGCACATCGTCGGCTGCTTGAACTCGAATCGTCGTCGTCCGCAACTCGGCCGAGGCGGGAACCGTCATCGCCAAGCCGAGTAACAGGAGGGTCGTACCGAAAATTCGCGTTTCGCGTTGCATCCGCATGATCCACGGCTCCCGAGATGAGTTTGCGAACATCGGGACGAAGAATGTTCGCCTACTGTTACTTGTCGCGGGAACGACGCCCGGTTCGCTAACGATTTCCCGATCCGGCCGCGCGACGAGGGCAAGTTCGCCGGGGGACGTGGAACGACCGGCATAATCGCGCAAAGATGCAACGATTGGGAAAGCAGAATCGGAGAGAAAATTGCTGGCTTAACTACGCCAGCATTTCCCGAATCACGTCGCTTTCTTCCGGCAGGATGGGCATGAGCCGGTTGGTGCGGTCGGGGATGCGAGTTTCC
>Ga0115002_10006430_pt1 | contig 13536 bp, 12 predicted proteins | sample ArcticOcean_MG_C_8_FD_89576 | JGI IMG/M metagenome (GOLD analysis project Ga0115002, IMG submission 89576) | Marine microbial communities from western Arctic Ocean - ArcticOcean_MG_CB11_86 | ecosystem: Environmental > Aquatic > Marine > Oceanic | place: Arctic Ocean: Canada Basin | collected...
CCTAATCTACGGAAATCAGTCCGAGAATGTCCGAAAAGGTTCAGGTTGTGACACTTGGCCGTCTCAAGGGTGTGTCAATTGAATTGGAATCAGAGTTTACTGTTGGGTTGAGGGCTTAATTTTCGGGATGCGGTTCGCTGAAATTCCATCAATGGGCACCATTTTATTGTGCCTTGCTTGCAGTTTATGTGAAACATTTGGAGGATAAGTGTGTCCTCTTCCCAGAGGCGCGAAAATTAGACCGAGCAACGACAAGACAGTTGGAAAAGCACAGAATGGCGCAGACTACAGAAGAAGGAAAGACGTTCGCTGACCGCTTCACGGAAGATGAAGTTCAGCTATTTGAGCGCGACGGCTTCATCATTGTGCGAGGGATGGGGGATGTCGATTTATGCGGCAACATGCTGAAGTCAACCCTGGAAGATTTAGCACGAGAAACAGAACCGATTGAATTTGAAACCGACGTGCATTACCCCGGTTCGCCTGAGTCGTTGAATTCAGAAGGGGGTCGAACGGTTCGACGATTGAAGCAGGCCCATTCACGGGGGACCGTGTTTACTGATTGGCTGTCGAACCCCGGTTTGTGCCGACGGCTGGCTCAGATACTGGGCCCGGATGTTGTCATGCCGTTGGCCCATCATAATTGCATTATGACGAAGCATCCGCGGTACAGCAGCGACACCGGCTGGCATCGCGATATTCGTTACTGGTCGTATCAACGTCCGGAATTAGTCAGTGTTTGGTTAGCATTGGGGCAAGAGTTTTCGGAAAACGGTTGCCTGCGGGTCATACCGGGAACTCATAAAATGGAATTCCAGCCGAATCAATTTGACGCAGCCGAGTTTTTGCGGTCCGATGTCGCAGAAAACCAACCGGTGATTGAAACTCAAGTCTATGCAGAACTTAACCCGGGTGATGTGTTGTTTTTTCATGCGAATTTATTTCACGCGGCGACGAGAAATTACACCGATCAAACGAAATTCTCGGTGGTCCTTTCGTTTCGTCCGGCAGACAATCCGCCGATTTCAGGGACACGGTCGGCATCATTGCCCGAGTTGATTGTTCCTAGTGTGCCAGATTGAATTGAAGCAGATTCAAACGGGCTTTAAGGGACGTAGGTGTCGCGGGCTTTCCATGCAGGAAATGTGCCGCTGAGATTGATGCGTTTTTCGGCTCTAATAACGGTGACTGTAATAGTGTCGCCCGGCTGAAACTTTCGGAGTAAGTCGGATTGGAATTCTTCGAAGGTGCAGTTTCGAGATTTTGACCCGAGGGCGACGAGAAAATCTCCCTTTTGTAATTTTAAATTGGCGGCAAGCCCCGAGTCGCGAACGGAAATGATTTTGATGGCCATTTGGTTTTCAGTGAAGCCGAGTTTTTTACGTTGAGTTCTTAAAAGCGAATATCCTCGGCAGCCCAAATGCAAGGGAATCGACCGCATCGATTTTCGCCAACCGAGCTCGGTGTGACGCCATTTTGGAGGGAGTTGCAGATTCAGAGTGAATTGCTGCGGAGTTTTAGTTTTAGTGGGCCTGTCCACAGAGATTTTAATAGATTTTTGCTGTTTGATACGGTGCAAGGCCCAACGAAAGTCGTATTCGGAATGGACGGGGACTTGACCAACTGCGGTGATGACGTCTCCCAGTTTCAATTTTGTACTAGCCGCTGGGCTATCGGGAACGATTTTGGAAATACGATGGCCGTGATTGATGTCGAAGTGGATTCCCAAGTTTTCAGGCAATGGGAAGGGGAACAGAACCTGTTCGTTGACCTGCATATCGGTGGCTGCTTGCAGTAGCGCGTATTCTTTGACCTGATGGCAGTGCACGCAGCCTTGATGGTTTTGTCTCAGCAGCGGGATATCACGGGGCGTGCGAACCTTTGAGGGGGTTGGTTGCAGAGCCGTTTGGCCGGGAACGTTTTTCCCCTGCTTTCTTTTTTTGTGAATGCTGAGAACTTCTCGCATGGTTTGCATCAGCGAGGCTTTGCTCATTCGTTGTTCGGGTTCGCGTTTGTCGCGACCGCCGTACCGGCTGTAGACATTTAAGTTTTTGTCGAGAAAAAAGCAATTCCAGGTGGTGTCGTAATCGAATTCAAAACGGTTTAAGTTGATGCCGTTAAGCCGGTTGATGCGCACGTTGACAAACTGTTTTCGCAAGTTTGCGATTTCTGGGTCGTCATGGGCCACCTGCCCATCCCACAGCCAGCACTCGGGTCAGCGTTCGCAGCGAAAAACGACAAACAGCGGCCTGCCGGACTGTTTGGCATGTTGCTGTGCTTGTTCGAGACTTCTGAACCACTGGGCGTCATTCGATTGGGCGGGCACCTGGCTTGCGGTGACCGTTAAAAGAGTGAGTGCGAATACCAGGGTGGCGAATTGGCCTACAGATGTTTTGATTGACGGCAGTTGTGTCATAGACCAAATCCTGTAATCTCTGTGCTACTCGTTGATTGCTTCAGCCGGTCTGGTGTCGGTTAAGGCACCCATGTATTTTCCCAATCGCCCGAATTTTCCGCTGTGCAACATAATGAGGTAAGAGGGCACTAAAATGGGCCGCACAACAAATGTGTCTAATAGAACGCCACAGGCGAGAGCAAGCCCTAATTGTTGCATGCCGACCAATGACCCGGCCATGAGGGACGCAAAGGTTCCCGCCATGATGACGCCGCAACTTGAGATAATGCCGCCGGTTTTTTCGAGGGCGACTGTCACTCCGCCAACGGGGCCGTGCTTCTCTCGTTCTTCATCAATGCGCGTCATGAGGTAGATGTTATAGTCTTCCCCGACGGCGATTAAAATTGTGAACAGGAACATGGGGACTTTCCAGTCGAGTCCGGCAAAGCCCTCGGGGTCGAGTAAGTAAAACAGGGTGAACGTCATGCCCAGTGCCACCAAGTAGCTGAAGAACACGCTGAGAATGAGATAGAACGAGATGGCAACCCGTTTTAGTAGTATCACAAGAATTAAAAAGACGACCGATAAAACCAGGACGTCGATACGAATTTGGTCGCTGTCAGTCACCGTTTTTAAGTCGCTAACGCTGGCCGTTTCGCCTTTGAAGTAGAGTTTGCTTCCTGTTTGTAACTCTTCCGGGAAGAGTGTTGGGATGGTTGTTTCTAGCTTTTTGAGCAGGTCGATACTGCGTCGTTCGAATGGGTCGTTTTCGAAGACGATATCGATGCGTGTGACGTGGTTCTCGTACTTGGGCTCGCGACTCACGTAATATTTCATTGCCCGGTCGAGCATAATACGCCGTCGGATGAGTGGTTGCTCGTTGACCGACTTTTCGCCTCCGACTGGGTGCGACACGCTGCGGATGTCGTTGAGGTTCAGGGCATTTTTACTTTTGATCAGTCGTGTGGTCAGTGATTCTATTGCTTCTCTGCCTTCGATTGATGAGAAATCGACATTTTGATTTTCGAGCAAAACAGTCACCGGGCCGGTTGCACCTGCCGGGAAGTGTTGTTGCACGGCTTTTGTGCCGACAACGCTGGGGGTTTCCGCTGGAAGCTCTGAAAGAAGTCCGTAACTGAGGTTGTGAAGAGACATGATGGAAATGATCGCAAACGGCAGCATTAAACCCATACAGATGAGCCAGCAGGTTCCCGGTTTCCGAACTTGCACTTCGGCAACCCAGCGCCATGCATGCCGAAACCAGTTTCCTTCGAGGATGCGTTCCATGATATTTGCTGCCGAAATCCAACCCGCAGTAGCGGAAATACGTTCGGTTTTTACACGCGGCCAGAATGCCCAACGGTTAAATAGTAGTAGTAAGGCAGGGGTAAAGGTGAGCGCGGCAATCAACACAACGAACAAACCAAAAGACACGGCAATTCCCGCCTGTTGGAATTTTCCAAACTGGGCAAACACCATCATGCCGATTCCACAAATGGTTGTGCCTGCACTGGCTGCCAATGCCGAGCCAACTTTTGTAACCGATTGATAAATGGCTTCGGACATGGTCGAGCCATGATCGAGTTCTTCTTTATAGCGGGCGATTAAAAACAGGCAATAATCGACGCCAGCGCCGTACAGCACCACCGTGACATAGGTTTGAATTCCCGAGAACAAATTGACGATGCCTGCCTGAGCTAATAATGACAGTAAGGCAATCGCGATTTTGGTTGAGATGAACACCGTGATTAACGGGATGAGCGCCAAGACCGGAGCACGGTAAATGACGATGAGTAAAAACACGACCAATATTGTCGTGTATTTTTCAGTCGCAGATGAACTTTCTCGGGCAGCCTGCATCAAGTCTCGGCCGACAGTGGCCGAGCCGCTGATCGCCAAATCGAGACCGGGCGGAATCAGACGTTCTGTTTCCAAGGTTCCGTTTGGACCAATCAGCTGTTCGATTTTTTCGATGGTTTGCTGGTTGGTTGAATCTAAAAATTCTGTTCGTAGTTCAACAAAAACAAGCGATGATTTGTTGTCTTCACTCTGAAGCAATTGACCAATCATCTGATCTTTGGTCGTTCGAATTTCGACAATGATCGAATTTTCCGGAATCGACCCCAACTCTTCTTCGGGATCATCTGTTTCGGCGGCTTGGTCCGCGGGCACTTGTTCGGCTGCTCTAAGCTGCCCGTCATCATTCGCGATTTCAATGAGCCGAGGCTTGAGAACTTGTTGGATAAAAATTTCGTCCGCTTCCAATAACCCATCGGGATGGCTTTCCCGGCGGACGACAATCACCACAGAGCTAGAAAGCATATCGTTGGGAAATGTCCGGCGAAACATTTCCTCGCCCTGCCGACTCGGGTAATGGTCGGGTAAGAAAGCAAACTCGCCCGTTTGGACGACCGAATCCCACTCAGGGGCACTTATTCTCACGCCGACGAGCAGGCAAATCCATGCGACTAACAGGATTTTCCACCAGCGAACGACAAATTGACCCAAGACATGAAACATAAACGAAAATTGCACAAAAAAGGCGAACGTGAAAATTGGGGCGACATTCCCAAACACATGGACGCTAAGACATGAAACTAAAGATGGAATATCTCTCTGGAACCACCGTAACGGGCCGATTCCACTGAGTCAATGACCCACTGGCCTAGTTCAGAACCAGAATTACGAGAACACGCCTGTCGGGCTCTCTCGCACCAGAAAAGCCCGCAATTTTTGGTAGAAATGGTTCGATAGGCCTCTTTTCTGATTGGCAGACTAGAGAAGCTTTAACCGTCCTAAGGGTGGTTATGATTTCACCCATTATTCGGCTTCTGCTATGCCGACTTTGAAGACAGAGTTCTTGGAAGAACCTGTTTCATTGAGGGGCACAGCTGTGTTGTTTTCTTTGCGGATACTCAAATTCCTGAAAAAAGCCTTCGGGAAGGATGTTAGCTCTCAGCAAATGGCCTGGGGGTTTGCGATTGGGTTGGCTGTCGGGTTAGTGCCCAAAGGCAATCTCACAGCGGGGCTGTTGCTGGCCGTGCTGTGTGCGTTGCGGGTGAATTTGGGCGTGGGCATGCTGTCGGCTGTGTTTTTTAGTTGGGTTGGCCTACTTGCTGATCCGCTGTCACATAAAATTGGTCTGGCACTCCTTTCATTCGAATCGCTTGGTCCATTTTGGACTGCGTTCTTCGAACTGCCCATCATCCCGTGGACGAACTTGAATAACACCGTGGTGTTGGGAAGTTTTGTTTTGGGGCTAAGTCTATTGTATCCCGCTTATCGATTTTCGTGGCCAGTGTTTGATCGATGTAATCGTCGGTTGATGTTGAGAATGCAGTTATTGTTTTGGTTGGCACTCGCATGGCGGCCTGCTTGGGTGAAAAAACAGGGGGGAAGTTAATGCGTTGGAGTTACCTTGTCCCTCGATGTTTTTTACTGGGACTGTTTTGGGCTTTCTTGGCATTCGGTTTTGACCCAATGCTGAGAGAGTCATTCATTCTTTCCGTCCAGTCGGCTGTCGATGCAAAAGTCGAGGTTGAAGGCGTGGAAACGTCTTTGCTGCGGCCAAGCTTGGCAATGCGAAATGTCGCAATCGCCAACCGGCTTGTTCCGGGAACGAATTTACTTGAATTCGAAAAATTGGAAATCAACCTCGATGGCGGACAATTGCTCAAGCGTAAATTCATTGTCGATTCCGGAAACGTGTCGGGTTTGGAATGGGGCGGTTTGCGAGCAGACTCGGGGCTACTCAATTCGAATGATGAAGTCGGCGGATCAGGAACAGTTTTTCCGTTTGACGAAATTGGACAAAAGTCGCAACAGGCGGTGACGCAGACTTTGAACCAACTCTTCGAATTAGCGAAAGCTGAGTTAGACCCCAATCAGCTCGAATCGGTTCAATTGGCCGGTCAACTCCGACAAGAATGGGACGACCGGTTCAAAGACATCGAACAGAGAGTTCATGCATTGCGTGCCCGCGTAGACCAACTTTCTAAATTGGGCGAATCGAAATCAGGGAACCCACTACAAAAGATTCAAGACTTTCGGAAAATCGCCGAGGAAGCCAGGCTGGTCCTGCAAGAAATTCAAGATGTCCGAAACGAACTTGCAAGTTTACCCAATTTGGCGGATGAAAACTTTCAGCAGTTGAACCATGCCAAAGATCGCGACATTGAACGCCTGCAAAACAAGTTGGCGAGACTAAGTTTGGACCCTGAAATGGTGACCGAGATGCTGATCGGCCCGGCTGTGAAGGGAAAACTTCAAACGGCCCTCGATTGGTTTCAAATCGCAAAAACGCAACTAGCCCACCATCGAATTCAAAAACCTCAGCGGATGCGAGGTGTTGACATTAGCTTTCTACAGACTTCACAGCTTCCCGATTTTTTGGTGCGGAAACTGAAGCTTTCTGGTTCGGCAGAAATTGCTGGGATCAGGACTCCCTTTTCCGGAACGATGTCCAACTTGACATCAGAGCCTGAAAAATATGACCGGCCCGTGGTTCTGCAATTGCAATGTCGAGGAGCGGTCCCCGCTCGGTTAATGGTCAGTTTGGACCAGTTTGAGCAGAAATCTAAGATTGAGGTCATGTTGAATTTCAATTTACCGCCGACCGATTTTGCTCCTCTTGGTGAAGAAGCCGATCTGGATTTGGTAGTTTCGGCCGAATCGACAGTCGTCGAGGCACATTTGCAGATTGTGGAAAATGAACTCACCGGAGACATCACATTTCAGCAACGCCCTGTAGCCATTACAGCAAACATTGAACAAGGTGAGAGTGATCGAATCAATCGCATGTTGTCAGAACTTTTTTCAACGATTGACCGAGTGGACGTCGCAGTGAACTTATCGGGAACCGTAGACCAACCAAAGTGGAAAATCGAGAGCAACATTGGCCCGATGTTGGCAGCTGGGATGAACAATATCGTCGCTCAAGAAGTCGAAGCACTGGCACAGGGCCGTGCGAACGAAATCGAAAACTTAATGAGCCAACAGGCTCAAGAGTTAGAAGAACTGCTCAATACCCGCTACGGAGCCGTCCTCGCTGAACTGAAATTTAACGAGCTCGCAGCCGGTAAGCTATTGCAGCCATTGGCCAAGAATCCGTTACGATTCAAAAATCTGTTGCGCCGTTAACTTCAGACATGCTCCAGCGATTATTTGGGGGCCAACGTCATTGTCATCATGCGTCCGCTTTCCATCAAGGGTGGTCGCTCAACGGTGGCAACTTCTTCCAAGGCCTCGATGATGGCAAGTAACATTTCGCGTCCGCGATCATGGTGAGCATTTTCGCGTCCGCGAAACATGACGTTGACTTTCACCTTGTCTTTTCGTTCGAGAAACGCTTTGGCCTTCTTCACTTTGAAATCAATATCGTGTTGGCCGGTTTTCGCCCGCAAACGAATTTGTTTCAGTTGGGTACGGTGCTGTTTTTGGCCACCAGATTGTTTTTTCTTGTGCTCGTACTGGACTTTGCCGTAATCCATTATTTTGCAGACAGGCGGTTTCGCATCAGGGCTAACTTCGACTAAGTCGAGTCCGGCTTCGACAGCCATTCGCAGAGCTTCGGTGGTAGACAACTCTCCCTGCAAATCGCCGTTTTGATCAACGAGTTGGATTGGGGTGACACGAATTTTCTCGTTCATTCTTAACGCGGTTTGGATATTTTGCTCCTTGAATCTTTTTGACTAAATGAAACTGCGTGAGTAGAGTCTGCCTGCGAGCTCAAAAAAATCTCAGCAACCCTGGTAAAGAAGAAGCCGACAAGATCGTCGGCTTCTTCATATCTGAATTGTCTCGACAATTAGATGGGTTTTACGTTTTCGGCTCGAGGGCCTTTCGGTCCGTTTCCTTCGTTGAACGAAACACGTTGACCTTCGTAAAGTTGGTCGTATTCCACACCTTCCAAGTTTGAACGGTGGAAAAACATGTCTTGCCCTGTTCCCGTGTCGATAAAACCAAACCCTTTGTCCGTCACTTTTTTGATTGTGCCTTCAGCCATCTTCAATCCCGTTTCTCAAAAAAACATCTTCGATAAAAGACCACCCGTGTTTTCTGACTTTCCTGCCAGGGGGGAATCTAATCACAAGCCCCGATTCTAACGCTTATAATGTCGGCGTCAACTGGCAATGTTGATAAAACATGGACAGATAACGACCTGAGAAATTAGATGAAATAATTGAGATATCGGGATTTTAGACGAATCACAGAAGCCTTAATAGCCCTCTTCTCGCGTAACTTTACCTTCTGAAACGAAGGCTGATTTCGGTACTTGAGATGGAAGCCCGCCATCCTCCAGAACTCAGCCTACGGCCAAGGCAATGAGTCCGCCCACCATCGAACAGGCGGCCAGTAATCGCCTAGCCGTGTGTCCTTCTCCTAGAAAATGAGCCCCGAAAATTGCGGCGAAAAGTATGCTGATTTCTCGGCTTGGTGCAACGTAACTTAATGGTGTAAAAGACATTGCGGTTAACACCAGGATGTAAGAAAGTGGGGCTAAAACTGCGACTCCAATGACCTCGGTCCGATTCTTGGACCATGTTTCCTTGACTTGATCCCACCTCTTTAGGGCATAGGGTGCTAGCATCAAACTAATGCCTAAGCCGGCAAAGGCTTCCAGAACCAAGGGAGGGACGGCCAGCCGACTCACAGCAAATTTGTCCCAAACTGAGTAAAATGCGATGACAATACCGGTCATCGAGCCATAAAAAATTGCAGCCCGTGGGTGCTTCATCGGCGCGTTAGAACCTTGCACCGTCAGTAAAATCACTCCCAACATGACCAGAACCAGGCCAGCAATGGCGATAGCCGAGGGTCGTTCACCGAGCACAATTACTGCGCCTATAGTGGCAAGTATGGGGCCCAACCCGCGTGCCAGTGGATACACCAACGAAAGATCTCCCGTCTGATATCCGCGCTGCAGTAGCATGAAATAGAGTAAATGAACGACGGCAGTCCCTGCGACAAAACCAGCACCGATCAAATTGACTTCGTGCTGCTGAACAATCAATTGAACGAAAGCCGCGGGGACAAGGACCAACGATGAGAGTGTCGTAAACATCCAAACGAAAATTCTGCCGCCGCCCGATTTCTTGGCGAGAAGATTCCAGGTGGCGTGAATAATCGCAGAAACAAGGATGAGGGTCAGTGCGACTGAATTCAATGTTTTAAATTCTTAAGCAGAGTGACAGGAAGGATTCAATCTCGGTTCGAGTGCTATGACTTCATCTACAATCGAATTTTCGTTCGCTCAATTTTAGCGGTTGTTCGTTGGCTTGAGACGATGCGGCTCCAGAGGTCTTTTCCCATTGCGTTAAGCACTGGCTTGCGAACATCTTCCAAACTAAGCTGGCCAGGTTGAATTTCAGTGACCGTTAACATGTGCAAGCCGAAACGCGTGCGAAATGGCTTGCTAATTTCGCCAACTTTCAGCGAAAAACCCGCCTCGGAAAACTCGCGAGACATCACTCCGGAATAAGGAAAGAAGCCGACATCGCCGCCTTGCTTTCCACTAGGAGATTCAGACGATTTTTTCGCAGCTTCTGCAAACGATGATTTTCCGGATGAGATTTCGCCTTGAATGGCGTCGAGTTTCTTCTTAGCCGAATCGACATCCAGCGAACTAGCATTGGGTTTTAGCTTCAGCATAATTTGACTGGCCCGAATTTTGGTGCCGTCAAATTGTTTCTGGTGGGCTTTGTAGAATTGTTGCAGCTTCTTCTGCGTGATGACTTGCTGCATGTAAAGTTCCCAGGTCAGCGGAAGCGAAACTTCGTCTCGCAGTTTGTTTTCTGTGAAACCCAGTCTTGGCAAGATTTCTTCCGGCTTGTCGCCCCCTTTTCTGATGAGATCATTCACAAATTTGATTCTGGCTGCGACATCTTTTTCAGCCGGTCGAATTTTGTTCTTTTTCAGAAATGCCTTCATCAGTCGTTTATCGATCAATTCTTCGAGGAACCGTTCCTTCAATTGGTTCTGCAGCTCTTGAGGCACCCGGCGGGAAAGCATTAGGAATTCCAAATCACCCGTGGTAATCGGGTCGGAATTGACTCGAACGAGAATTCGATTGGATGACGTCTGACCGCAAACCTCAGAATTGGGTAGGCAGGCGGTGACCATCAACATAAAGCACGCCGAACGCGAAAACATCAATGCAACTCTTTCCCTGGAAAATAATCCTCACGAAAATATGCACCGGCAAGAAAGCCGTTCGGCAAGCCGGGCAACTGAAACCTTCAGCCCGCGATAGTATATCCGGCTTGCGGATGAGGAGGGAAGAGCAGCTAGACTTAGTTTGCCGCTAACATGTATGAAGAAACAATTTAGCAGCAGTCCGATATCGATCAATTGTAGAATCGGCTATTAGACTTCGTCACTGTCATAGATTGATTGATGGGATTGTCGCTCGTCATTTTCGAATAGCCGGCACGAATTTCAGTGTCGTGCGAAACGTGTCGATCTAATCGGCCTTCCATGCGGGATGTTGCTTTTTCAGCAGCGACTTCGGCTGCTTTTTCTTGGCGTGTTTTCGCAACGTGTCCTAAGGCGAAATACGCGATGATGCCAAAAGCGCCAATGCAGAACACGTAAAGCTGCATTCCCGGTTTCGTGAAATTGGACGAAGCCATGCCGATTAAGAAGCCACTCAGTATCAAAATTGTACTATGGCTAAGCAATGAGCTTGAGTCTGAATTCGAGTTGTTAATAGTTGATGCATCGGACATGGGTCAGTTCCCTTGTCTTTTCGGTTTGGGAGGGGGGAAGTTCAAAAGTGAGTTGCCGTTTCAGACATCGCACACACCGGTCGCCTCGAAATCTGTATGACGACTCGTAGAAGGCTAGGTTGCAAAAAAACAACTGTCAAAAATAAACGAGCATTCCTCGGCGTTTTGCAGCAAAAAAAGGGGAACCCTGTGAAGAACTGTCAGGCTTTGAACTTGCAACAAGCCCAGTCCAACCACTTGTGCCACCGTTTATCGGCATAATCGGCACAATAAGAATGTGCAATAGGAGCCAGAAGAACCTGCATCAAGGCAGTTTCCAAAGCCGTACGATTTCATCCTCCGTGACCGTCGCCAAGACACGGCCTTCGGGGTGCACGGCCATTGCATGAATGACCGAACCGGTGTCGATTTCGTGGATGATTCTTCCCTCATAAATCGACAAGAATCTGATCTTTCCGTCCCAGCTAGAAGTGATGATTTGGTCGCCGTGAAAAACTAATCCCGAGATCGCGTCGGGTTGGGTGAATGTTTTGACTTCCATTTTAGAACTCCGTTCCCACTGGATTATTTTCCCATTCCAGTCGCCTGATGCCAACCACCGTCCATCTTCTGAAAAGGCGAGCCCACTGATATCGGTATCGTGCAAGGTTCGGCTGTCGATGAATTCTCTTTTCTCAGCATCCCACCAGGAAAGTTTCCCGTCGCCACCTCCAGTGACAAACGTTTTTCCATCGGGGCTATACGCCGTCGATTGAACGCCCCGTTTGTGCCCGGTTTTAATTTCCTGGAGTCCCTTTCTGTCAAGGAGGACCAGATATTCGTTTCTCAATCCGAAGAGCACTTCAAAATGACCCGGTCGAACCGAGATGCTGCCTACGCCGGTGTGCAATTCGGGCAAAACCTGTATTTCGAACGAGATCAAATCCCAGCCGCCTGCTTTTCCGTCTTCAGTGCCTGCAATTAAAAATTCGTCGTCTGTCACAGTCAAAGACGTAATTGGTACGGACGAAATCGGTTCCAAGTCGGTTCTTTTTTTCGAGGCGAGAACCCATAAGAAGACATCCCCGCTGGTGTTGCCTGCGGCAAGCTTTGTTCCGGCTGGATTGAACGCAATCGAAATCAGCGGGCCCGCTGCGGCCGAAAGTGTTTCCTGAGGCGTCGCAGGTGCAGGCTTAGAATTGAAAACAACATAGCTTCCCGCAGTGACCAGAGCGCACACGGCTACCGCAACTAGCCCTTTCAAAATGTGAGATTTCCTAACCTGCATGCCGTTGTGCTCAAACTGTAAAGTTTCAATGGCCATCCTGAAAACGGTGCAGCGAACTTGTTCCCGTTCTTTTATATTCAATCAACACAGTGATTAATCAACACGATGATTGTTGCCCGATGAGGTTTTACAGGACATACTGGAAGCCAGTCAAACTCAATTTTGCAAAATCAACAGGAGAGACACCGTGCCGGGAATGATTGTCGCACCGCAACCGTTAGCCGTCGAAGAAGGAGCCAAGGTCCTCGCAGCGGGCGGGAACGCCTTCGATGCAGCGTTTGCAGCCGCTTGCGTGCAGTTTATCGTCGATCCCCATTCTTGCGGCGTAGGCGGTTATCTCATTTTAACCAGCATTACTGCTGAAGGTTTAAATTCAGCGTCCGCCCTCGATGCACCCGCATTGGCCGGTTCTAAAACAACGCCCGACATGTGGTCCGACATTTTCCTCGGACCCAATCCCCGCGGCTGGGGGTTCTTTCTGGAAGGCAAAGTCAACGAAGACGGCTACCAATCGGTCTGCACGCCGGGCTTGGTTCGCGGGCTCGAAAGCCTACACAAACAGGGTTGCAGTTGGAGTTGGAAAGACTTATTCCAACCGGCCATCCGCGCCGCCAATGAAGGTTGGATGTTAACCTCATCGTACGCCAACCGGTGGAAAGAACCACCCATGTACTACGAAGGCTCTTCAGCGTACCAAAAATTGCAGGTGACGCCCGACGCCCAAAAAATTTACTTGAAATCTGATGGCTCAGTTTACGAGGCGGGCGAAACTCTAAAAAACCCCGACTATGCGCGCACATTAACCCGCCTGGCGGAAAACGGCCCCGATGAGTTTTACACCGGCGATCTCGCCGCTGAAATAACCGCCGACCTGGCAGCCAATGGAAGTTGGGTGACCGCAGACGATTTGGCCGAGTACCAAGTTCGCGACGAAAAGCCGATTGTTTCAACCTATCGCGATTACACCATACTCAATAGCCAACCTCCGCACGGCGGGCCGACACTGGCTGCCATTCTGAATATTCTCGAAGGGTACGACCTGTCGAAATACGAGCACAACTCGCCGGAATACATTCACTTGGTTTCAATGGCGATGAAGGCCGCCTTTGCTGATCGGAATAATGACTTAGGCGATCCTAATTTTGTCG
>Ga0115002_10006432_pt1 | contig 13532 bp, 13 predicted proteins | sample ArcticOcean_MG_C_8_FD_89576 | JGI IMG/M metagenome (GOLD analysis project Ga0115002, IMG submission 89576) | Marine microbial communities from western Arctic Ocean - ArcticOcean_MG_CB11_86 | ecosystem: Environmental > Aquatic > Marine > Oceanic | place: Arctic Ocean: Canada Basin | collected...
AGACAGCCCCATGCTTGAAGCCGTCCATCTGTTGGTTCGAATCGTCCGGCCGCACACGGAATGGATAGCGGTTCAGGGTAACCACCCGGTAGCCGAGTGAGGGCTGCCGCTGCGGCATCTGTCGCGCGCCACCTCCATTAGGGTCTCTAGAGAGATTTATAGCTCTCCACCGGGAGTCATCTCCAGGTTCCAGGGGAGCTGTGGAGAATCACAATTCCGCCGTCTTGAGACGGTTGACGCACACTCGTGTTTCCCTCTATCCTGATAGAGGATTCTCACTTTGCTACGAAGTTGGAGCGCATCGTGAATTTAGGGGAATTAGAAACTTCGGTGGATGCCATCGAGCAGGATCTGCGCCGGGTCCTGGAAGGTCGAGGCCAGCGCTGTACCGCCCAGCGGGTCGCAGTGTACCGCTTCCTCCACGGAACGGACATCCACCCAACCGCCGAAGAAGTCTTCCTGCGCGTGCGCGGTGAGCTGCCTGGAATCTCCCTTGCCACAGTCTACAAGAGCCTCGAAACGCTGGTCGGGTGCGGGCTCGCTCGGAAGCTCAGCTATCGAGACACCTCGAACCGTTACGACGGGCGCACCGAACCTCATCTCCACGCACGCTGCTTGGCCTGCGGGAGAATCGCCGATGTGCCCGGAGGCATCCCGTCCATGGATCCGGTTCCCCTGAAGGGGCATACCAGGCATTTCCGCGTGACCGGTTTCCGGATGGAACTCACCGGCTACTGCACCCAATGCGATCGCGTTGAGGCGGCCAAGGCCTGAAAGAGACGGCCACCGGTCGGCGCGCGGGCGCCCTCGCACGGCCCCCGGCGTTCCGCGGATCCTTTCGATCCGACCCACCGACGATCGCAGCGTACTCCGCCGCCGCCGGACCCTTCAGCATTCGACCAACCGCGGTGGCCGTGCCCGCCGACGCCGAGGATGTCCAGGCGCTGATCACCTGGGCAGCTGGCCAAGGCACGCCAGTCGTCCCGCGCGGCGGGGGCAGCGGGTTGCCAGCTGGTAACGTAGGGTCGTGGCTCGCAGTGGACCTGGTTCCCGGCCTCGGCGAGATCGCGAGCGTGGACCCGACCGCCGGCACCCTCCACTGTGGTGCCGGCGCTGTCTCCGCAGTCGTTGCCCGGGCAGCGTCACGAGCCGGGCTTGCCTTCCCTCCCCTTCCCTCTAGTGCTGAGCGCTGCACGATCGGCGGCATGGTGGCTAACAACGCCGCTGGCGCCCGTTCCTTTCGACATGGGGCGACGCGGGAATGGTTAGCAGCTCTGGACATCGTGTGGCCTGACGGCAGCCGGAGCCACCTCGAGTCCGGGTCTCACGCGGCCCCGGCGTGGAGTTCTGAGCTCGCGGCAGACCTCTCTGCCGGCCTAGGGGGAACGGTCCAGGACCACGGGTGGCCCCGCGTCCGCAAGAACTCTAGTGGCTACGCCCTTGATCGATTCCTCCCCGGCGGTGACGCGCTTCAACTAATGGTCGGGAGTGAGGGGACACTCGGCATCGTAGTCGGAGCGACTCTTCGCCTGGCTCCCCAGCCCGAGGAACGCGGCGTACTACTCGTTGGACTCCCCTCCCTCGACGCGATCCCATCCGCCTCCTTCGCAGCGGCAGAGGCGAACGCATCAGCCTGTGAATTGTTCGGTCGGCGCCTGCTGGACATGGCGGGACTCTCTGTTGATCCGCTCCTGCGCGACGTGGCTAAGGCCGCCGCCGCGGTGGTCCTGCTGGAGGTCGAGGGCAACTCGGACGAGGTGGAGTCGGGTCTAGCGTTCCTCAAGCGCTGGGCGGACGAAGAAGGAGTGGGGTCGGTAGTTGCCACCGACGAGGATGGAAGGGCGCGGCTCTGGGAGGTCCGCCACGCGGCGAGCCCCTTGATCGCGCGCAGTGCGGCGAGCGGGCGACGGTCCACCCAGTTCATCGAGGATTCGGTGGTTCCCGTGGCAGCAGTCCCGGACTACCTCAGGGGTGTGAGTGACATCCTTGATAAGGCTGGGACAGAGGCCGTCGTCTTTGGTCACGCCGGAGACGGTAACATCCATGTGAATCCGCTCATGGACGTGCGTACCCGGGATCGGCGAGACCGAGCACGTACCATTCTGGAGGAGACCGTGGCACTCGTGGCCAGCCTGGGCGGTACGCTCAGCGGCGAGCACGGGGACGGCAGACTAAGAGCCCCGTTCGTCGACCGCATTTGGTCCCCTGAGTTGGTGTCGGCCTTTCGAGAGGTCAAGAAGCGACTAGACCCCGGTGGCCTTATGAACCCGGGCGTTATCCTCCCGCTTCCGGGACAGGACCCTCTCGAGGGATTGTGGGCGAATTGAAGCGGCCCCCCCGGCTGCGTATCGGGAGGTTCACTTGGAACTCGACGTGGTCCTTACAACCTTCGCCAGATAGGCTGACCGGTTGTATAGTGGGTGAGATTTGCCCACAGTGCTCCTTCAGAGACTCGCTGCGATGACCGAGCGGAAAAGCGGACATCACCGGACTCATGGCCACCGTCTCCTCAGGATAGCGGCCTTGCTGCTGTCATGCACAGCGGCGGCAGCCACAGTCGGCGAAGCCCTGGATGTGACCCCACTAGACGAGAGTGTCCGCCAATTACGTGAACAGCTGCGGGCTGTGGTCGAGTCCTCCGGGTGGAGGTCTGCACGGTACGGCGTCCTCGCTCTTTCGCTCGAAACCGGGGACACCCTGTACGACAGTGGGGCACACGACCTATTGGCCCCCGCTTCCAACCTAAAACTCCTCACCACGGCTGCCGCTCTCCACTACCTCGGCCCCGATTTCCGTTACCAGACCTTTCTTCTGGCGGATGGGCCCATCGAGAAGGGCCGACTTAAGGGGAACCTGGTGTTGTATGGAACCGGGGACCCGGGCTTCTCAGACAAATTCAGAGGAACCGATCTCCTTGAAGCGTTGGCCGATTCTCTCCAAAGCGCAGGGGTCCATATCATCGAGGGAGACGTGGTCGGGGATGGAAGCTTCTTCAGCGGTCCACTGCTGGGAGAAGGGTGGGATCCCGGCGACCTGAACGACGCGTTCGCCGCACCCAGCTCATCCCTTTCGTTCGACGAGAACGTGGTCACGCTGCGCGTTGCCCCGTCGATCGTGGGAAGGAAACCCACGGTCCACACGATCCCGAATGGCGCGGGCGTGCCGCTGGAAGTGACAGCAGTCACCGGCGGGCGCCGAGGGAGAGTGCGTGTTCAGCGCGAGGACCCTTCCCAGCCCATCACTATTTACGGATCTCTCTCCCCGACTGGCCGCGACGTGTGGCGTCAAATTACGGTGTTCGACCCGCCACATTTTGCCGCAAGCGTATTCAGGAGCGTCCTGGAGGCACGGGGCGTCCAAGTGACAGGGGGAGTGAATACCATAGCCGACGCCGCGGCGTCCCCCGTGACGACACGTTCTCTCTGGGCACCGGCGCTGGATGCGAAGCGCAAGGGGCCTCGCATCATCGCGTCGCACCAGTCCCCGCCGCTGATCGAGTACCTGAGAATCGTGAACAAGAAGAGCCACAACCTGTTCGCCGATCTCACCATGAAAACGATCGGCCGAATAGTCTCGGGAGAGGGCTCGTACTTAGCCGGCTCGGAAGTAGTGCGTAGCTTCCTCGCCGACGAAGTGAAGACCGATACGGTGGGTGTGGTCATCCAGGATGGTTCGGGCCTTTCCGAGTTTAGTCGGGTCAGCGCCGCGGTCTTTGTGGACGTCCTCAAGTACATGTCCCAGACCGCCCTTTGGGACCTCTATTGGGAGACACTTCCGGAGGCGGGAAACCCACGTGAGTTGCGACGGATGTACCGAACGCCGGCAGCCGGCAACCTCAGGGCGAAGACGGGCACTATCGAGCACGTGTCCGCCCTTTCCGGGCTGGTCCGTTCCGCGAATGGCGAGCGCATCCTGTTCAGCATCCTAGCGAACGACGTGCGGTCCACCGGCGGAGCAAAGCGCGTCGAGGACCGTATCGGTGTGCGCCTAGCGTCCTTCCAAAGGCCCTTCACAGCCTCGGCGCCCGCAGCGGTAGAGCCTCAGGTGTCTGTGGCTCCCACGGTAACAGTAATCACCCACTCGGTACGGTCGGGTGAAAACCTCTCGGTAATCGCCCGTCGTTACGGGGTCACCTTGGGCGCGCTGACAGCGGCTAACCCGGGCCTGTCGCCGCGGCGCCTAATGCCAGGAACAGAGCTGCTATTGCCCACCGCTGAGTTGGCGAACGTTCGGACCCACCGAGTGAGAGCGGGCGATAATTTCTCGGTGATTGCGCGCACCTACGGCGTATCGTTGAGCGGTCTGATCGCGGCTAATAAGAACATCGATCCTCGCCGTCTCCAGGTAGGTCAGAACCTTCGCATCCCGACGGGCGCCGGCTGATCTATCACCGGGGAGCCTGCGATGTATACCGCCCCAGAGCCGAGCGAAGGCGACGGCGGAGCTCCACTTCCGACATAGTGCCGAGCGTACGGCGAGCGGTGGGCTCGCTGTTCCAGCGCACGTCCGAAAGCGCCACTCCCTCGCCTCCGGCGTGGGGCTCAAACCAGAAAAAATAACGCCCCTTGTAGTCAGGTCCTGTCCGCTCTTGCACTGCAGCTGTCCAGACTTCGCCTGACTGGTCGGTGAACTTCCTCATCTCCTCCATCCGGGTTGTTAGGCCCCTCCCACACCGAGAGCGAAGGTCGCCCCTGGTCACGCCACCGCATGCTTCAAGTGGCACCCACAGCACTCCACGAAACGCTCGATTACAAAGCCGAGCCCACCCTCTTCAACCACCTCGGCTGGGGTCGCGCCCGTGTACTGCTTGAGCGCACGCCGAAACGCCGTTCCACTCGAATACCCTAGCTGCCATGACACGCTCTCTCCGGAGCACCCTGGCTCCTCCAACCAGCGCACCGCGTGGAGTTATCGCACCCACGTCAGGAGATGACCAGTTTGGGGTAATCTGAGCCTCTTCATCCGGACGCTCAAGTGCTGCCTACTGAAACCTATCTGCACGGAGAACTCGCCCGGCCGACGGTGGTGTGGTCATCGGCGCGTCCTGAACTTCGGATTCAGCCGTCAACGACGGTCACGGATGAGGTCCCTCATATCGAGAATGGGACTACCGGTGAGCGCTGATGCCGGCGAGCGAACCCTCCCGACCACGGTGATCCGCTCCAGGGGGAACAGCGTCCCTGCCTCGGCGAGACGCTCCTCAGGGAACGCCACGTATACGTACCCACCCCCGTCATGGCGCGTCAGCAAGAAGGGTTCGCCTTCGAAAAAATCGGTGCGGATCCTCTCTGCGCGCTCTATTGATAGGAACTGAAGATCCCAGGACACGACCAGCCCCCGGAAACCTTTAGGGTCGGCGAGAAGAGCCGCGGGATCCATCCTCGCGACCACCGTATCGGAAGCGAGTTCGGACTCCGGCAACCAGATCCATCCCTCCAGGCGCACCCGCCCCCAGCTTCCCTGACGCGCGAGAACCTGTAATTGGGTGCCAGGATGCATGTGGGCGAGGGTGTCACCGTTGGGGCCGGCCAGTATCGCGGAGCTAGCTCCGTCCGTGCTCGCGGAGGATGGGTCAGTCTGGTGGCCTAGGGTGGTGCTCTCTGCCTCAACCGACTCGGCCCAGATCCAACCTCGGCGGCGAACTCGGATCCAACCCGGAACTCTCTCCTGCTCTTCCAAGCGCGCACCCACTCCCAGCCGGCCCACGATGCCTCCAGACGGCCTCGCGCGCAGATTCTCCCCTTGAGCTGCAGATACGACCAGGTCATAGCTGCCGCTCTGCGCAACCTGCAGCGATCGCATCCAGACCCACCCCTCTATCTGTACCTCAATCCAATCATCTTGTCGCTCCGCTATAGTCAGCGACAGGCCCGGCTCCAGCACCGCGACAATAGCGCCGTTGGGTGTGGCACGGAGGTTGTCCTTGATCCGCATGGTTCCGGTCTGGGCGACCAGAGCTGTCGGAAGCAGGGCAAAGCAGATAATGACGCGGCCGATGCCGCTCGATGGGTTCGTCATGGGCTGAAACGAACCAAGGATTAGGGGGTTGAAGTTGGGGCCCCGAAAGGCGCCGGAGCGTGTCGCCCAACCCCGAAATCTGACCGGGGGCGCGCGGAGCGTCAACGCGCCGGTGGCTATCACCCCAGGGAGATCGGTGCTGTGCCGCCGCTCTCTATGCGCCGACCCCCGATCTCCGAGCCCATGTCCGTAACCAGAATCGTCGCCACGGCGGTTGTTCTCCTCACCTCCTCTCAGAGTGCCGTGGTCGGTCAGACCATCCCGTCCCCCTACCGGTTTTTCGAAACCCGCCAGGAAGTCAGTGCCTTCGGTGGACAGATCAGCCCTGGCACGGGACGGTTCGGGTACGGGCCCGGGCCCGGGAAGATGGTGGGTATCCGATACGGCCTGGGGCTCTCGGGGCCGCTCTCTGTAGAGGGGGTGGTCAGCTGGATCCCTACGTCCCGGGACGTGATGGACCCGAGTAAATTGGGGGGGGTCCGGACGGTGGGGTCGGCGGATGTCCAGATCGTCGCAGCGGACGTCCGTTTCAAGATGAGCCTCACCGGTCAGCGCACGTGGCATAACTTGAATCCCTTCCTGCTTGCCGGAGCCGGCGTGGCGTGGGATATGGCCGAGGCGGACCCTACCGATCTGGACCTCGCTCAGAACGACCGGTTCGAGTTTGGAACCGCTTTTATGGGGGTCCTCGGCGGCGGCCTGCGTTGGTTCGTGAAGGACCCGTGGATAGTTCGCGCGGATGTTGGTCTGCATATATGGAAGCTCCAAGCGCCCGTCGGGTTCCGCCTGGTCGACCGGGGTTTTGGCGACGTGGGCTCTTCCGAGTGGGCGAACGCCACCAGCGTCTCCGTCGCCCTCGGGTACCGCTTCTGAGTCGGATCATCTCCAGCGACCTATGAGATGGCCTAAACGGCCGCCTGCCGACTGGCTCAGCGTGAATGAGGCCAAGGCACGAGTGCTCGCCCTAGTGTCACCGCTCCCCTCGGAAGATGTGCCTCTCGCACAAGCGCTGAATCGAGCTCTGGCCGCGCCGATCAGCGCAGCCGCGACCCTGCCCCCTTGGGACAATAGTGCGATGGATGGCTATGCCATCCGGGGCATGGACATCGTCGGCGCGCTCCCCAACCATCCCGTGGAGCTGCGCGTGGTCGGGGTGGCGTGCGCCGGGATCCGCTGGGTTGGCAAGGTCGGGCCGGGAGACGCCGTCCGCATCATGACGGGCGGACCGTTACCGGACGGAGCGGACTCAGTGGTGCGAGTGGAAGACACAGACGGAGAGGAGCATGCTGGACGACTGTGGGTACGGTCCGACCACGACCGCGGCCGTAACGTGAGGCTGGGTGGCCTGGACATGCAGCCTGGCGATCCGCTGCTGGCGGTCGGGGATACGATGGGACCCGGGGGCATGGCTGCAGCCGCCGCGACCGGGTTAGCGGTCGTGAGCGTGCACAAGAGGCCGCGCGTCGGTGTGCTCACGAGCGGGGATGAGCTACGGGGACCAGAGCGGTTCGACGACGTGCGAGCGGGCCTCGGCATCCCGGATAGCAACGGTCCGCTGCTCCTCGCCGCAGCGGCCGAATGCGGAGCCGACGCGATCGGCCTGGGGCCGGTGGGGGACAATGTGGTCGCCATACGCGAACGGATCGAGGAGGCCTGTTCCTTGGACATCGACCTCCTGGTCACCGTCGGCGGCGCATCGATGGGGGGCACGGATCTGTTCCGCGAGGTACTCGCGGCCATGGGACTAACGTTCGACTTTTGGCGTGTCCGCATGCGCCCCGGGAGCCCTTTCTCCGCGGGTCGCCTTCCTCTGGAGGAGGGTAGGGCCCTACCCGTCCTCGGCCTCCCGGGCAACCCGGCCTCAGCCTTCGTCACCTTTCATCTGTTCGCCCGAGCCGCGCTGCGTCGGCTGGGCGGCCATCGCAGCATCGGACTTCCGCCCGTGACGGCAGTCGCAGGTGACCGAATGGCTGGTGGCGCGTCGCTCACGCATTTCCCCCGTGTGCGAATCGAGGCAAAGGACGGAGCGCTGGTAGCCATACCCACCGGTCCGCAGGGATCGGGTTTGGTAAAGGGACTCGTACAAGCCGACGGGCTTGCCGTGGTACCCGAGGGGGTCGATGCGATATCCGCCGGCAGCCCGGTGACCGTACTCCTGCTTCGACTGCCGGCCCTAGGCGACGACGACCATGGTATCGAGGCCCGATGAGCGTACGGGTCGCTGGCCTGTCCGCCCTTTTCGCGATCTCAGGCTGCACCATTCCGCAGTGGCCGGTGGATGGAATGCTGACGTCAGCCTTCGGGCTTCGCTGGGAGAGCCTGCTTCCGGATATCCACCGGGGCGTCGACATAGATGTGCCATCGGGTACCGAGGTCCGCGCCATGGCCCCAGGTCGCGTGCGCTTCGCGGGCACGCAGGGTGGCTACGGCAACGTCGTGTGGATAGACCACGGAGGGGGTGTAGTCACCGTGTACGCCCATCTATCTGAGGTCAGAGTCAGGGCCGGGGACGTCGTGGAGGGGCACGCCGTGGTGGCCCTCAGCGGTGCCACAGGTGACGTCACGGGCCCACACCTTCATTTCGAACTGTGGCGATGGGGCCACGAACGCGACCCCGTGCCGTTGCTGGGAGGGCCGCCGCGGCAACGCCTGCGCTGATCAACCGATGCGGAGAGCCCGAATCTCCTGTGGCGAGCGGGGGACCACCTCGAACAGGTCACCCACGATGCCGGAGTCCGCAACCTTGAAGATGGGGGTATCCACATACTTGTTGATCGCGACAATCGTGCCGGCCGTGCGCATGCCCGTCAGGTACTGGATCCCTCCCGAGATTCTGATCGCGAAGCAGAGCTTCGGGGAAACGGTTTTACCCGTATGCCCAACCTTCTCACCGTGAGGACGCCAGCCCGCATCCACGACGGCTCGCGACGCCCCGAGGGCAGCTCCGTCCCCGATCGCGTCTCGCAGATCATCGCCTCGGTGTCCGGCACACGCTTGATACATACGATGACGTTCAAGAGAATCGTCCTCCGCCACCTATAACAAGTCTACGGCGCCATCCCCATCCGGTTCGGGAGTCGCGTACCCTAAGGGTACAGGGGGGGGGATCCGTAGGCACGAGCCAGGCTGCGAGCGACCCTCCACGTGCGAAACGCCGCGCGACTCCACGGGTAGGGATCGTGGCAGATCCTGTAAGGGTGGTTCTATCGTACACGCTTTGCGGTGAGGTTGCGCATGAGGATGCCTCTGGTAGCGTTCGCGCTACTCCTAATCGCCTGCTCAGGGGAAACTTCCCGCTCAGGCACAACAGTCTCGGACAGCGCCGGAATCCGGATCGTCTCCAATGACTACACGCGGCCCGGCTGGTCACGTGCGGAGAGATGGACACTCGCTGCCAACCCCACCATCCAGGTCGGCAATGTGATTGGCGATCCCACCCAAAAACTCTATCGGGTCGCCCAGTCCCGCCGGCTCCAAAATGGTGGTGTCGCGGTGGCCAACACCGGGCTGGGTGACGTACGCTTGTACGATGCGAGTGGATACCACATCCGTACCATCGATGTTGGTGATCCCGTGACTGCTGGACCACTGCGTGTGTACGAGTTGGCTGCCGACTCCCTCCTCGTCTATCAGTCCGACGGGTCCTTGTCCGTATTCGACACCCTCGGGCAACGTGTGGCAACGGCCGCCCTCGCCTCGCCTGGGAACGGCTTGGAGCCCTCCCCCGAACCGCTCGGAGTGTTCGAGGACGGGACTATGCTCTTCCGTGCCAGGCACCCGAGGGATTCGACCGCCTCTGGTGTGGGCCGCAGGAAGGCTCGCCTGCTTCGTCACGGAAAGGACGGCGAGTTGCTGGGCTCCTTGGGTGATTTCGACCATGATGCGGTCCTGTTCGAAGATCGCGGGGGGTACATCTTCGGGCCGACGGGAGTGGCCGCGGCCTCCGATTCGACTGTGTGGTACGGCAGCGGGGATCGATACGAATTTCGCGAGATCGCGCCGGATGGCCGGACCATGCGGATCGTTCGACTCGATAGTCCTGGTAACAAGGTCCTGCAAGCGGACATCAGCTCCTATCGTCAGGCCGTGACCAACAAGGTGCGGCTTACCTCCCGGGAAAGCACCATGGAGACGACTCTCGAAGCCTCCACGTTCGCTGATACGTTCCCCGCGCTCGACCGAATCATCGTCGATGACATCGGCGATCTGTGGGTCCGCAACTACAAATGGTTCGATTTGGGTTCGGGAAAGGGTTGGACCGTCTTCGACCCTGAGGGCCGTTACCTGGGCGAAGTGTCGACACCATCGACCTTGGAGATCCACCAGATCGGGGCAAATTTCGTGCTAGGGCGTATGGCCGATGGGCGGGGACACGAAGCGGTCTACATTTTCACGCTCGATAAACCGGGACCTGCAACCCCGAGGGTTGCAGGTGAGGAAGTCCCGGCCGATCGGTGACTGCGTCACAGCAGGGGCTATTGCCCCGGCTGTGACGATCAATCTACGGCGATCGGCATGGCCACCATTCCGGTACGGTCACGCCACGGTCGGAGCACCAGTAGCAGAACCATGCCAGGCACCGCCGCCGCGAGAGTGAGCAGGAAAAATGACGGCCACCCGATCGCTGCTGCAACCGCTCCCGCTGGCGCGACCAATAGGTCACGGCTGACGGCATTCAGGCTCGACAGAAGTGCGTATTGCGTAGCTGAAAACGCCTGACTGCAAAGGCTCATCAGAAAGGCCACAAAGGCCGCCGTGCCGAGACCACCGGAGAGATTCTCGATGATGATTGCGCTAACCATCAGAGGATAGCGGTCCGGAATTAGAGCGAGACCGTAGTAGACTAGGTTACTGAACGCCTGGATGAGCCCTAGGACGAATAGGGACCAGCCGATGCCGATACGCATCACCACCCCCCCCCCCAGCAGAACGCCCACGATCGTCGCTCCCAACCCCAGGCCGCCCTGTACCGCACCGATATCGCTGGACGTGTACCCGATCTGGAGTAAGAACGGGGTGACCATGTTTTGGGCTAGCGCGTCACCGTACCTGAAGAAAACCACAAAGCTGAGGATAAGTAGGGCACGCCCAGTGCCGGAGCGGACGAAGAAATCGCGGAACGGGAGGCGGGCCGCTTCCGAAAGAGAGGAGGGTAGTACGGGCGGAACCCGGGGCTCCCGGGCCAATAGCGTGGTCGCGATCCCCAGGGCCATGAACGCCGCCATCAGGAGATAGACGGTGGACCACGCCATGTGGTCCGCCAGAACGAACGCAAACGCACCGGTCACGAGTAACGCGATCCGGTAACCGAATACCCCCACCGCAGCGGCCAAACCGGTCTCCGCATCCGTGTCGCTAACGTCGACCTTGTAGGCGTCGAACGCGATGTCCTGAGTCGCACTGAACAAGGCGATCATCAGGGCATTGAACGCGAAAAGCTGGAGCCCGCGACGTGGGTCTTGGAGCGCCATAGCGGCGATCGCTAGGAGTAGGCCCAGCTGGGTGAGCATAAGCCAGGACCGTCGCCGGCCCAGGAACGGGACCGTGAAGCGGTCCACCACGGGCGCCCAGAACACCTTCAACGAGTACGGCAGCGCGACCAGGCTTAATAGACCGATCGAGGTCAGGTCGACACCCTCAACGGTCATCCACGCCTGGAGCGTTCGGCTCGTCAAAAAGAGCGGAAGTCCGGACGAGAAGCCGAGGACGAGCAGCGCCAACATTTTGGGCTGCTTGAGCGTCGTTCCTCTCGGCACCTGGGCCAATTTAAGAGCTCTCCTCCCTCAGCATACGCCACCCGTAGAACACGGGTATGCCCAGCAAGATGATCCCGAACCCGTACAGGGTCGATGCGGGCTGCTCGACAAGCGCGTTCAAAAGCATGGCCAGCGACGCGAGCAAGAAGACCAGCGGCACCCATGGATAACCAACGGTTCGGTAGGGACGCTCAAGCTCCGGCCGTTTATGCCGCAACAGGAACACAGCGCCCACGGTCAGCGCATAGAAGGGCCAGATTCCCAGGACGAACGAATCGGCGAGCTGCTCAAAGGAGCGTACCGAGACGTACCCGACGCCGAGGAGCGCCGCCAGAGCGATGGCTGCCCAGGGAGTACGGTAACGAACGTGCACCGCAGCTATCGGGCGGAAGAAGGCGCCATCGTCTGCCATAGCGAATAAGATCCGCGGTCCGGTCATGGTGGCGCCATTGAGCGCGCCGAAAGCCGATACCATCACAACTGCGGAGACGACCGACGCCCCTGTACCGCCGAAAACAGTCCGCGCTGCATCCGCGGCCACCAGTGGGCGGTCGGCCATATCACTCACCGAAAGTAGGAATAAGTATGCCGCGTTGACCACGAGATAAATGACCACGATCGCGGCTGCGCCTCCCAGCAGAGCTCGCGGCAGAGTGCGGGCGGGATCCTGCACCTCCCCTCCGAGAAAGGTCAGATCGGCCCAACCGTCGTACGCCCACATCACCGCGACCAATGCGATCCCGAACCCCCCCCAAGAGATCGGAGCGAAGGAGACGGGCTCCCCGAACGCGCCTTTGCTCCCATCCCCCAGCACGAAGGCCAACAACGCGAGCCCGACAAGGGCCGCCACCTTGGCGGCGGTAGAGGCGTTCTGGACAGCCGCACCCCAGGAGAGCGAACGGATGTTCGCAGCCGCCAACAACAAGATCGCGCCGGCCGCTACCACGCGTACAGTCACGGAGTCCAACGGAACGAATTCCCCCACGTATTCAGCGAACAGGATCGCGATCGCCCCGAGAGCGGACGGACGGATAACGAGAAGCTCGGTCCAACCGAAAAGGAAAGCGGGGAGTGGACCATACGCTTCACGAAGGAAGACATAGATCCCGCCAGAGCGCGGGAATAGTACCGCCAGCTCGGCGATGGTGAGTGCGCCGAAGAGCACCACGAGCGCACCGACCATCCACAGCGTCGCAATCGCTCCAACCGACCCGACCTGCTCCGCCACCGTGCTGGGCACCCGAAAGATGCCACTGCCGATGGTGGATCCGACCAGGACAGCGGCCGCGCTCCAGACGCCGAGCCGGCGCGGGAGGCGGTCGGGAGCCGACAAGCTCACGTGCACAGGACCTGGTTCCACCTAGCTACCCAGACACGCTAGGACTGCCCTTTACGAAGAAAAGGAGCGGCTAGTCGGACGCGCGCCCAGCAGCTCCAGCGCAACGAGCCTCTCCTCCCGGGCGAAGAACGCCCTTCCCAGCGGCCTTTCCTCGGGCGATGGTAACGCGCCATGAACAGGCGTGCGACCGGCCACTATCAGCGGCGACCGCCCCGCCGGCTGGTCCGCGTGTGGAGGCGTGAAGGCTCCAGCCCCTCCAACTCGTCTCCCGCCTGCGATCCCGTGGGGGCGGGGGATCTCTCCGGCGCAGCAGGGACAGGCGGCGCCTCCTGGACCGGTAGCTCAACTTGTGAAGATTCCTGCGTTGCAACCCGCTCCACCGGTCCGGTGGAAACCGGAGTGTGTACAGTAGGCTCAGG
>Ga0115002_10006435_pt1 | contig 13523 bp, 10 predicted proteins | sample ArcticOcean_MG_C_8_FD_89576 | JGI IMG/M metagenome (GOLD analysis project Ga0115002, IMG submission 89576) | Marine microbial communities from western Arctic Ocean - ArcticOcean_MG_CB11_86 | ecosystem: Environmental > Aquatic > Marine > Oceanic | place: Arctic Ocean: Canada Basin | collected...
TCACCTTCGTTGATGTTCCGGGCTTCCTACCCGGTACCGTTCAAGAATGGGGTGGAATCATTCGCCATGGCGCTAAACTTCTCTACGCCTATGCAGAAGCGACTGTTCCAAAGATGACAGTAGTTACTCGGAAGGCCTACGGAGGAGCCTACCTCGCGATGTCATGCAAACACCTGCGCTCCGACTACAATGTTGCATGGCCAACTGGTGAACTCGCAGTCATGGGCGCCGATGGCGCCGTGAAAATCATCCATCGTCGTGAATTGAATTCTTCGAGTGACCCCGCTCAAACCCAAAAGGAACTCGTTGCTGACTACAAACTCAAATTCGGCGACCCATATGTCGCTGCCAAACACGGTTGGCTAGACGATGTAATCGAACCGCAGGAAACTCGCCTCAGGTTGGTGCGCGCTCTTCGGCTACTCCGCTCAAAGCGAGAGTGGACTCCACCGAAGAAACACGGTAACATTCCGCTGTGAAAAGCCGGACTAATCGACATATTCTGTCTCTTTTCGCATCAAGTAGACCAAGACTACACCCGCAACCAACACAAACCCAAGACCAACCAATACGAAGACTAACCCGGAAACACCTGTTCCGGGCCCACCCGAGGAAGCCCCAGCCCTGTTGGGGTCGGGGTTGGAAAGCCAGTAGGTTGAGATGTCACTTATCGACTCCCCGTCGTTCACCCGCAGGTTCAATTCATGGTCGCCGTAAGCGAGCGAATTCGTCAGCAAATCAGCCTGACACTCGTAGAATGAAGTCGATTGTTCAGAACAAGATGGTGAAATCTCTGACCAATTTCCGTCATCCCAATTGTACTCGATTGTCCAAGGTCCGGATGTGTCGGGGTCTGTAATATCGAAGCGGAGTTTCGTCATATTGTCATCAATGTCAGCAGGCTGCTGCCAAGAAACGAGCGTCGGGTCATCTACGCCAGCCACCACGATGCGAATCGGTTGCCTAATTTCGGTCTCGCCGTCAGTAACGACAATTGCCCAGTTGACGGCTCGTCCGAACCACTGGCTAGTCGGCGTAATTCGCAGTTGTTCATGCCATAATTCGACTGTGATATTCTGCTCGCCATCTTCCAAAGTGATGTTCAATTCGTCGCCGTCTGGGTCCCAAATCATCTCGTCGAGTGGTGCTGAGTAAACCTCGTCTTCAGTCATCTGAATCTCTGTGAAGTTGAACATCGGTGGGTCCGCCACCGGCGTTACAATCACTGTCACTGTCATCCAAGAACACTCTGTGCCATTCAGCCGGTGGCGAATGCAGACATCGACCGCCTCCTGACCGTTCCAATGCAGGGCGGGCTCAATCGACACCGTCGGACCATTGGTAGACAGTCCGAGGCGTGACACCTGTTCTGCTGTGGCATTGTTGCTGCGTACCGTCGCCGGGTCACCCTCCTCATCGTAGCCGTACGGTGTGAGGTCGAATTCGGAGAGCCCCGAATCCTCTTCAATTGTAAACGAGGGGTGCTCGGTGACAATGAATGGGTCATCCTGCCATGAGTTAACCACATCGAAGCAGAAGGGGACTTGGATTGGCGGATTTCCTTGAGAGCCTTCATCACGAATGTTTCCACAAACTTCGAAGGTAGAATCATCCCAACGGCCATTCCAGTCGGAAACATCCTCCATAGTCAGCAACCTCCAATCCTCCATCACATCCCATTGAAGAGAAGGCGTAAGGTCGTCTTCGCCTTTCGCCGTAAAGGTCAGCGTGTTGGTGACAAAACGAACCTCATGACCGTCTGGGTCGGACGCTATCTCACTGGCGTTGATGGAGAGTTCACCACTTTCAGTCAATACGAAGCTCGGCATGTTTTGGTTTGGTTGAGGGGGTGCGTTGGCCCGCTCGAAGGGGAACATAGAGGAGGCTTGTTGGCCGTCGTGAATGACCCGCAGAGTGGCGCTGTGGTAGCCTGGACTCAGTGCAAACGGAGATAGGTCACAGGCTGCGGTACTGTTGCTCACATCCCAACCCCCGGTGGTCCAACCGTCACTAGACAAAATTCTACACTGGACTGTCAAGTTCCATGGTGCCGGGCTGAGGTCCCTCTCTGTAACAACCGCTTGAAGGTAAATCGTGTCACTCACAGTAACCGCTGAAGATGATGCATACAACTCCCAACTGCCCGATTCAAAATCATACAACCAAGTCTCGTCGCAGCCAGAGGGGCATTGTGACCAAGAAGAACCACCGAATAGAATCAATTTGTTGGCGACAGAGTCGTAGGCCATCTCACCAGCGTCCATTCGTTCTGGTGCACCGAACGAACTGAGTTTCTGCCAAGTCAAGTCCACCATGTCGAACGCCCAAAGTTCTCCGGCGCCAGAACCCCAGTCTGAATCATAGATGTAACCGATTTCATTCTCGTAATCCATCGCAGTCGCCATGTATGCGCGTTCCTCTGGATATTCACCTTGTAGGGCGAGTTTGGACCAAGTGTTTGTCTGGCTGTTAAACATCCAAGTCTCATTTGAAATATCATAATCTAAATCAACGCCGCCAAATAGAAAAGAGCGATTCCACGATTCCGAGAAGAACATGGCTGCCCCGATCACACCTCGCGGTCCACCGGCGGTCTGAATTTCCTGCCAAACGCCTACCGTTGGGTCGAAAGCCCAAGTTTCGTTCACGCCCTCTGAATTATCATCCGAGCCACCGTAAGAGAGGAAAGCCTCCTCAAAACCATCCCAAACCATGGAATTACTATTGTTTGCAGGTGGCCGAACACCGTCTGGGTATGCTGTCCATGTCCCCGACCAGCCGTTCCAACTCCAAAGCGTCGGGCTACCATCTCGGGTCGAGCCATAGAGAAGTCCGCTCGCCTCACCATCGAATCCAAATGCGCCGGTACCCACACTGTTTGGTGCATCTGGCTGCAATTCCCATTCGCCCGAACCGTTTAGGTCGAGTGTCCAATAGTCGTCCAAATTTTCCCCATTCCCAGTCCCACCGACCATCACGGTTCGCTCAGCGATTGGGTCGTAGAACATCGAATGGGCTATTCGTCCGGAGGGAGCGATAACCACATTCTCTTCGGGGGTCATCAGGTAGAATTGGTTGGCGGCGAGGTTCTCTGAGAGGTATGAGTCAGCATCGGAGGGGAAGACCGGGTCGCTTTCGCGGCTGGTAGCCCTGTACCATTCGTCTTCGTCACCCTTCAGCGTCAAGTCGAGGTATGGCAGAATTTTCGAAATCGCATGCGCCTGCTGCTCTTCCGCAGTCATCGTTGCATCGCCGTCAAACAGATTGTCTAAGAATGACTGGTCATCCTCATATTGGACATGGTTCGCTCCGACCACCTCAAGAAGTTGCCAACCGCCTTTCCAATAATCGAGGAATGGTTCGGCGTGCTCATTTGCTGGAGCGACTTCATCTACCGTACCGGTGAGAAACAGTGCGTGATTGGGAGCTGCTTGGTCGTAGGCGTCGAGAGTGTTGCCTGACTGGTCGGTGTCTAGTCCAAGCCCAATTAGAGCCCGTGGTGGTTGTGAGTTGGAGCCGAGAAATCGCCCCCAATTTGCATTGACAACCGCAGCAAGACCGGCACCTGTGCCGTGACCGGCTACTCCCCAGTGGTCCATGTCGATACAGCCTTGAATTCCATTTGCTCCAGAATAGTTCATATTCCCCATCATGGAAATCATCTCGTAATGGTCCATAATTGCGGGCCACGGTTGATTTGCAGAACGCTCTTCACCGACGACGATGGCGATGTAACCAGCCTTGGCCAAACCTTGTCCGACCCATTCGTAACCATCGAAATCCTCCCCATTATCGCCATGGAAGACGAGCCAAGGGTAAGGCGCCCAAGCGCAATCGACTGCAACCTCTTCGCCTGCCGAAGATGCGGGATAGTAGATTCTGATATCGATTTCATCGTTGTCGTAATCCCGATAGGTACCATCAGCCCAACCGACTTCAAATCGGTCAGCAGCCACAGGTCCGCTAAAGTTTGGTGATTCTTCTCTGGCTGCCGTGGCTAACATCGTCACCGACGAGAGCACCATCAACAGGGCGATGAAGAGTGCTTTTCCACTTCCCATGACTCTCGCCGTTGAGTGCAGCTCGCTGTTCGCAACTCTGAGGGCCTCGACTCGGCCATCGCCTTGGGGGGCAGCGCAGGCCTCGACTCGCACATCGCCTCGTGCATGCGCCATGATTCGCTGCTTTGCAGCGCTCGCCTTTGAACCGCTCGCCGTATAGAGTCACTAACTCATACCTTCGATTGCACCCACCAAATCCCGCAATGAGGGCAGACTGTCAGCGAATTGAGGCAGGTAGAGGTGGCGCCACGCCTCAAGATGTTGAGCCGCCAACAACCACCTCCCATCAAGATGCAAACCCCACTCTGTTTCAACGGATGATTCACCTTTGTTTCCATCGTAGGTTATGGAGAGGAGAATAGGCGCTTCACCAGGGTCTTCCAGCGGGATTCGGTCTCCAATCGGCTCACTCGCAGTCCCCGGCTCGACATCGAAATCTGCGTGTAATCTGCGACCGTTGTGTTCGGCGAGTTGCAGACCCTCAACCAACGCACTTCGCCATGGCCCTCTGTGAGAGAGAGAACGCCGACCTCCCTTCCACCAAATACTGCCTCCTGCCTCGACCCACGCTGCCGCGCAGGACCGAGCTGTTGAGCCGCCTCCATTCATGCAGAGCAGAGGCTGTTCCCGAGTATCCTTCTTGTCGAATTCAAAGCCAAATTCCTTGGCTAGCAGAACCAGCCCAAGACCATCCGTCGAAGCGACCCTCCAGACATGGCCATCGTGGCGCATCTGGTTGGCACAGGCTAACATCGGCTCGCCGACAACCCATTCAGTCCCAGAGTCGGGTGGCATCTGGTGTTTCAAAGGCGAAGTTAGAGAGAGCCAAACCTCACGTCGACCAGAGTCTGCACCATCATCCTGATTGGATAACGCTTGCTTCTGGGAATGGCCCCAAGCCAGTGCATTCACAAGGGTGGTAGTCTCAAACTTTTCAGCCATCTCGATGTTGACTTTACAGCCGCTTTCGCGCAACCGGTCAGCCACTATCCGAAACAAATCTGGTGTCAGTGAGTGGGCGATTGGCTTACCCGCAACTGCGGCACATACCTTGACTGTAGTCACCATTCGGATTTTGGTGGTGGGGAGTCTGTCAAAAGGTCGCCGGAGCGATTCTCTGTCCATCAACAATAGAACAGCAGAAACTTGCGATGATTGAGGGAAATCCGATTAATACGAACCAAGAAGTGGCCCCCTCCCACTATTCGCCCCGCCCGCCTACGAGCCGTGTCCGCTAAGCGGGAAATTGTCGTTTTAAGGACAAAATCGACTAGATACAGAATGAATGATTGAATACCGTATGCTCAGCCGAGCCTTCTATGCCGAGCGACCTTGACATCGCCAACGGGGCAGAAATGCTCCCAATCGAAGAGGTCGCCTGGAAACTTGGGCTCGGCGTCGAGGACATCGCTCGATTGGGCCGAGGGATGGCGAAGGTCAGGTGGGAAGCCCTGAAAGCACGGAAGGGGAAGGCGAAGGGGTCACTCATCCTAGTCACCAGCGTCAATCCAACACCCTACGGCGAAGGAAAAACCGTCACTTCAATCGGCCTAAATCAAGGGCTGAATCGGCTCGGAAAATCGGCAACTTGCGTCATCCGTGAACCCTCGATGGGACCGGTCTTTGGCATCAAGGGCGGTGCAGCCGGCGGCGGCTATTCGCAAGTCCTTCCGATGGAACAAATTAACCTCCACTTCACAGGTGATTTGCACGCTGTCACCTCAGCCCACAACCTCTGCTCGGCGATGCTCGACAACCATCTACATCACGGAAATTCGTTGGACATCGACCCTGCTCGGGTGATGTGGCCACGAGTTCTCGACATGAACGACCGGGCTCTCCGCTACTCTGCAATCGGGCTGGGTGGTGCTGTCAATGGGTTCGCTCGCGAGGAGCGATTCGACATCACCGCGGCGAGCGAAGTAATGGCGATTTTGGCCCTCTCAAAAAATTACGCTGACCTCAGAAGCCGTCTCGGTCAAATCGTAGTTGGGCAAAACCGAGCCGGCCACCCGGTCAAGGCAGAGGACATCGGTGCTGCCGGCCCGATGTCACTTCTCCTGCGGGAAGCCCTTCTCCCAAATCTAGTTCAAACACTCGAAGGCGACCCCGCTTTCATCCACGCAGGACCATTCGCTAACATCGCACACGGAAACTCCAGTATAATCGCCGACGAACTAGCACTTTCAGTCGCCGACTATGTCGTCACAGAGGCTGGCTTCGGCTCCGATATGGGAGCGGAAAAAGCAATTCACATCAAGGCTGCAGCGAGTGGAGTTCCACCCGACTGCATCGTGGTGAACGCCACCGTCCGCGCCATGAAATTACACGGTGGCGGATTCACCACCAGCGGCGGCCAGCGGCCGTCAAAAGAGGAACTCGCCACAGAAAATGTCGACGCTGTCCGCGCCGGCGCAGCAACGAACCTCGCACGCCACATTCGAAACATGAAGAGGTTCGGCTGCCCTGTCGTTGTCTCCGTCAATCGATTCCCAACCGACACCGAAGCAGAAATCAACGAAGTGCTACAAGTCGCACGAGACGCTGAGGCTGACCAAGCCGTTGTCTTTGAGGGGCACCAACGAGGCGGCGCAGGGTCGGAAGACTTGGCGAAAGCGGTGGTTGCGGCGTGTCAAGACCATTTGGCGGATGGCCGAAATTTCGAACCACTTTTCGAGCCCGAATTACCTCTGCTTGAGAAAATCCTGAAGATTGCAACGATGGTTTACGGGGCCGAATCAATCGACCTCAGAAAGGAGGCTCAACGCGACCTGAAGAAGATTCAAAAGTGGAAATACGACAAGTTGGCGGTCTGTATGGCTAAGACGCAGTACTCGTTTTCCCATGTGCCGAACGAACTTGGCGCACCCTCCGGATTTACCCTCCCCATCCGTGAACTCCGCCTCAATGCCGGGGCCGGTTTCGTGGTCGTGGTCTGTGGTGCAATGATGACAATGCCGGGGCTTCCCAAACACCCAGCCGCACTTGACATGGATATGGATGATGAGGGAAAACTCACCGGCGCTTTCTCATGATGAGTCGGCGGATTGAAGAGTGTCTCATCTTGCCCCGTAACTATGCGTACGCTTCTTCTCGCATCGATTCTTCTTCTTGCTTCTGCTTCATCCGGCTGTTTGAATACACCAATTGATGAGAGTGGACTCACCACCCAAGAAACTGAACCGTCAATCGATGAAGGCAACAACACGACTGTTCAGCAAGAGCCGAATATAGACCCCGAACCAGAGCCGGACTCAGATCCGGAAACCGAACCAGAATCAGAAGAGAATACTGACTGGTCGAAAGAGTGTCTCGCAAGCCATTCAAACCTTGAAATGCACATCCATCCAACACTCGTCATACAAATTGAAAATGATAGTTACATTGTCGGGGCCAATACTGGAATAGATACTGAGATTTGCGTCGAATCGATGCATATCATCCACACCCATGATGATTCAGGAAAATTACATGTTGAAACTCCTGAAGTTACAGATATCAAATTAAGTATATTCTTCGAAATTTGGCAGGTCCCATTCAATGAGAACAGAATTTTAGACTACCAGGTGAACTCAACTCATGAACTGATAATGAAGATTGATGGAGAGGTTTCAACCGAATGGGGTGACCACATTTTTGTTGATGGAGAATCAATTCTCATCCATTACCAGAAGCGAGATTGATTCCGTTTCCAAATAGGATGGTACAAAACGACGCAACTGCTGTTCGCCATCGTATTCAATAGCGACCGACCCCATGCGAGTGTAGGGCGAGGGCGATGAGGTTAGTCAAGCGAGACGAGGATATGCTGCGCGTTCGCGTTCAGCACGAGGATGACCTGTGGGTCCTCTCACAAATCTCGAAAGGGGGAAAAATTGCCGGAATGGTGTCGCACCGGAGAGACTCAACGACCGGAACCCAAGAGGGTGGTCGCGCCAAATCTGCCGAACGAAAGCCGATGTGGATAGTCATCGAAGTAGAAAATTCCGAATTCCAACCGTTTTCGGACCAACTTCGACTCCATGGTGTGATTACCGAGGCGCCGGTCGACAAGGGCTCTCACCACACCCACACGGTCGGGCTGAAAGACGAAATTGAGCTCACCGCCCTGTCTGGTTGGACTGTCGCTGACGAACAACTCCTCCAAGAATCCGTCAAGGAAGGTGGAAGGGCAAAGGCTGCCATCATCGTAGTTGAAAACGACGAGATTCAATTGTTTGAAATCGCCTCTCATGGAATGCGGGACTTGTCCCTTTTCACGCTTAGGGGCGGTGGAAAGCGAGAGGCGAAGTCGGCTCAGGTACGGGACGGATTCCTTTCCAAGGTAGCGAAGGAAACTGCTCTACTGTTCGGTAACGAACTCCCTCTCATCATCTGTGGTCCCGGGTTAACCCGGGTTCAATTTGGAAAACTCCTGTCTGAGAATGGGTGTGCCCAAAAGATGCTGAATGTTGCGACGAGTATCGGTGGCCGTCCTGCTGCAAACGAGGTTCTTGCGCTGGGTCTTGCAGACGAACTTCTGGGTGATACCGCGATTGTCGAGCAGACTAAGGCTGTCGAAGAGGCGATGTCGAGAATGGGAACTGGTGGTGCCGTTGCATACGGACCAGATGCGATTTCCGCCGCTCTTGAAGCGGGTGCAATCGAGAAACTCATCGTTTTGGCTGACCTATTGAGAGATGAAGAGGCTGTCATTTGTGGCGAGCCGTGGTTTGAGTTCGTTCGCCGACTCGAAGAGACAAATTCGGAACTCGTTCAAGCATCGACTGAACACGACGCTGGACTACAACTCGAAGGCATGGGGGGCGCACTCGCCCTACTCCGCTGGAAAATGGACTGACATCGATGATTCGCTGAGCGAATCTCAACCTAAAACTGAAACTCAAAGCAATTTCGACCAAGAATCTTAGATGATCGCTTGACCTAAAAAACTCGGAAGCAATCTTTCGCCAGAAACTCAAAGCCCATTAATGGAGAAAGTCGGAGACGCCTCGAACATCAGACATCACCAGTAGTCGGTTGGATTCTGCCATTCATGCTCAACATTGTTCCAACTGCTAACAGGGTCCGACCAAGACAGAGGGACGATGCGGGTGTGGCCGTGGTCGGCAAATTCATTGACGGAGTCTAGCAAATACGCCGAGGACGCTGGATCGCGCTGGTAATCTTTGGCAGTCGATGTTCTAGTGAACTGACTGCTCGAGAATTGACCTCCAAATTCATTCTGTGATATTCCGCCCATTGTCGGGTGTGTGCCCTCCGGCTGAGCCCCAATCGGAATAGTTGCGGTGTCTGGATTGTCGGCCCAACCGGTCACTGTTTCGAGGAATTCCACCCCTTTTGAGGTGGGTAGGAGAGGGTTCACCTGTTGAGCAAACGACTCACTGAAGCGCTGGCCCTTCTTTTGTGCCATTAACAAAGCGCCAATTGCAATGAGAATTATTCCGGGTATAATGAGAAAACCACTGCCCTCAAATTCTAAGACGGTCAACGCCCAGAAGCACATGATTCCAAGATAAACAAGAACTTTTCCGGGGTCTGAGTTATCCTCATCCTCCGCCATGTTTGACCGACGGAACTCTACCCCCTTTGAACTTCCGCCGATTGGCTGTGAACAATGATGTGGCTCCTGTGCACTCCTGCTTACCCAAATGATTGATGCTTGTCATGCCCCACCCCTAATCCATGGGTGAACCCCGAGGTAGGGTAGTTTGCTTCGGTGAGGCAATGCTCCGAAGTTCCATCCGCCCAACTCAAAGACCTGAAGCGGCAACCGAAATATTGGCCGTCACACCGGGTGGCGCAGAGTACAATGTAGCGTGTGCGCTCAGTTATTTGGGAAATGAAACGACATGGGTTTCTGCGCTGCCAGAAGATGAAACTTCAGAGTTAGTTTTGAGTCCCGCTAGGTCGGCTGGGGTTCAATTAGTGGTGGAGACCAGTGCACATCCCGTCGGAACATACCGAGTGGAGGGTGGAGCCGTTCACTACGACCGAAGCGACTCCGCATTTGCTAATCTTAAGCCCGGCGCCATTGACTGGCGGGCGAGGCTCGATGGCGCTAGATGGCTAGTCGTTAGTGGCATAACTCCGCTACTCGGTGAGGGACCGCTCGCAAATTGGTCAGCCGCGCTGACCTTCGCTGAATTGGATGGCACACTAGTCGCTCTTGACCTAAACCACCGACCAGCGCTCGGCTCGTTTGAGGAAATTTGGAAAGAGATTGAACCTCGCCTCAGGCAAGTACACCTCCTCATCATCTCGCCGGAAAATCTGCTCACACTGACAGGCGCTGACACCGAACAGGCTCTCAGCGAACTCCGCTCCAAGTGGAATTTACCCTACCTCGCCTGTACATGGAAGAGAACCGTAAGTGAGTCAATTGAACCCACGGAAACCCAACTCAATCAGCCAACCAACAAACAAATCCGCTGGAGTGCAGTAGCACACTCACTCGGAATCGCATCCACAATAAATCGCGGCACCACCCATCTTCCAATCGAACCGTTGGGCGGGGGCGATGGTTGGCTAGCAGGTTTCATCGATGGGCTTCTCGGCGGCAATGAACCCGATATCTGCTGCCGCCGCGGCGACCTCCTCGCCGCCCTCACTCAGCAGACATTCGGCGACCTCGGGGAAGTCACCAGAACGGAACTTTCGGTGTGGGAATCCATTGAAGGGGCGGTCGACCTTTCGGAGGGTAGGTGAGCCCGTGTCAGTGGAGTGGAATCTCGAACGAATTGGCCGAGCCGGCTTCATCAGCATCCTACGCGGCAACGACCCTGAGGCTCTCATTCAGCGTGGAATCGCTTTGGCGGATGCTGGTTCAAAAGTGCTAGAAGTAACACTTGACAGCACGGATGCAGCCCGCGTTTTCGGTTCTTTGAGAGAGAATTTAGGACCCGAAGTGATGCTTGGAGTCGGCACCGTCCTTCACCCTCAAACAGCCTTGCCGTCCGTCGTTGAGTGGGGTGCGGAATTTGCTCTCTCACCAGTAAATCCCCCCGGTTTCCTCAAACTATCCGAAGAATTGGGGATCTTAGCCGTGCCTGGCGCAGCGACACCTAGCGAACTTTGGAGTGCACACACGAGTGGGGCCATGCTGGTCAAACTCTACCCCGCCGCCACAAACTGGACCCCAGCCATGTTGGCCGGACTTCCCGCCCCTATGCGCCAAATCCACACAATCCCAACAGGAGGAATAGCACCTGAAGAGGTCGAGGAGTGGTTGGATGCGGGTGCGTACGCGTGCGGGCTTGGAAGTGGGTTGACAATCGAAGGCGCTGACCTGTTAAGCAGTGAGATACTCGCTCGCAGAGGTGTCCTCAGATGATTACCGGCTCACAGCACGGCGGTGACAATTTTTGAGAATCAGAAGTGCCTCAGTTGTTAGATGTCCTCCGCGCTGGCTTCTGCTTCGACTTGAATCGGATGACGGCGAGGTCGGATGGGGAGAAGCGATTGGTGATCTGCATGCAGAGGTCGAGGCCGCGCTTGAAGCGATGGCGAGTAGAATTTCAGGAACTGAAATCGACGGCATTGAACGAATCAAACAGGAGATGCACAAAGGTCGATTTTGGCGCGATGGCCCGGTTCTCAATACCGCCGTTAGCGCTCTTGAGATGGCGCTCTGGGATTTGCGTGGCAAGGAAGTCGGAGCACCAATCCACCAACTGCTCGGCGGACCTGTTCGGGACAAAGTTTCTGTCTATCGCAACCTTTGGGGAAGAACTCCCGATGAGTTCGCAGCATCAGGAAAAGCAGCGGTTTCCGAGGGATTGACGATGGTCAAGATCAGTCCTGCAGAAGCGACTCCGAATGTACCCGCCGATGCGGATTTAAATGGCATCATTGAAACTGTTTCGGCCGTAAGAGAAGCAATTGGGAAATCAAAACTTGCAATTGACCTTCACGGTCGGCTTTCACCTGCTGCAAGTCGCAGATTACTACCGCTTTTGGAGACCTTTGACCCTTGCTTTGTGGAGGAACCTTGCCTACCTGACGGTAGTTCCAACCACCTACGAGATTTGCAACAACTTCACCTTGAACAGAGAATTCCGTTAGCGACCGGAGAGCGTCTGCTCACTAAGCGTCAATTTGCAGATCATCTCTTCCCGAGTCCGGTCGCTGCCGTGCTCCAACCCGACCTCTCACTAGTAGGTGGAATCAGAGCCGGTGTCGAAATCGGTGCGATGTGCGAGGCGGCTCAAGTCGCCTTAGCACCACACTGCCCGTATGGGCCAATCCAATTCGCCGCTTCAATCCAAGTCGCCGCAGCGAGCCCCGCTCACGCCTTCCAAGAATTCCAATCCCTCGGCGGTGCTGCCGGTGGTGGTTCGCCCGGAGGAGGCGCATCATGGGCGTTCGACCTGCTCGCTTCCCCCTTCGAGGTGTCCGACGGCATGGTCGACATCCCAACTGGGCCCGGCCTAGGAATCGAAGTCCAAGACCATCTCATCGAGGAACACATGGATGCGTGGAATCCGCATCCTCCGACTCTCTGGCAAAACCGAGACGGCTCACACGCTGAGTGGTGAATAGATGGCTGACGCACTTCGACAAGCTGTTCACGACTTCATGGCCCGAGACTATCGAAATGACATAGACAGACTAAATCGAGGGCTGTCGAGAAAAGGTGACGCGGGCCTTGTTCGCAAAATGCCTCCAATCCCGTTCACCGGTGATGTCTATTCGATGAAACCGAACGACTGTATCCTTCTCTTAGGGATCAACCCGCTCTGGCCCGCTCCCAACAAAGTTGCTCACAAGGCTGAATTGCTACCCGCAATGAAAATGATTGACGATTACCGTTCTGGTGAAGAAAATTCGTTTGATGAGTATTTTGAATCTCGCCTATCCTATTTCCGTACGGATTATGCTAATTGGGGACATTTCAACAAGACAGGCCACGGTTATTCCGAGTACTTCTATCCTAGTGAAAGTCCCTCAAGTGTATGGAACAAGCACGCAATCGCCATAGATGTGATTCCATATTTTTCGAGAGACACTAGTTCGATTGATAACAGAAGAATCGAAGGATGTATCAGACACGACCCTGCTCTTTTGGCTCATCAGAGAATTCTGGAAGAAATTGTTGATATCATTCAGCCGTCAATGATTCACTTGAACGGAGCTCCTGCGATTCAACTAGTACAAGACTTGTATTGTGATGAGGAAATGTCTCGTTTCGGGATCCTCGGCCAACAATTTAATCTCCGATTCGGGAAAGCAACGATTGCCAACCATTCAGTCAATGTGTTCGCTCATAATCAGTTTGCGAGTTGGCGGTCAAATCCATCTAAGAAAGATTGGCCAAGTATGTTCGATGAATGGAATCGCTGGCTCGCCGACTCAACCTTCTAGTTCAGCATCAAGCACATCAGGCGCCAAAACCTCTGGCAGGAATGGTGGGCTCCAAGGGTCGCTCCCGAGCTCATCTTCACCCAACTTCAATTTCGAGAA